>Ga0325410_1000171_pt1 | contig 62492 bp, 29 predicted proteins | sample PopdelMetagenome_16_FD_206182 | JGI IMG/M metagenome (GOLD analysis project Ga0325410, IMG submission 206182) | Populus deltoides microbial communities from Bellville, Georgia, United States - Xylem-PdIQD-R3 | ecosystem: Host-associated > Plants > Phyllosphere > Stem > Wood/Secondary xylem... | reverse complement strand
AAAAAAAAAGACAAGAAGGACAGAAACATCATTGCATCTACAAGGTATACACCTCTCTCTAATGAGGATGTGTAGCTCAATGGGCACACCCCCTCCTTTTTTAATGCCTTTTAAACTCTTGTATGATTATTTATTGTCTATACTCTGTTATGTTTTAATTGCTAGAACTTATGTTTAAATGCATTTATTCATGTTTGAACTAATGTTATCTTAAACCTAAATGTGTGTTTTTAAGATAGCATTTAATGCATAGTTTTTTTTTTTAAGGCTGAAACTTGATGTTAGTAATATTGTTTAAAAGGCATTTCAGCATGTTTAGATGCCTAGTTTAGTGGAAAAATTAGTTTTGATTATTTTTGTTTCTCAACAAAATATAACTATATGTTGTTCTTGATGAAATGTTGGGTTCATAACACCAAGTTCATGACAATATCAATTAAAAATAGATGTTAGAATTAATAATACAATGCCTTTTGATTTTTTTATGGATTGTATGGCTAAATATTTGTTTTGTATTTCCATTTTCTTTCTTTTATGTTCTTGAGAGTTTTGGTATATCAGTACAAGCATGTTTGATTAATTGATTTAAGGCTTATTTTTGGGTTTTAAAGTAAATTCATAAGTTGAGATTTTAATTTTTCTATAAACTGATATGTTAATATGTCTTGTGTGCTTTAATCAAACCGTAGGCGCATATGTGATCGTTGTATGAGTTTATCTTGCTTATCTAAGATTTACACTAGATCAATCGATCCTTAAAATTTTTTAATGTTGGGGTTTAGGGTTGAAAACCATCAAATTCAATTCATGAAATTTATAGCATGTTTTTTTTACTTTGATACATCATTTCACTTTAATCTTTCATGTTACATGGGGCAAGAATTAAAAAAAAAATATGAGTAAAAGAAAAGAAAAGAGAAAGAAAAGAGAATAAAATATTGAACTATGAACATGTCTTTTTGTACTTGTGATAGAATTTCTAGTTTTTTCAAATGATTAGATTATTTATTCTTTTTTTAGTTTATTAGTTTAACTTGGGTGTCCAGGCCAGCTTGCGCGTACATCGACTAATCCCACGGGCTCTGAAGTTAACAACCATGTAAGCCTCTAGTGGCCATCATATGAGCAACTACAGGGCTCGAACCTGAGATCATAGAGGAAGCAAACCTCTTGGTCTCAAGCTCTTACTACTGGGTCATCACCTAGATGGTTATAGATTATTTATTCTTGATTTGAAAAGTTTGAGTTGTTTTATGATATCTATTAAGAAGAGAATATTGACTTTTTAAATGAAAATGAAATGTGTTGCATAGTTATATATTATTCTCTTATAAAAATAATGTTAGAAAAATAAGGAAATAATGAGGATAAATGTTGAAAAATCCTTTTCCATTGCCTCCTCTCTTCTTAATTATGCCATTCTCTCTCGATAAAGATGGTGAGGGACCAAATATCAACGAAAATGCACTTTATGTATGGAGATTAAAAAAGTCACAAAATAAAACTATTACGAGGTTTCTAAAAATCAAGGAAATAAAAAAATTGTTAATAAATCTAAAGTATAATGTATATGTGTGAATAGGAAAACACATCTCTATCCTTTCTTCTTTTTTTTTCGTTGCACGGTAAAGATATAATGAAATCAAATAATATTTTAATTTATAGTAATGATATTAAACTTCAAAGGCGAGGATATTCAAATTATTCGATAATATAATCGAGAATGAATTGTATGTTAATTATTTTTTTTTCAAAATGATATTAATAACATACACCTTGTATTAATATGCCCTATTTATTTTTGCATTTCAAAAATATATTTGAAAACATTTAATTTTTTTTATTTTTTTCTTTGTTTTAAATTAATATTTTTTAGTATTTTTAAATCATTTTAATGCGTTGAAGTCAAAAATAATTTTTTTAAATAAAAAAATATTATTTTAATATATTTTCAAATAAAAAACATTTTAAAAAACAAACACAATTACCCTCGTAATCTATTACAAATAACTTAATAAAAACCATGTTTGTTTCCTGAAAAGTGGTTTCCGGGAAACCACTTTCCAAACTTTCTTGTGATTGTTTGCCATTAGAAAAGTTGATCAACGAAAAACACTTTACAGTCAAAGGAAAATTTGGCTTGATTTCCAGGAAAGTGTTTTCCTTAAAAATTTGGGCAGAAAACACTTTCCGGAAGTTGTGAAAAATTTAGAAATGTCATATTATTTGCTGATTATATCAAATTTGGTCCTCAAACTTTTGATTGCTATATATATTTTGTTTTGAATATTTATTTTTTAATTTCATTTCTTAAAATTTAATTTTTATATTAACTTTTGTCTTCATTTTTATAATTATTATTTGCTTTTTCCTTATCATTTTCTTATTGAAATTTTTTATCTATCAAATTTGGTCCTCATTCTTTCGATTGTTTCTTATTTTATTTGAAATAATTTATGAAATATTAATTATTATTATTTTAATTTCTTCATCTTTTATTTTTATTTTATTTTTTAGATTTGATTTCTATTATTTTGATTATTATTTATTTTATTTGAGATAATTTATGAAATTATATTTTTTTTCAATTTCATCCCCTTTCAACTTTTTAATCTATAAGATTTATTTCTCATTATTTTAATAAACTTAAGAAAATAAAATATTAATAAGTTATTTTTCAGCTTATTTTTCATGATATAATTAAATATTAAAAAATATTTTTCAACTTATTTTTTATTATATTATCAAGTATCAAAAAAATAATTTATTTTTAAAAAATAATTATTTAAAAAACTTCTAATTAATAATCCTAAATTCAAATTCAGGGAATAATGAAAGCAACAAAGCTATTTAAACATGACGTTAAACTCTTCAAAAAATAATGATGTCGTATCCGAATTAATAATTATTATAGAATCAGGCATGAAGGATAGACCGTTGTGATGAGAGCAAAAAAGTCAAAAAGGGTGAGAGAGAAAAAAAAAGCGCAGACTGACAAGATGACAGAAGTGAACAGTTGGAACAGTAAAAAGGCTTGTGTGTGTATGTGTGAATCTGTCCCTACCTAAACAAACGCACTCATCTCTCTTGTCATTGGTCCTTTCTTGCCAACGCGTGGGGCGATGTCTCTCTACAGCGTACTAATTACAGTGTATTCTACCCGTATTTTTCTTTTTTGTAAGATGATAGATCCATTCTCATCCTCAGATATCGTGGAAAAAACTGAAAAATTGATTAAATTAAAAAAATTAAATTGATTAGAACTTTTAAAAAATTAACTGATTGAATTTGATTTTGATTTTATAAGCTTAAAATTGAAAAAACCAAACTGAACCGAATTCAAACTAAAAAATCCGAGCAAAACCAGTAAAAAACAAACCAAACTGGTAAAAAACTGAACCAAATCGAAAAACCCAGTCAAACAGGAAAAAAACTTAGCCAAACAAAAAAAAACCGAGTCAAACCGAAAAAAAATCAAGTCAAATAAAAAAAATCGAGCAAACTAAACCAAACAGGAACCGGTCGGTTTGAATTAATTTTAGTTTTATAAAAAATCCCGGTTTATTTTATATATATATATATATATAAACAAAAACGAATAGAAAATCATCATCACTAAATGTGTGTTATCTAAATTTATTTTTTATATATATAATTTTAAAGTACACCTTCAGGCCAATTTAACGTATTTATAAAATCTTATTAAATATTATCTCTAAAATCTTAAAAGTAAAAAGAGAGAGAGAGACTGTATTGGTATTGCTACGACTACTGATCAGATAAGATGGCATATATATATTACACACAACTCCAACTGCAAGGGTAGCCCAGCGAGATGCATTGTTAATTTCTGTTTGAGAAGGAGATTGTATTTTGTTGGAGTTTTTTTTTTTTTTTTTTTCCTTGTACTTTATGTATCAGCATCCAAAAGAAAAGAGAGAGTAATATTATAGTACTAGATTTTATCCCTAGCTTATTATGAGCACCAGCTTTCACTTGAACAGCAAAACCAAAAGCACCTCCAATTATCAACTGGGTTTTGGCCATATCTTGCATTGCGCACCCTCACTTCATTTTGACTTTGTTGCTAAAGCTAAAGGTGGGTTTTTTATTTGATTTTCTTGTTAGTTTCTTTTCTTACTTTCTCGGGCTTTTCAGAAGGGTTTCGTGCAGAATTTTAGTGGGTTTTGTTTGCGAATTTTGCGGTGATGAACCTAGGTAACTGTGCTATCTTTGGCTTTTAGTTTGTCATGGCTTGTTTTGGCTTTGAATGGGAGAGCTTTTTTCTTGCTTTCCCTGTTTCACTCTCTTGGATTCCAGTTTCGTGTGGAAAACGTTGATAGCTTTATTGGAATCTGGTTATGTGGCATAACTGTTGATTGGTCTTTATTACTTTTCAGTTCAGGGAGTCAAGATAGCAGTAGTTCCACTGCAAATTCTCATTTTTCACGGTTTTTGGCTTTTGGGTCTTTGAGAGTTGGGATTGACTGCTGCTCTTTCTGGATTTTGGTTTCTAGGTTTGTTTATTGGTTCTTAGTAGGGTTTCTGCTTTTTTTTAGTAGTCCATGTGCAAGGTCTCATTTGTGGGGGCTTTTTGGTTTCTGGGTTTTGATGATTATAAGTTAAATCGACTTAGATTTTGTTAATTTTAAGGTTGGGTTTGGGGTTCTGAAGTTGTTCCTGTTGAAGTTTAGGGTTGTCTTTTGGGTTTGAGAATTTTTATGTTCACATCAGCTCAAGCTAGGGGCTTCAGCTGTTTGCCTTGCTTCTGAGTTTTGATAGTTGGCTGTATCTTGTCTTGGGGTTTAATTGGTTCGTGCGAAAGGCCTGCTTTTGTCGTTTGCCTCTGAATTTTGGGAATTTGTGTTTTGTTTTAGGTCAGATTTGGTGTTAGAAAAGATGTTTTGATATATCAAATACTTTTATTTTGGGATATAAGTTTTGGAATTGATTGTTATTGCAGGATGTAGAGTACTAAAAATCATAGTATCTACGGTCTTTTCAAATATAGGTCTTCTGTTTTCTAATTTTAAGGTTGAGTTTTGATTATTTTTGTGCCTTTCCAGGTCTATTGTTCAAGCAGTTATGGATTCCCCTCAATCTGTTGTGTCACCATTCAAGACCTCTGTTGTCTTTGAGCCAGAGAAGCAGAAATCTGATTGTTCTGTTCAGAGTACTGGCAACTTATCCAAGGGAATTGAGTTCCCCAGACATGAGGCTGTGGCAGGCCATCCAGAAGACTTCATTGGTATAGTTGAGGTTTACGTACACCAGGCCAGGGACATCCAAAACATATGCATTTACCACAAGCAAGATGTTTATGCTAAGTTTTGCTTGACTAGTGATCCTGAGTACACATTCTCCACCAAAATCATCAATGGTGGTGGGAGGAATCCTGTCTTCAACGACCGTCTGCAGCTTAATGTTAAGACTATTGATTCCTCCCTTAAATGTGAGATATTCATGATGAGTAGGGTGAAGAATTATCTGGAGGATCAGCTGTTAGGGTTTGCTCTGGTTCCGTTGTCTGAAGTTCTAATCAATAACGGGAATTTGGAGAAAGAGTTCTCTCTTTCTTCAACTGATTTGTTCCACTCTCCAGCAGGGTTTGTTCAATTGTCTCTATCATACGTTGGAGCTTCACCAGAGGTAATGGAAATTCCAGCAATGCCCACCGCTTCAGCTACAAATGGAACCATCCAGGATTCTGAGATACAGGAATCACTCCCTTGCGAACTTGATAAGATTGAGTTCCCGGATCCAAAGGTTGTGAATGAAAACCAGATGATGATCTCAGAGTATTTTGGAATTTCATGTTCTAGCCTGGATTCTGAAGCCTCTGAGAGCTTGGCCATTTCTAATGCTGAAAATAATCTCGGTTCAGAAATCGGAGTTCATGTTATGGAAAGCATTTCAGCCGCCACTTCTGATCCAACTCAAGTTCCAAAGCTTGATTCTCCTCCAAGCAGTGTGTCAACTAATGGTGTTTCTTCACCTTCCGCTGCTGCAAGTTCAGAAACCTCTGATAGCCCAGCGGCTTCAAAAACACCAAATCAGGAGCATGTCTCGGTCCATAAAGAGAGAGAGAGTGCAAATGCCGGAGATGGTGAGACTGATTGCTCTGGTGGAGCATCAAATGAGAAAAATGCAAAACCTGTTATTACAGTCAACATTGAGCAGGAGTCCAAAGTGGTTCAGCAAGACATAGTAGACATGTACATGAAAAGCATGCAACAGTTCACAGAGTCACTGGCCAAGATGAAGCTTCCTTTGGACATAGATAGTGGACCAACCAGTTCAGGAAGTTCAAGCTCCGATCAGAAAATGCAGGCATCAAAGAACACAAGTTCCCGTGTGTTTTATGGGAGTCGGGCTTTCTTCTGAGCTTTGAGTTCTCCTAGTTCAGAGGAAAACACACAGGTGATTTTAGGCTTTAGCATGGTGACTAATACTAATATAATAGTGAAGTATAATAATGTATCATGTAGTGTGTTGTTTCCTTCTGTACGTTGAGATATGTTTAGCAGAAAGGAAAATCATGAATTTGTAAGCTTTATTACCTTTGTTTCATAACAACTGCTGATGGTATGTATACATGAACATTTCCCCTTCCATTTTCACACTACTCCATGTTGCTTCAGCTCGTAATTATTATGAAATTGATTCTCACCAAATCATAAGCTAATCATATTGGTCCCAAAGTCACATACATGGTACTGATCTTAGTTGAAAAGTCAAATAAGGGCTAAAGCATCCATGATTTTGCTTTCGGCTTGCACAATTGGGTTAAAAAATATCAATCACATTCACACTGATTGTCTTCTTCTTCTTCATCCCATACCCCATAGTCAAAGACCATGATAGTGTGGCCACCCCTAGGAAACTAGACAGGCTTTTCTTCCACATCATATAATATGCTGGCAACAATATTATTTTTTTTAAATGATTTATTTTATTGATTTTTTAAACATATTAAAAAAAAAATTATGCGTATCTATTTACTTATTTACTTATCATGTAGTCAAGCAATCTCAACAAAAATGATATCTTTTTAAAAAAACTAAAAATCAGGTTTGAGAATCTTTACTCAAAGTTAACTTGTAACTAAGAACTAGAGGTATTGGAATTTGTGAATTGACGCCATAAAATAAGTTATACCTTGATAAGTTGAGTTTCTTTAAATAATAAAAAACATGTTTACTTCAAGCAAAACATAAGTTTATTTTATAAATCCATGCTTGGTGAAAATTTCAGCTAAAAAAACTTTATATAATAGTTCAACAAATAACTCTAATGGACCCATAACTTGTGGGTTAATATTTATCCACTTATAATAAACCCAAAGTATGTTAGCTAAGCCCAAATATAAAGAAAATAATAAAAATAACTAATCTAACACATAAAATAAAGTTGTTGCACCAATTAAATAAAATAACCTAACATAGATATTTTTTCTAGTTTAAATAATGTTGTGAATGAAATTTTCATCCTAAAAACACTAGTCTTTGCTGCTACCTTTAGTTATCCAAGACAAGTTAGGGAATCGATTGCTTAAGTTGTCTCCCTTCTAGTTTTCTTATTTGTCTAAGATAATTAATTATAACTTTAAATAATCATCTCAAAACATAGAAACCTTTATTACCTTTCTTTAACCTTCTATATAGGATTAAAAAACCTTATAAGGTAAGTTAATTATCATTAAATATCATCAACCTTTCTTTCCTTGTGTAGCTAGCTATGATAAATATGAAATCTTTATAAGAAAAAGATTTTGGAACATTAATGAATCTTTGTCACACTTGAAAATTATGTTGCAGCTTATTAAATATCCCTGTAAAACTAGGAAATTTTCAAAATAAGCTATCATATTCTTGTAGGGAAATGATCCTTATTAAATAGGAAGTCTACAAGTTAAAATGAAGTAAATAATAAAACTCGTACAATCTATCATGACTTATATCACAAGGCCTTTTTGAACTCCGATTAACATGAAATTTTACGCCAACATATAACCATATGCTAGGAAACTTTAGGTAAACGTTTAACATAATCCAACAATCGAATTGGAAATTATGATTATTGTCGTAAAACTAGATAGTAAGCACAATTACGCTATAATTTAAATTTCCTTATCCAACACTTTCATGGATCGTGTCAGAATAACTCTAAAAGGCATGATTTTTTTCATTGTGCAAGGCTCCATTGTTCATTCTCTCACACATTCTGTGGATGAGCTGTACATTTTTTTTTAATATGGTCCTCAAACTTTTTTTCAACGATTTAGTTCTAATTGAAGACTAACTGCTTTTGATTTCTTATGAAATGGTGAAATTGAAAGAAGAGGGACTGAAATGAAAAAGACACTAAATATGGGTGGCGTGCCATAAATTTCATAAAAGATTCACTTTGGTCCTTAAACTTTAAAAAACACACAAATTATACAATTTCAGTACCTCAATATCTTTCCAATTCAATTTTGATACAAAATTTTATTTTATTTTTTAATCCCTGGTTGAGAGAGGAGAGAGAGGTTGCTGGATTTCAGCGATAGAGAGAAAAAAGTTTCATTGACACCGATTTAGGCCACCTAAAGAAACGATATTTGTGTCAAACAGTTCTATTTGATGATGAGAGTTTATATTAGGTGTTTCTTCTTCTTCTTCTTCTTTTTTTTTTTTTACCTTTGAAGTTCATGAAAAAACAAATCTTAGTTCAAGTTGATTTTTGATTTTTGATTTTTGATTAATATCAGTTTTTGGAGCGATTTTTTAGGTTTTTGAGGCCATAAATAGGTTTATCATGATTCATACAGTGTTTTATAGGTGTTTTTGGTAAAACATGGGTTGAAAAATAGGGTTTTTTTATTAAAAAAAACTTAAGCCCTGATATTTCGACCACTAAAGTGACCGGAATCTGCAAAAAAAAATAAAAATGAAGGGCCCAGTCGTGCGAGCTCTAGAGTGCCTGGCCTTTGCTGCTTTTTGTCTATTTTTTTAATTAATGATTTTTTATGGTTTTTTCTCTCATTTTTTAAATTTATATTGAAATTAGTATCCCTTCTCTTTTTCATTTTATTTGGAGAGTCTCTTTTAAATGATGATTATCATTTTAGTTATGCATTTAAATTTAAAGAGTTTTTCTGATTTATCTATAATTTTTTTTATTTTTTGTATGGGTAAAATTTGTTTTTGAAAATAAAAAAAATCTTATTTTCAGATAATATTTCTAATATGTGCAGTTTTGCATGATGTTATTTTCTCTTTTTTATTTTATTCAATCAAATTAATTTGTGTTTCTATTTCTATTATCTTTTACTTGAATAAAAAAAATTAATAAATAAATTTAGCAAATACAACCGGAAAAATATCTCATTTTCTGAGATTAAATATTTTAATTTATATCTATCTCTCAACTTTTCGAGTTTTATTTTTAGATATTGTTATAACTATTTATTTATTCGCATAGTTCTTGATGTATAAAAAATTTTATTTGAACTTAAATTTTTTAAATTAAAGAAATGCATTAAAAAAAACATAAAATAGTTTTAATCAGATAAATTGGATTGAAAGAGTTAGTATAAGTTATAATATGAGTGAAACTAAGTAATTGATAGTTTGATATTTTTAGTAACGGATGATAGTTTTGAAATATATTAAAATGAAAAGGTATATAGAAGGGATAGTTGCTTCAAGGTGATTTCTTCCCATTGTAGTTTTAAAATCCAACCCGGCGCGGCAAGTTGATCCAAAGCTGGAACCGGACCGGGTTAAAAAAAAATAGGGGAAGAAAAAACTCGATGTGACCCGGCTGGTTGACCCAGTAAAACCCGGTTGCAAACCCGTTGACTTTTGTTTTTTTTAATAAAACGACATCATTTTGATTTAAAAAAAAACTGATCCGGCCGACCTGGTGACCCAGTCAAAATCCGGAACTTGAGCCTTGGTTCGGACGGGCCACCGGCCTGATTTTAAAACTATGCTTCCCATGCCTGGATAACCATTAAATAACCAATATTTTATTAGAGAATTTCTATAAACTGGAATTTACTCAACAAGACAACGTCTCATGCATGGATGATGAAGAAAAACAAGAATGAGAAACTCCATTTCCATTCTTTCAGGCTTCTGAACAAATTTCAAATAGGTACTTCAATTATTTCATTGCACCTTATGGCCATATGCCTCCTGCAGATCCATGCTATCTGCCCATCATCCCTGTATCTAACCCTCCACAATCCAAACTTCTCGGCAATATCCTTTCCAGTCGAGCACCTACGGTCCCTTAAAAAATCCACCACCCACTGCTGTGCTGCCTTTACGTCTTGTTGAATGTTTCTTGAGCTTTCTGCAGCCCTGCTTCTGTTCCTACTTCCTTGTATTCGCCCCAGAGCTGCAGCCCCTACAGCTCCAGCAGCAACTGTTCCTGCTGCCCCGTACATAAGGGAAGAGCCGGACAGATGGGAAACTTCTCTGCTCAAATCTGGTATCATCTCTCCCATTCCAGCTGCCAGATGGGCTCCTATCTTGAGAGCAAATGTTAACAATTTCATGAATTTCTTCATGTATGGAGCCAAACTCTTTACTGCCATGTTATCAACCTGCATCATTTCACAACCAATCTGATCTTCAACAACATGCATTTCTCCCCTGAATTCACATAACATGTGCAGCCGAAGTGCAGTCATTCCAGAAATCATGTTGGTGATCAATCTTCTCGAGTAGTTTTCTGTTCTAACAAAAAAGAACATGTTAGGCACTTTCCTTTCTTCAACTTGGATATTGTAGTTCACAAGGTAATTCACTTTGCGATGAAGTTCAATGAGGAGCCTGTGTTCATAGTATTTCAGTCCTTGTATCTCCTGCTTCAAATCTTTTATCTCTTGTTCAATGATCTTGAGTCTCTGCAACACTTGTTCTACCCCCTTCGCGATTCCAGCAAAGCTTGGATCAACTTTCTCAGGTTCATTGCCTGTGTGATCTCCTCCATCTGGATTATCTGGCGGGACATCCAACTCCACAGCAAGGTTATACAGGTCATTATATCTACGGTGCAATACTTCCCTGAAGTCATCATCTGACAGGAGGTCCCGAGCCAAATCAAATCCAGGTCTAAGAACAGGTCTTCCAGAGTCTGAAACTGGATCCCAAGTGTGTTGATAATCATACATGCTTTCTGCAGGTACTGAGAGCAGTGCCTGCTTCAATTGCTGCAGAGACACATGTTGGGTTTTCCTATACCTCGGGGGTGTCAAGTTTTGCACACATTCAGGCCTCATGATGTTTTCAGTCAAGGTGAATCCATTACAGAAACTCTGGATTGCTGGAATTATTAGTTGCTGAGTGAGTCTAATGGTTTCTGTCAAGTTCTTGGTGGAGCAAGCAAGGACATCAATGTAGTGTCCTAAATGTCCTCCAAGTTCCACCCTAATGAAGATCCCATTGATATTTATTGAGATGAGGTACTTCTCCAGACTGTAAGTTGCTCCATGTTGGTTCCTTAGTGCCATAATTCTGTTATGAAGATGAACCTGGATTTGCAAACAAATGAAAATTAGAGAGATTGCAGTTCATTGACTTTGCCAATCAAACAAGGATCTCATGGTACGGGTATGTGTATCATTCATAATCCCACGCTATGGCTAGCATTCAAACATCACAGAACTGCTCAACCAGTAAGCAACATTTAAGACTACAAGGAGCACCCGTTAGGGTTTATTTTCACATGGCAATTAACATAAACTTGGATACTTAAGCTAGCTGCAGAATGTATTTTTTTTTCTGGTACTTTAAGGTATATGTTGAAGAGAAGCAGGATGATATGGAAGCATCAACTCAAAGTTTTATGGTTAAAGTTGTTTGATTCTCCATGAAATGCCCTTGCTCTTCACACGAGTCCTTTGTTTTCTTTAGTTTTTAAATTACGATACTTGTATGCTTAGAACACCAGTAAAGTTCATTCTGAAAAATACGAGTCTGTAGTTTGTAGCGTTGAATTCTCTAAAACTATGCAGTGTAAAGCTTATTTTCACTTGTTCTTGCATACATTCAATTTTATATGAAAGCATAAGCAACAATAAAATAAAATTAGAGGGGCCAGAAAAGAAAGAGAGATTGCCTGTAAACGAGGAAAGAAGCCTGGTGTGAGAAATGTGTGGCTTGAATCATCACACTCAAGATGCCGCCCGGCATAAACGCAGTCAGCTGTGCTTAACTGCCATCTCTGGGGTTTCCCTCTGCCTTCTTCAAGAATTGAGGGGATAAGTAGCAGGGAGTTTGGATCTGATGGGTTTTGTTCATAACATAGTTCTAGTTTCAGCATCATCATCACAAGGTCACCGGCCTCTATGTTTTCAAGTACTTTTGAACTCATTCCAGGAATTTGACTATGCAAACTTCCTCTCAGAATCTTCTCCACTTCATTTCTGCTAACGAATCCGTTCTCCATGGAGCTTTGCTTTCTAACATCTAATTTTACTAGTTGGCCAAGCACATCACTACAGAACCAATCACAGTCTAGGATCAGGAAGCCTAGTTCGTCAAAATATATCACCTCACCCATATGATGAAGGCAAATAGCAACAGCCTTCCTCCTCATTTCCACCTTCCCTTTATTATCATGTCTTGATCGAATTCTCAGTGGTGGAACCTTCACTTGGCATAGCTCATCAAATTCTTTCCACTTCATTGCAAGCTTGTTGTAATTCTCTGCTCTCCAGTCTGACAAAATTTGAATCAGGTCATTGCAAAGTTGATAAACTCTGGGCACTCTTTGGAGAATTGTCTTGCTTGTCTTCCGAAGATGATGAGTGAGTTTACTGACCGATGCAGAGGATCTCGCATCAACTGTGAATACAGTGGGATAGAAGTCGATAAACCCTTGAAACTTGTCTCTTACTCTCTGAATTGAATTCACTGCAAGCTGCAAGTTTTGTGACGGTTGATTGATTTTATCAAAATGTGTAAGAACTATAGTTACATTGGGCAGCATGCATTGCTGGAGTGCTCTTCTTGAGTTGGAAACAATGAACCTGAGCCAATATTGCAGGTCCTCTTCTATCTCTGCTGGTGTCTTTGGCTCTCGGTTGTTAGGCTTTCTGAATAAACTGGATATGATCAGGAAGAATGATGCACTCCCATGCCCTGGAAACATGAGATCATGGAGGGAGTAAAAATCATGCTGACCACCAAGATTCCATATTGATATCTTTGTGCCTTCATCTCTGAAAGTCTTTATCTTCATTCCGCTTGTTCTAACAGCCTGTTCAACTGGGTTCACTAGATTTCTAACCTGGTCTATGTAGGGAAGCTTCGAGGAGGAGAAGTTCTGAGATATTGAATTACAAAGGGCAGTCTTGCCTGCAAATAGAAACTCTGCTTTCAAGTTCTAGTAAAATATAGGTTAAACAAACACATGCAGTTCTCTAAACCAATGTGGACATTGTAATTTCGAGGCTCAGATCTTTACCTGCATATTCTTGCCCACAGAAGAAAACCCTACAGCTTTTTGGCTCAGTGAGTGGCATGTCCTTGAACAAATCTGTATCTGTTTCTAGTTCAGTCTTTCCATTCTGGCCTAACCTTTGATAAATTCCATCAGCCTTCCCTGAATTCTGCAGTGGTGTTCTCGCAAGATCAATGTCTTCAATCCAAGGATTTACCTGCAATGTCTGCATTATTGTATCGAGTACCACGTCTCCTCGAACCCCTCTACAACCTTGCAATGACAAATATCTCAAAGTCGCATTCCTCTCTAAGCTCTTGAAAATTTTGACAAAATCATCTGCTCCCAAGCTCTCATCATCATATATTCCCAACTTAATCACACTCTCATTTGATGTCAGCATCTGTATGATTGATGCGAGCCCATCCCTTCCAATCTTTGTTTTCCCTCCTCCAAAGGTCACAGACTTGAGAGTAATGTTGGCTTGGTATTGCAAGGCCGAGAACCTGCTCAGAGGGCATAGCAAATGCTCTACACCTATTCCACTGAACCAGTTTCCATCAAGATACAAGCTTTCCAAACACTGATTCTTGAAGAGTCCAGCAGCAACATACACAACCCCTTTGTCCTTAAGGCTGGTTTTTGACAATCTTACCTCCTTAAGGCTCCGATTTTGTTCCAAAACCCATCGAAACTCCTTAGCCCACCGTGATTTCAGCCGGACTCCAGTCATGTCAAATGACTTCACTGTGGAGTTCCATCCTAGAGAGCAAGCAACCCTGACAGAACCTGAAAGGTGTAGCCTGTAAATTCGAAGTGTGCTGTTGTCAGGTACAAACTCCACTACCTTGGAACTTCTCTCTCCATTTTCTCCACTCCAGACATGAACCTCCATTGCCCTATTTCTTGCTAAAACAGCTGATATAAGTGAAGCCGCTGTTATAGGGTGTGAATCAAAAATTGTCAGAAGTTTAAGTGTTGAGTTCACTTCAATCATCTTTGAGAGCTCCTCAGCACCTTTCGAACCAATTGAGTCTTCCCATATCTGCAACTCCTCCAAGCTCTCGTTTAGCTTAAGAGCAGAAGCTATAAGGCCAGCCCCAACTGGACCTATACCTGATTCAGAAATCATAATTTCTTTGATCACTCTATTTCTCTTCAAGACCTCACAAAGCTCAGATAAGCACTCTATATTGAATCTATTCAGCCGAAACACAAGTTGCTTGATGTTTGAGCTATTCTGAAGCAATATTCCAAGGTATACTAGCTGTTCTAATCCCCACTCTACACGATGAAACTCCAGGTTCGTTAAAGATGATTGAATGTTTTTTGCTGTGCCTAGGTCTGAGAGGATGTTAGAGAAGTATGAAAGGCTGTCCTCTGAAATGTTTATGTTGACAGAGTTTTCTGTTTCTTGGTAACAGCCTGAAGTTCGGTGAGAAAGGTAGAAAGAAATGCTTTGAGGATTGAAGCTTTCGGATTTGATCATTTGAAGAAGCCATTGGAGCTCTCTAAGGTTCTGGTTCGATCCCATTGCTGCAACAAACTCCTTACAAGAATATCACACCAAATTTCTTTGCTTCTCAGGGATAGGGCTTCGTGTGCACTAGAAAATGCTGCCTGTAACAGAGAGCGTATTTCTTCTCATCTTCTTCGACGAAGTATTCCTTTTAGCCAGCTTGTTTCAAGGCAATGACTACCTTTCTTTGCTAGTTGTCTCCTTCATATTCCCAGGTTCCTTTCTTCTAATAAAAACCATCTTTTCATTGTATTGTTAATTACTTTAGGGAGATGGAATCCAGACTTCCAACTTTAGATATCATATACATAAAGTGAAACAAAAGGGAAACCGTTTGGCAGTATTCTCTCTTCTAGGGTTCATACTGCCAAACGGTTTCCCTTCATAGGATTCCCTCTCTTTTCTACGGGAAAACAAATACGTATCCCTTGAAGAGAGGTTAATTAGACTAATAATTCTACCAAACAGTATCCCTTTCATTCCCTTTATAGGATTCCTTCTCTTTCCAATGGGAAAAGAAGAAAGAATGATTCTTTCTAGGAGCCCTAAAGTCAAAAGGCACACCATTATTTCCACCTCATGCCTTCAGTTGTGAGCTCCAGGTTCTTTTCTCCCGACAGTGAATTACTCGGTCTTGTGTGTATGACATACAGTTGGCAAGCATTTTTGAGATAAGATTTGAAGCAAAAACGTTCACCAACAATAATGAATACGATGTTTCAAATACCAAAATCAATTTTAGTGATGTAACTGGCTATTTGATCGGTGTTCAGTTATGGATTAGATATAAAAAAAAATTAACGCAAAAATTTAAATGTGTATGCATTTTCAATGTATATTTTGAATTTTAAAAAAAATAATTATAAATCAAAAGGTTGATGTATAACTTTAATTTAAATAAATCTAAAATTATTTGCGTCAGTAAACACAAAACAAATTGTTAATTATGAGGTATTTGGGAATGTGGTAACGGTTTTTTTTAAAGTTTTTTTTTTGCTAGAAAACACATTAATTTTTTTTTTGTTTTTTTAAATTTTTTTGACATCAGCACATCAAAATAATTTGAAAATATATAAAAAAAATTAATTTGAAGTAAATAAAAAAATAAAATAAAATTTTAATTTTTTTTAAAAGCACTTTTTAAACGAAAAAACAAACGGGGTCTATATAACTAAAGACTGAACCGAAATATTGAGAGATAGATATAAAACAAGATATTTAATCTCACAACATGACTCATGAACCCAGCTGCATTTTAAAATTTATTTAGTGGAATCAATTTTTTTAAATCAAATAATAATGAACACACGGTTAAGCTCATAAAAGCGATCAAATAAAATTAAAGGGAAAAAAAAGATTTCATAGGGTTAGACAAAAAGAATGCCTACTAAAATTAGAAAATAATGTTATAATCTTATTTGAAAGCCAAGCAAAAAATAAATAAATAAAATGAAAAATTAAAAAATAGCTATAAATCAAGATATATGATATTGGAATATGATCGTTGATAACTTTATTTTTTAGAATTAGATTTTTATTTAATCAAATGATAATAAAAATAAATACACATTGGAAAGAAATCGAATAAAATCAAAGAAAAAAGATTATTCAGGGTAGCACAAAAAAAAACACATGCTAATTTCAGGAAAAAAAATGTTGCAATCTTATGCGTACACCAAATAAAACTTAAATGATATTTTATTAAAAAATCATAAAATTTTATTTTATTTATTCATTTTAATTAATCTTCATTAAAATTGAATACTTGTTATATCGGGTATCCCACACATACATTTAATTGATGTATTCTAATTAATTTTTAATCAAATAAAAATAATCAAAAGTTAAAAAGGGTTAGGCGCCTGGGTGGCCTCGCGTGCCTATCCCATTAAAAGCAAAGGCCATGTGCGCGAGCCTATAAGGCAAAGCCCATCCATTTAGCATATTGCTCTTTGTTTTAGTTGGCAATAGGGGTGGATGATATGTCGTCTACTCATATTTGTTTGAAAAGTAAAGATATGACACATTGTTTTTCAACTAGATTTTCAACCACCAGGTAAGTGGTTGAAAAATCATGTAGGTATTTTTTTCACCCAAAAATACAATTTTAGACTTATTTTCACCAAAAACACCTAATAAATATCATTATGAAGTCAATAAACTAATAAATCAAATCAAAATTTATCTAAAAAAAAGAAAAATTCATCTCTCAACCAACAATCTATTTTTCTAGCTAAATTAAAGGAAAAAAACAACTTATTGGAACTTTCTGCATATGGTTGACACCAATAACAAAAAAAACTTTCATGGTTGAAATGTTGTGTACCAATGACTTTCTCTTTCTTACACTGTTTCTTAGTGATTTTGTCTCTCCTTTGTCAAATTAGGATATGAGAAATAAGTAAACTGAAGTTTAGGACAAAAAACATAATTTAAAAAAAAAATAGAGGGACTATGTTAAGAAAAAAAAAGGGAAAGTATGGGGACAAATACAAACTTTTTTCATATGAGCTTCTTAAATTCACTATGGTTTCCTTATATAACTAGCAGCTTGCCCTATATATAATATAGAACTTCTTAAAATAAATTGATTCAGAATTCTAACCATTCTGTCATGATATCAGAGCTATTTTTCTAAGAACTCTTAGTCTTGTTTTTCTCAATCGTAGTCTTAATACTTATAGAGAAGTCAGATAATGTTTGTGTCATATTCACTGAAAAAATTATGTTGTTTAAGAGTTTCAATTGGAGACCTTTCTCAAAGGTAAAGAGTTGTGAAGATATATAGATGACACTAATAAAGGGGGATCTAATGCCGAAGATTATGTGGCCGACAAGGCAGTTTGGGAGGCCAAAGATAATCAAATCATTTCTAGGATTCTTGGTTCTATGAAGCAACATCTGATTCTTCCTTTGTGTCCTCATAGGTCTACAAAAGCTATGTGGAATTATCTAAAGCAAGTCTATAAGCAAGACAACAATGTCAGACGCTTCTATGAGTTAGCCATTGCTAACTATACTCAAGGGGTTTTATCAATTCAAGACTACTACTCTAGTTTTCTGATTTTGTGGAATGATTATTTTGATTTTGTTACAACCACGGTCTCTATAGAAGGATTGGAGGCAGGATTGGCAACAATATAACACGTGCATAAAACCAACCAAAGAGATCAATTTTTAATGAAATTGAGGCCTAACTTTGAAGCTATTTGTGCTTCTCTATTAAATAGAAATCTTGTTCCAACTTTGTAGGCATGCTTTGGAGAACTCTTGCGTGAGAAACAACGTCTCAATACTCAAAATATTATGGATCAGTCACGTATTGTTTCTAATACTGTCTTGGTTGCCTATGCTGCTCATGACAAGGGGAAAAGTCGTGATATGAGCACTACATAGTGCTACAGTTAGAAGAGATATGGTCATATTGCCTCTAATTGTCCTTAGAAATTCTGTAATTACTAAAAGCTGCAAGGGCACACTATTAAAGACTGTACTATTTGACCTTCACGCTCCAACAAAGCCTATCATGTTGTTGTCATTGGTGACTTATAGGTAGCTATATCTGTCGCTACTGCTGCAGCTTCTACTGTTGGTTCACAGCCTGCAACACCTTTTCTAACTTGAGAAAGGTTGCAAGAAATGATTGTCAGTGCATTTTTAGCATTGGGTGTTTAAGATATTAGTTTTTCATCTCCCTTTTAGATTTTAGACTCGAGTGCATCTAATCATACGACTAATTCTCTCTATGGTCTAAGTAATGTCAGAGAATATTATGGCTCTCAAATATTCAAATAGCCAATGGTAGTGTTCTACCTATTGTGGCAATTAGTGATATATCTTCTTCCTTTAAAGATGTTATTGTCTCACCTACACTCTTTATGAATTTAGCTTCTGTTAGCCAGCTTATGGACCAAAATTATGATGTACACTTTACTTATGGTGGTTGTGTTGTGCAGGATCAAATGTCAGGGCAATTGATAGCGAAGAGGTCTAAGCTTGGACATCTCTTTTACCTATAACTACCTATTCCACGAAGCTTACCTTCCTTCTCTATACTATCTTTACTTCTTTCATAAGTCTAGAGTGTTATATGAAGTCTGGCATAAATGCCTTGGTCATCCTTATTTTATGGTTCTATTATGTTTATTGAAAAATGGTTTATTGAATGATAAAGAGCAGTCTTCTTCTACTATATTTCCTGATTATACAACTTGTAAACTTGGCAAAAGTAAGACTTTACCCTATCCTTTTAAAAGACATAGAGCCACCTATAATTTTGAGATCATTCATAGTGATGTCTAAGGAATTAGTCTTGTTATTTCTCATGCATAATACAAATATTTCATAACATTTATCGATGACTACAACAAATAAACATAGGTGTATTTTTTGCAAAACAAATCAAAAGTTTTTCATATGTTTAAATTGTTCTTGGCTCTTGTTGACACTCAATCTTCAACTTATGTTAAAATTCTTCAGTCCAACTTATGTGGGGAATATATGTCTCATGAGTTTCGATCTTTATTACAAACTGAAGGTATTATCTTTCAACGTTCTTGTCCAAACCATGCTTATTAAGTAGTTTAACGTAAGAATCATCATCTTTTAGATATTGTCCAAACCATGCTCATTGAGTCTTTAGTTCTTCCTACATTTTAAGTAGAAGCATTTACCATAGCAACCTTTCTCATAAATAGATTCCCTTCCCAAGCTTTAGATATTGAGTCTCTATATTTTAGGCTTTATCATTACAATCCTACCTATACAGATCTTCACATCTTTAGGTGTATATGTTTTATGCATCTTCACTCGTAAAATAGAAACAAGATTTCCATCTAATCCATTTGTTATGCCTTCTTAGAATATAATGTCACACAAAAGAGATATTTATGTTATGATTCAAACTCTAATTGAATTCATGTTTCACGAAATGTGCTCTTACTTGAAAAATAATGGTTCTTTCCTATGTGTTCCTCAGCAGAATCTTCTGTAATTTTTTTACCTTCTTTTAGTGACAAGTTTAGTGCTTCTAGTACTCATTAATGGTTCTTTCCTACGTCTACCTCAGTAGAGTCTTCTGTTATTTTTTTACCTTTTTTTGGTGACAAGTTTAGTGTTTCTAGTACTCATGTTGAAAGGTTCAAACCAGGGATGGTATACCAGTGGATACCTCCAGTACTGCCCCCTTCTACTCCTATCTTGCCACCTACTACTTTGCGTCGTTCCTTTAGAGCATCCGGTCCTCCTAATTGTTATGGATTCTCGTCACATATGATAAGTACTACTACTTATACATTGTCAGCCACTCTATTTTTTATTGCTATTCCTACTGGTTACTCATTGGTAGTAAAAAAAAAAAATGTTGGCAACAGGCTATGCAGGAGGAACTATTTGCTCTTGAGGCTAATAAAACTTTGGACATGGTGGATTGTCCTATGAGTGTGATTATACTTGGATGTAAGTGGGTTTATTATATTAAGGTTAAGTCTAATGGTAGTTTGGATAGGTATAAAACTTACTTAGTAGCTCTAAAAAATAATCAAGAATATGGAGTAAAATATGAGGAAACGTTTTCTCCAATGGCTAAAATGACCACCATTCGCACAATGTTGGCTATTACTGCTTGTTGAAAATTAGGGTTTACACCAAATGAATGTGAAGAACATATTTCTTCACGAGGATCTCAAGGAAGATGTTTATAAGCTTCCTCCTATAGGTTTACTTTCCACGCTTACTTCTGCAGTGTGTAAGTTGTGTCGCTCCTTATACGATCTTAAACATGCTCCCCATGCATGGTATGGGAAATTTACTTCTACCTTACTTAAGTTTGCTTTTTTTTTTTTTTTACCTTAATCAAGTTTGCTTTTTTTTTTAAAGCAAGTATGATGCATTATTGTTTCTTCACAAAACTAAGATTAGGGTTGTCATTCTTTTGGTGCATGTTGATGACATAATCATCACGGGTATTGATTTGGTTCCGATCTCCCAATTAAAATAATATCTACAAGACTCTTTTCACATAAAGGATCTGGGATCTCTTATATATTTTCGTAGTCTGGAAATTACTGCTGGTTCATTTGGTATTTTTCTGTCACAACACAAGTATGCCTAAGATTTGGTGACTATGACTCTTAATACTCTTATGGAACTAAATCTCAAGTTATGTAAAGAAAAGGGTGACTTATTATTAGACCTCGTAGCCTATTGAATGCTAATTAGAAGCTTGGTCTATCTTACAATTACTAGACTTGATATTTCCTATGCAGTCAAACAAGTTAGTCAATTCATGACTTCTTCTTGGCACCTTCATACGGTTGTAGTTCGACGAATCATTCGCTATGTTCATAGTACAGCTTTGCAGGGACTTTTCTATCCCGCAAGTACTTCACTAGATCTTGTAGAATATAATGATGTTGATTATGATAATTATAGTGACACTCGACGTTCTACATCGGGTTGGTGTATGTTTCATGGTCCGACTCTTATTTCTTGAAAAATCAAAAAACAAGATCGTGTTTCTAAGTCTTTTACTGAATCTAAATATAAGGTCATGTAATAAGACATATTGGCTCCGAGGGTGTTGGTTGAACTTGGCTTCTCTCCAAGTGGTCCTACTTTTCTGCATATGGATAATACTAGTGTCATTCATATTTCAACTAATCTTATCTTCCATGAATGCAATAAACATATCAAGGTTGAAGCTTAGACTATCTCTCTTCCTCATATATCTAGCAATCTTCAAGTGGCAAATATCTTTATCAAGGCTCTCACACAACAATAATATAATTTTCTTTCAGATATACCGATGTTTATCGATAGCCCACATCAATTTGAGGGGATGTCAATAGAAATCAATGAATTATGCCTTGTTAATAGCTTACTATATAGGTTGTGTATACTTTTATAAATAGGAAAGGAGATTTAACTTACCATGTATAGCTTCCTAAATTTATTATGGTTTCCTTGTATAATTAGCAACCTGCCCTATATATAATAGACCTTCTCAAAAGAAATTGATTTGAAATTCTAACCATTTTGTCACGAACTTCAATTTGCTTTCTGTAAAGTTATCTTGATCTTATGACCTAGAGTTAATAAGTTAACCCGGGTTGAAATGTTTTATTTTTAATTTCATCTTTTCAGCATTGCGTTAATTGAGAATTGAGTTTAATAATTTTTTATTATTTGATTTCTATATGTTATCAAAGTCTCATGATCTAGGTAGCGGATTTGGCAGGTTAACTCAAGTTCATCTGAGTCGATCTAATATGTTATCGTTTCAATATATATATATATATATAAGATGTTGCTTGATTTTTTTATAGTCAAACTATATTTTTATCGATTGTCCATGTTGTCTTTTGATATGTCAAGTCGATTAAGTCACATTAAGTCAATTCTCATATAGTTATAAAAAAAAAAACAATTGCTAAAAAACACATTAACAATATCTGGATATTTGTTTAAGTAAAAATAATAATAATCTGACTCGTAGCATAATATAAGTACTAATCTAGTTAAAACTAAAAAACAAATCTGAACATCTAGCTCTACTCCCCAACAAAATCCATAAGCTTCTGCTAATTTGATTGTAAGATTTTCCCAATGTATATTGATTTCCATTCTTCTTCAATGTCATTATTATATCACCTAAGATTTCAAAATTCAAATAAAAAATCACTCACTATTCAAGTCTTACACGTCTCTTTAATTAATTGTTTTGAAATTGTTTTTAATCAAAATTAGAGAATCATAAAAGATTTATAGATCAACAAATCAAAATTAATCTTATCTTAATCAAAATTAGAATGATTGGAAAGAGTACTTAAAAACTAGTCACTAAGAAGTGTAGAACTCAACAAGAGTGCCTCTATCTTAACCACATTCATTCTTAAAGTTATCTTTTATTAACACAACAATATCGACTGCTAAATGTAATATAATTAACAAAGCTAAGGTACAAAAGGCAAACCAAATCTGATGATACTTCTTTTTTTTTTCTTTTTTTCTTTCTCTGCATTCTAAATAAAGAGAATCGTATTTATCCTTGTTTGTTTCACTTTCCAAATTTTCTTAGGTTTGGTAAACTTTATAAAAGTTGAAAAATGAAAACTTGTTTTCAATCAACTTAAAAAAATAAATCTTTTTGCTAGAAAAAAAATTTTCTCTTTTTGGCAAAGGAATACACCTTTCTTTTTTACTCTTCTTCACTTACTTCCATTAAACATCAACAACTACTATTTATAACAAAAACAACTTGCTTCGTAGCCAAATTAAATTGCAAGTAATTATTTTCTCTCTATATTTCTTCTATTTTTAGAGTTCTTTTTCTTCAATTTTAACTTTATGGATCAAACTTATTAACATGTTTTGAATTTTAAGAGTTTTATTGATTATCACATTAAAACTTTCTATAATAATGTTGTGCGTTAATTTTTTTATCTTATAAAGTTGTATTATGCATTCAAATTTAGAAGGCTAGAGATTGCCTACAGGTATTTTATCTTGAAACCCTAACAACTCTGATTTTGTTGGATAAAGAAAAGATTGTTTGCCTACCTAATTTCTTGTTATGTTATATATGCCCACACCTCTACATTTTATATATATATATATATATATATATATATATATATATAATTAAAGGAATTATAGAATTACATTTTAAAACTGTGCAATTTTTTTTGAGATTTTTGAATTCTAGAAATTCTAAATTTTATAGATATGAAAATTACTTGTTTGTTTTTCAAAACATTCCATTTGCTTGATATGGATAGTAAATCTATTCATGCAAATACGGATAAAATCTTTGATTATTCAATATATAGGTTGAAACCCAAGATTTTGTTTTGTTAGTTATATTTACTATAGGTTTATTGAAACTATCCATCATTATTTTAGAATTGTATTAAAGACAGTTCTTAAGTTATACAAATACATTTTTAAAGACTCAGAGGATACGGTTCTTATAGATATAATAAATAATCAAAGATTTTATCCTTATTTGAATGTACGAGAAAAATACTAATATATTTATAGATTAATTAATTAATTACACCAAGAAGAAATGTTATATATGCCCATATCTTTACATTATTTTTTTATATATATAATTGAATGAATTATGGAATTGGATTTTAAGAATATGTAATTTATTTAGATTTTTGAATTCCAGAAATTCCAAATTTTATAGATATGGACATTACTTGTTTGTATTTCAAAAAAATCTCACTTGCTTGTTATGGATAGTAAGTCTATTCATGTAGCATATATGGGTGCACTTGTGTTTGTTCTAGCTGTAAAGGTTGTTGTTCTAAGATTAAGGTAACAATAACACCTAAAAAGAGTGAATTAAGTGTTCCACTAATTATATCAAATAATTCAAATAAACACACTAAGCATACGTGACACAATAATCAACAATATAATTAAAGTGCTTAAAGTAAAGAGATAAAGGAAGAGAAATTGAAAACTAGGTTTTTAACGTGATTCAACAAGCCTATATTCATACCTCAAGTACCAATTGTACTTAAGTATTGTACTTTTTTATTAATCCAAGTGAAAGATACAATACCCTTGATGACTCCACACCAAATAATTATACTACTTGAAGATGTTTTCTCTTCAAGATTTTTCCCTTGGTGACAATACCTCACCAATGCCATGAGTTTATCCAAACTCTAAAGTGTTTACAATTAAGATTTGTTTACAACAAGATTTACTCTATTAAAGATTAGATTGTACAATTAAAAAATATAATTTATATAACTCACTCAATAACAGTTAGGATGATTGAAGGTGTGTATGTGTAATAAGTGCAAGACTATATACTTTTATGCTAGAATATAAAGATTTAATTTAGCACAACTTAGAGTATGTTAGGATTGATGATTTCTAGTTGATTTTCTTTTGGAATAACTTCTATATCATGTATGTTTAAAATGTCACTTTAATTTTGCATAAAAGAGAGCTATATATATGTTTCAAAAAGAAACTAGTCGTTTATAATCGTTGGAATGCCTCTGAAGACTAAAGTGGCAGACTAGTTCCTGCAAAATTCTTAAATGTTCATCATGGATGAACAATGGTTAACCGGTTCACTTGGTATGCCCAAATGGTCTACCAGTTCAGCTTAAAAACCAATTTTTACAGTTTCAAACCTGGTGAAACTTGAACCAATCAAATGTATATCAATCTTATGTATGCATGCAATGTGAAAGTGTAAGTTTATTTTACTTTTCTACTGAGTAAGATATAAAAATTTAACAATAAGCATTAAAATAAATCCTTAAGAACTAAGTATTTACTTGTTTTGCATCTTGGATTTGTTGATGAATTTCTTCATTCAATTCCTTATGCTTGTTAATGTGATCTTCATATAGACCTATTTAAACTTAATCTCATCCAAGCATATCATTAATCCATTTTTATTTTAACCGTTATCATCAAAATACATAAAATATTAATATGTTATCCAAAGCTCAACAAGGGTAACTATTATTGAACGAGAAAGAAAATAGAACTTATATACCAGAAGAATCATATATAAATACAGCTGATCAAAGAGAATTCTATATAAATAATATTTTAAGTTGAGGTGATAGACAATGCGTCAAACAAACTCGTATGAAACCAATTATATTTTAGCATTTATGCGACCTTCTCACAAGTCAAGACATATTACGATCAAATCAAAATGTGTCTATTAGGGAGCAAGTGATTGTGCTCTTATAAATTACAGGTCGAAACCCAATATTTTATTTTATTAATGATATTTACTATAAGTCCGATAAAACTATCTATCGTTACTTGAGAATTGTATTAAAGGCAATTCTTAAGTTATACAGACATCATATTAAAGACCCCAAGGATATAGTTCTTGTAGATATAATAAATAATTGAAAATTTTATCCTTATTTTAAGGTATAAGAACAATACTAATATTTTTATACATTAATTAATTACATCAAAAAGAAATGTTATATATTCGTACATCTTTGCATTGTTTTTTTATATATATAATTGAACGAATTATGGAATTATGTTTTAAGAATCTACAAATTTTCCAGATATTTGAATTCTTGAAATTTCAGGTTTGATTTTTTACATATGAAAATTACTCGTTTGTTTTTGAAACAAAATTTAGTTGCTTGTTATGGATAGTAAGTCTATTCATGCAGCATATATGGGAGAAATTGTATTCGTACTAGCTAAAGGGGTAAATATTATTGAACGAGAAAGAAATATATATCAAGAGAACCACATATAAATGTAGATAATCAAAGAGAATTATATATAGAAAGCATCTTGAATCAAGGTGATAGACACTGTGTCAAACAAATTTGTATGAAACCAATTATATTTTAGCATTTGTGTGACTTCTTTACAAGTCATGATTTATTATGATCAACTCAAAATGTGTCTATTAAGGAGCAAGTGATTGTGTTCTTACAAATTATAGGCTGAAACCCAAAATTTTGTTTTATTAGTGTTGTTTACCATAAGTCTATGAAACTATCCATCATTACTTTAGAATTGTATTAAAGAGAGATCTTAAGTTTTACAAACACCTTATCAAAGACTCAGAGGATAGGGTTCTTATAGATATAATGAATAATCAAAAAATTTATCCATATTTTAAGGTTTGAGAACAATATTAATATTTTTATAAATTAATTAATAATTTTAAGAAGAAAAGGTTTATCATTATTGTTCTCACATTTATATTGGATTGTGTAACGGCAATTAATAATACCTATCTTCCTACAAATGTTCTTGTTAAAATTTAAGAAAAGTCTTGAGGTTAAAAAAGAAAACAACACAAAATATTTTAGGAGCTATAATTTTTTATTTGAAGTTTATATATATTTTAGTTGGCTAGAATGAAGTGTACACAATTCACAATGTTATAGGTGATGGACTATCAAGACCTAATGGTCTTATAGAATTATAAAATAAAATATTAATTATATGCAATAAGCATCTAAAATGTCTAAATTAGATAAATATAGTAATATGTTTTATTTTTATTTTATGTAAATATTACATTAATAATGTTAATAACAGTATTTGAAAAGAAATCATTTTTTTTTGTAGAGTTCAATATCACTTGAATGAGTTTAGGTATCATTCACTAGAAAATAAAAAAAATTATTTAATTTTCAACACTAGAATCACTAGCAAGAACTTGATACTTTGAAGTGTCATGTTTACAATAATAGATGAAAAACCATTTATAATATTATGTATGGTTATATATTCTAAAATAAATTATATATAAATATATGATATAACAAATTTTTTTTCACCATTATACTTTTTGTATCTTATTTTTTTATTATTATAAGTGGTTAAATAGTTAGGTTTAATGTTCTAAATACTTCAGATAAACCGAGAAAAAAATATTAAAACATTAATGATTTATTTTTTAATTTATTTTTTATGACATAACTAAATATAAAAAAAATATTTTTTAATTTTTTTTTCATAATATTATTAAAAATTAAAAGAATTACTTTTATAAAAATTATTTTCTAACAAACAACAATGAATTAATTTATATGTCAAGTCGTGCTGTTGAGTTTTAATTTGAAAAAGGAGGTTTTAAGGGGAAAGGGCACTCATTTTATTTTTATTGACTACCGCCTAGGCTTTCCTTTGTTTTATCTCTTTGTTACTTGATTTGAACGGCCAGGATACAATTGTGGGCCGGAATCCTACAGGCTTTGGGCTAGTTAAGCAACCAATTACACAGGTCTATAATAGAGCTCCTTTACTGTTTCTTTTACACTTGCTTTACATTCAGCCGCCCCGTGGAGTGCTTGGTTTTAATTATTATTAATTTTTTATTTTAGAATAATTAAGTTTGCTGATTTTTTATAATTTTATTTTTTAATATTATATTGATATGATTTAACGTATAATTTGTTTCAGTTCAAATGATGTAACATGAAAAACTACATATTAGTCTCTAAACTCTTTAGTTCTTTATTTTTTATCCCTGGTTGTTAAAGGTTTCAAGTTTTAATCCTAATTTTTATTTATTTTATGTTATAATCGCTAAAATTTAAGAGGAGAAAAAGACTTGCTTAAAAATAAAAAATGAGATAGAAAGTATTTTATCGGTTATATTCTGAACCTAAAAAAATCAATCTTAGTGCAATGAGTTTCTCTTGATAGGATAAGTGTTACTAAAGTGTTTTTATATTTTCATCTCAATAAAATAGTAAAATGATGTTAAGAAATAATTTTTTTATTCGGTTTAATTTTATGTTTTTTGATCGATTTAAAAGAATCTTTCAAGTTAATACTTGATTTATTAGGATTATTAAAGTATTTTTAGATGAAAATAGAATAAAAATAGATATTTGGTTCCAAAAAACCCTAGACTCACGACTATCTAGCAATCTTTTTAGTGGTTAGAATCTGAATCATTAAACAACATGTCATTTTCTTAATATTTTTTTCAAAGTAAAAGGACAAATAATGTGTTGCTTATCTTTAAATATTAAAAAAACAAGAAGGCCAAGCATGGAAGCCTGTCCTTGTCATGCATATTCCTTATTAGATCAAGTATGCAGGTCTAATCAGGGCAGAGCTAGGATTATTTGTTAGGGGTGGCCAAAAATAATATAATAATATATAATATTCATTTTCATTTATTATACATGAGTTGTAAAAAAAAAAACTTGCATTATTTAGTTTTATTCAAATAACTTATTACAAACATATAATGACCTTTGTATAAGGTAAAAGGTTTGGAGCAATACCGAATTCAGTCAAAGCAATGAAGTTAATTTCATCTTCATGATGTATCCATCACTTTAATGTTGTTGGTCTTTATACCTATCAAATATAAACATACAAAGTATAAAAGAAACATTAGCTAAAGCGAAGCATTATTTATGTTTGATAAACTTTGAAATAAAATAAAAAATAATAAAGAATGATTCTTACATATTTATTTTAATTGTGCTCGTCGTTCTTTCATAGAATAGAAATCATCGATTATCATATCAATTGTGAATGTTTCAGCAATTTCTTTTTCTATGTAGACAATCAAATAATTTGTAAGAAAATCATCCTCCATCAGATTACGAAGTCTTGTTTTAACAATCTTCATCGCTGAGAAAGCTTGTTCAGTAGTTGCTGTCGAAACAGGAAGAGTCAAAATAAGCCGAATCAACCTGTCAACTAGTGGATAAATTGTTGATTTTCCTGTTTCAACCAGTCCTTGACATAAATCAGCAATCGATTACATGCTTTTTAACTTTGGATGATTGGGCACATAAATAAGCCAGGATTGCTTGGATCTCTAATTAAATGAGCAATATCGATTCTAGTAAGAGGCTGCTCACTAATCAGCGCAGGCTCTTTGTAAACTGAAGCACATAGAGGCTGCTCAACCATAACTTCAACATTATTTGGAGTTGGTTCACTAGGTTGTGAGTTGTCAATATTTTTCCTTTTTTTTTCAAAAAAAAAAATCAATTCTTCTTATTTTGTTCATGGTTCAACCTAAAATTAAAACATATATAGTGAGAAAAAATTGATAATTTTGGTGGTTCTGTTAAAAATAAAACATAAAAAAAAATCCATGCATAATCAAAACAAACTAATAAAATATATCTAATCAATTAGGAAAAAAAAATCACTATAACAAGAATTCAAAAAACAATTGTTAATAAACAATTATAAAAAAAATCTTATTAAATTCTTAATAAACATCTCAAAACAAAATAAAAATATATTTTAAATTTAAGTTATCAATATCCAATTACGTACCTTGTTTTGTTTACTGAGAAATAAATCAAATAATACTCTGATACAATCTTTCCGTACAAAAATTTTTTTTAGGATCTTTATTCTTGTTTTTGTTTTGATAGGCTGCGTTGGACTTGTAATAATTTATATTAGGGTTGTACTTTCTAGTCTATAGGGAGAGAAAAGACAATAAACAAATCCATCACTTTGTAACCTATTACTTTCCACGTAGGCATTTTTTTTTATCACAATCCATTAATTAATTACACAAAATTGGTGGGCTGTGGGACCATTCTTTTCAGCCTTTTGTTCTCTTCACCCAGCAGGTATCCACAGTTTTAATATCTATTAATTCACACTTTTGTTTTACCCCTAAAAAAAAAAAAACAATTCTTGCAAGGGCCCGGGCCCCTGCTTGCCTCCACTTCACTCCGCCCCTGGGTCTAATCTCTTAAGCTTAAAAGCGTGACTTTTCTTTATAGTTTTTTCTGTAAAATTTTAATTTTTTAGATCTTGATTCAAATGGATTATAACTAAAATACTTAATATGATATTTAATGTTTTTTCAATTATGTCATAATTATTAGATATTAGTATAAGTTTTTGTAAGAATGTTAACAATTTCCTTTTCAATTATTATATGCCTATATGCAAAACAAATAAAAATAAAAATTTGCTCATGAATATTTAACAAAAATAAAATTTCTATTGTTACAACCTTTTAATATATTTTTGACATGATTTTATCACATTAATTAATATTTTTTTTGCTTTCATTCACATATAAAATATTAAGATATTATTTTAATATTTTTTTATTAAAACTTGCATTTGAGATCATGATAAGTTTTTATTTTAAAAATAGTCTTTTGATTAAAAACTATTCTTTCATTAAAAGTAATTAAGAAATGTTTTAATAAGAAAATGAAGTTTAAATGGAAGAAATACATTTTTCATCTTTATTTTAATTGTTGCTATCTTTTATTCAAAAAACCATGTTGCTAATAAAAATTGTGTCATTGTTCTTAAGAAGAATATGACTTTATTATGATAATATTATTAATTGTTTATGGATAATTATGCATTAGTATGATTTGCAGGATTTTTAAAATAATTTGATCATTAATATTGAATGAAAATAAAAAATCTATTTTCGTTATTTTTTATATAATTTTTTCAAATTTATTATTTTCATATAGGTGTGTGAAAATAATTGATTCATGAATTTTAAAATTTTTAATTGAAACTTGCTTTTATAATTATATGTTTTTACTTAAAAAACAATGCTTCTCATATAAAAAAAAACATTTTTGTCGAAATAAAAAAGAAATGCGTGAGCAAGAAATTTAAGTTTTTGATTAAAAATATAATTTTTTTATTTTCAGTCCAAATCATTATAGTTTTTTCTGAAATTGTTTTTTTTTATTGTTATTGCTTTTCATTCAATGAACTATGCTCCTAATATATATATATATATATATATATATATATATATATATATATATATATATATATATATATAAACATTTTGTTGTCAAAGCAAAAACAAAATTACTTGAATCAAAACAAATAATTTTCATAAAAAATATATTTATCCTCTATAATTTTATTTGTTGTCTATTTTTATTATTATATAATTAAATAAAAAAGAGATTTTTAAAATTAAAGTTAGTAAAACTAGTTAAGTCCCAAATTGACCCGAATCAATTTAAAACATTGTTATTTCAATAAATATTTTTTATAAAATAAATATTGTTAAATCAATGTTATTTTGATTTTAAAAAAAGCCAAATTAGGTTTTAACCAGGATAATCATGTCGTCGGTGCACCTGCTAGGTTGGTTAGGTCACATTAGACTAACTCTCATCTAGTCTAATTTGAAACTCAACTTAAATGAGAGGCTAGGTCAGCGGATTACCATGTTGCATGTCGAGCTAGATTGAGTTTAATAATTATAATAGTCCCAATTACCAAGACAACACATTTTCATGTTCATGAAAATCACATCATTTTTTTTTTATTTCTATCAAAATTCTAGTAAAGTCTCCCCTATATTAAAAAATCTCTATTTATTAACTAAGATTTGTTTCACTTCTATTCACAATCTCATTTTTCGATCCAATCATCTCAAACCTCAAATCACATCAATTATACTCACCATATCACATTATCTCATATGTTAATACACAATAGTAATTATGAAACTTTAAAGAAAAATAAAAATCATCATATGCATGTAAAATTTATAGGAATACAAATATAAAGAAACATTTATATTCATACATCAATATTCAAAAGTATAATATCAACACTATATATTTAAGTGAAATACATTACAATCCCAAAATATGCATAATATACCTAGTCTATATTAAAAAAAAAGTTAGAAAATGTAAGATTAATCCTAGCACAAGTAATATCGTATTGAAAAGTACAACATTCAAATATAACCATTTAAACAACTAATAATTATTAATACATTGAAAATCATTACTAAATCCTCTTTTTTTTCAACTTGAAAATAAAACATCTCATATCATACATTTATTCTCTTTTATTAACTTTCCTTGTTGACATCATCATACCATTAGATATTCATAACCTATATAATTTTCTTTATATTAATATCCATTCAAAAGATATCATTAATCATCATTTGAAAAATGGTTAATTAAAAAAGTTCTGACACTAGCTCATTGTATCATTAGCTATCATTTTCCTAGATAGCTAATCAAAGCTTTAAGGAACATGCTAATGTCAAGGTATTCACCTTGACATCATTAGCTTTTTCTATTTTCTAGAAATAACTAATCAAATCTATTTTTCTTTATACCCTGAGTGGTTATGCCGATGCTAATGAACCTTATTAGCATCATTAGTTTTCATTGCCGGGATCAACTAATCAAGTTCAAGTAAATGTCGTTATCAATGTAACTAATTAATATCATTAGCTTTTCGAATCTCAAAATAGATAATTAAGTCCTTTATGATACTTTAACTTATCATTTGATAATGTTTATGTTAAAGAACTTTTTGACATCATTAACCTTTATACTAGAAGCAGTTAATCAGGTTTTTCATCCATTTCATTTCATTTCTTTTCTTTTCCATTTGTTTATCGATTTTCCATACCAATACCAAAAACATAAGGTAGTAAATCTAACAATTCTACTAGTGCAAAAACTACAAAATATAGGTGTAAAACACCTACTTATTTTGTGTGATGTCTTGGCATTTACTTTGCTGTATGGTCTAGTTACCGAGGTGTCCACTATCAATACAAGACTAATTCATTGCAATCATTTTTTCATAAATTTAGGAACCATGTCTAAGTTCCATTATATAACAATTTGCCTCATGATACATTCCATATCATGAAATAAATATTTTTCTTTAATTGTTATACAAATTTCATTATTTATCCATAAATTAAATGTTTTATCAACACAATTATACACAACTATCACAACATTAAAATCAATAAAACTCTTTTTTCTTTTTGCTAATATTGGCCGAAATTTATATAAAAGAAACATTATCCTTTTTTGAAATTCCCTTTAATTTCACATTATAATACCTCTTTTAAATCAAAGATAACATTTCAATCATCGTAATCACACAACTATCACCATTACATAACACATACATTCATACTAAATTTCATCAACAATTTATCATATTCTCATAATTGTTTTCCTTATGGCTATTTTATCTTAAGGTTGCATTTAATACTTCCATGGAATAAATTATCAAGCCAACATTAAATCACATCTTACACTACCATGACTTTATTATGATGCAATTTACATCATTAATTCAATTCAAAGAGATTTTCTATTTTCCTTTTCCTTTGGCTAGCTACCCATAACACATGCCATCATAAGTTCTTCAGTGTTTTTCCATATTTTCACACCCATTACAACCCATAATACCCTGATTAACTCAATGCCACATACCATTGCATTCTCCCTTTAATTCTTCCCCAAGAACCCTATTCCATTTTTCCCCCTACTCCAAAACAATTAAATTATATTCTAACATGTATATTTGGGTTCTAAATACCATACCAATCAATAATTTGAACTTTGAAATGCAACCAGTCAAAATGTTTTGCTCATCTTCTTTTTCTTCTTTTGTTTTCTCTCACAAGCTGATTTTTTTTCTATTGTTTTCTCGCATTAAACTCACTTTCCCTCTCTTCAATCCCTTTTAATTTGGAGTTTTGGTGTTTCTCTCCTTCGTAAACTAATTCTACTACTCCTTAAACCCTAAATCTTCTCACAATTTCAAAGAAAAAAAATGAAAATTTGAAGAAATTCTCTCCCCTCTCTTTAATAGTTGACTGTCGGCCTCCCTTACAAATAAAAGCAGAGGTTGACTTTCTATATTTATATTTTGGCTTCCCTCAAATCTATTATTCCTTTTTTAGTTTTTTCCTTAATTTTCAAAAAAAAATTACAATTTAACCCCACTTTGATTATAATTTATATTAACTCCCAAAGCTAACCTTCCTTTTCTTTTCTTTTCTTTCAAGATATATTACCATGAAACATCTCCATTATTATTATTATTATTATTATTATTATTATTTCTTGGGGTTTACAATAACCGTGTCAAAAAGTTCCTTGCAATAACAAAGCCGACAACTAGCTATTGCTATATAAATGTTTGTTTTTATAAGGCTTCGATACAAAGAAACGAGTTAATTATAAATTAGGCCCCATTTGTGTTATGAAAAATTGTATTTTAAAAATCACTTTCGAAACTTTTTTATGTTTGTTTACCATTATAAAAAGCCAGTCAATGTAAAACACTTTCCATAAAAAAAAAATTTAACTTGGTTTTCAGGAAAGTGTTTTCTTTTTATTTTCAACAAAATACACTTTTCAAAAGTTTTGAAAAATTCAAAAATATCATGCTATTTGTTGATTATATCAAATTTGATCTTCAATCGTTTGAATGCTACATATTTTGTTTTAAATTTTGTTTTTCAATTTCATTCTTTAGAATTTGATTTTATATCAATTTTGGTTCTCATTCTTTTGATTGCTATTTGTTTTATTTGAAATAATTTATGAAATTGATATTTGTTTTTCATTTTCTTCTTCTTTTAGCTTTTTTATCTGTTAGATTTGGTCCTCATTCTTTTAATTGCTACTTGTTTCATTTAAAATAATTTATGAAATTAAATTTTGTTTTTCAATCTCATCCCCTTTTAACTTTTTTATCTATTAGATTTGGTCTCTATTTTTTTTAATAAACTTGAAAAAAAATATTAATAAGTTATTTCCCAACTTATTTTTCATGGTATAGTCAAATACTGAAAAATATTTTCCAACTTATTTTTTATAATATCGCCAAACATTAGAAAATAATCCACTTTTCATAGAAACTGCTTTCTAAAAAGAAAATATTTTCCAGCAAACAAATACAACTTTAATCTCTATACTTTAGTGAAACTAATACTTAGTCTCTAACTTGTTAACATGCATTAATCCTCCTTAGTTTAGTAATCTTTATTTAAAAATGTCTATTTGATTTTCCATCTTACCTAAATCTCTTTTTATTTCTTTAATTGTTTTTCAAAAAAAGAAATAAATTAGAAAAGAACATAAATTGACAAAAAAATCTAAATTATAAGTGAACTATACATAAATAAAAATATTAATTTGTTAATTCTTAATTAAATTGCATATTTTAATCAAATTTTGAATTAATTAAATATATTTTTGTTACAATTTGCTTTGTGTTTGTCAATTAAAACTTTTAATCCTTTACTATGACTTGCATTTTGAATTAATTAAAAATTATAAGTTTTAAGACTTTTAACATAGTATATTATTAACCTACTAAATTGATCCGTTTACTCAAAATATCTTTTTAGATCAATCAATAACAACTATGCAAGTAATATTATAATATTATTTAGTTGTTACTTAAAAAATCAAATGAAAAGAGAGATATTAAAACCCAAGTAAGATATATCCAATTTTTCCAATCCAAGTTGAATAAGGGAACATACTTGATTTGGTCCAGTGGATCAACCTATTAACTCAGATTTGTGCTTCAGCTGTCCTGTCTAAGCTGGATGTTTGTTGACTGCAACAAATTGGCTCTGCTTTTAGTGATATACAAACTGTGAGATTTATGTTTATCGATTCCATTTTTCCCAAATCAGGACAGGTTTTGTAAAGAATACCAGTATTTGTGTAGATGTATTATTTCCCAAAGAGTTTTTAATATTGCTTCATGCATATGTAGCAGGGCTGCCTGATATATCTGTTATTCATGGAGGTAAGATAAATTAACTGATTTGGACCTTAACTGGTTATGTGAGGTGTATTTTCTTTGTTGAATAAGGGAACATATTTGATTTGATCCGGTGGATCAACCTATTAACCTATTATCTCAGAATTTGGCCTAAGTCAAATCAATGAAAAAACATGGTCTAATTTTTTTTTTTATTGAATTGATATCTTTTCATGTATTTTTATTAAATTTGTTTTTAAGTATGAAACATACTTTCAAGGATTTTTTTAAGTTAAAACTTATATCAATCCAAGTCAACCAACTTGATGAACATGATAAGGTCGACCTCTAGGTTAGGCCTTGTAAGCATGCAAGGGATCCAAAAAGTAGCATTAAAAATTAGAGATGAAATATTTTGTTGCAGAAAGATGAACCATAGCAGATACAACCAAAGAGGATATGAAAGCATTAGTGTAAAGCAAAACCATTTATTAAGATACCAGTTTGGCAGTTTGTATGCCAATATTCTATTGCGGGGAGATTAAAATTTTTTAAAGTGTAAAAAAATATATATTTTTAAATCTTAAGAAATTCTTTAGCATAATTATTAAATTTGAAAATATTTAGTTTTGAAATTTTTTTCTGTCAAGATAAATCCTCTCATGAATACAAGATTTTTTTTACTAAAATTATTTTTTCATTAAAAAAATTATTTTATAACCGTTAAAGCAAATTAATAGAAAATATCAAAATAATATATCCATGTTTATGTGTAATTTAAAGCTAAAAAAATTATAAATGTAATAAAATCATATTGAAAATCTATTTAAACAATATTTGAATTGAATTTCATGAACAATTTATTATTTATATTATTATTTTCATATTAGATATACACTAATTAAAAAATTAAGTGTTAAAATTCAAATAAAAATTATAATATTACAGCTGTTTTGGAGTACAAAAAAAAAAAAAAAAACCAAAGAAAAAAGGAAAATAAAGAAGAAAAGAGCCAGGCCTATGACTGGGCCTTCTCTTTTTTTTTTTTTTTTTTTACAGTCAAAGAAAAATCGTGCAAGTTGTCTGTCACAAAGCAGAAAATATTCACACCCTCGAATGCTTGAACCCGCGACATCTAGCTTGTCCCGCAAGCTAACCAACTAAATTACGACACGAAGTTATTATAAAACAATTAAAAACATAAATTAACCTAGTTGAACTACTCATGTAAATAGTTAAACCGATCCTCAGTTGTAGTATCATAAAACCATAATAATCAGTCACAGCAGAAAATCTACAATTAAGTCCATAACAGCTGAAGCATTTGCAGATAATATAGAGTCTCAGCACCTGATTATAGCCATATTAGCCCTAAAGTAAATAGAAACAAGCTAATCTCAAGATCAGCAACCCCAATAACAAATCAATACTATAAAGATAGATGAAAGAACAGCCTGTGCGTGTAAAACTTGCTTTGTCACAATTAATAAAAAATGAATCAGAATATTCAGTAACTTATTTATGGGAATCGTATAAGACCATCCCTTGTAATGTTTCACACTAGCAGAGAGGCAGAGAACCTCAAATACAATCTGGGAGAGACAAATCCCAAATAAAGATACTGACAACATCCAGCACCTTTGGCAGGCAAGAGAAAAAAAATGAAAGAAAATACTCTTTTCTTACCAACTGCTAACATGTGCCCCCACAGGAGATTCACGAACATTTATGGAACCAATCTTCCTGAGTATATATCCCGCAATCTGATCTTACACCTCACTCAAATACCATGAAAGGAACCTAAGCCTCTGACTAATTTAGAAAGAAGGGAAAAAAATCAAATCAAATCTCAAACCTTACAGAAAATCCCCTGTAACTGCTGCTCTCTCAACGTGTATAATGCAAATCAAGAACCCTTGTTAGCTCTACAAGATCAATTTCTTTATAAGCCGAACGTAATCAAGAGGGGGGCGTATGATGAAATTCACAATTCTTCACCTGTTTAACCAGATTCCTGCACCTACAATTATAATGTGATATCCATTAACAGATCTCCTAGGTAGCAATTCCTGAAGCAAGTACCAAATAAAAGAAAAAGTAAATTAGTACCAGATGTTAGCAATTAGCTATCAAACATCAGTAACCAAAAGAGCTAAAAACTGGGTGCATTTCATGGGCAATTGCATGATTAAAGATGCCCACTTTCACTCCAAAAGAAAATAACGAGAGACCTATGAAAATTCCAACTTCTGCCCAGTTGTGTATCCAATTGCATCCCCACGTTAGAGAATTCAACAATATATTAATAGGACTACCAGTTGCTTAAAAATCTGGAAATAAAAAATGAAGTTCTGATAAGTCATCAATGCAGATTGTTATGAATTTAAGGATTATATGCAAGAAAAGGCCAGTCAAAATAGTTAAAGAAAACATCCATGTAGATTTAAAACTTGTAGAAAATTAGTTTACAGCCACTACAGCGTGTCATATACATATCACGCATAACTAGAGGCACCAGTGTAGATCCTTCACAATAGAAATGCAGGTTAAGGGCAATCAAGCTATGATATCAGATTTTAACATTGATGAGGACATATCTTCAAGGGAAGTGGATAACATCACACCATGAGGATGAGATGTAACCTTCATTTACTTTATAAGCAAACTTAATTGAGTTTTTCCTGTGAACTTGTCAGTGCAGAAGAAATAAATTAGCACACAAAAATCAAATGACTTCTTTTGATGTTCCAGTAAGCATTCTACTCCTAGGACTTTTCACTCAACATAAATATCTGTGACACTTGCATGCACACAGATGCCCATGTGCGCTGGCATATATGTATATATAATTCTATCAAGTATTGTTAACAACCTAACTTATTTCAAGTATTGTTAACAACCTAACTTATTTCAAGAATGTTCGAAGAAAAGGGTTACCTCTATTTGATTGTCTACTTGTAACACCATAACTTCCAATATAACCCTCGGAACTCTTAGTTGTAACATCTGAAGCTACATCACCGAGCCCATAACCAAATGAACCATAACCATCAAGCTCAGGAGTAGCAGATTGCCAAGTTGAATCACCATAAACAGAACCACTGCGATAAAGGTCCCCATAGGACCCCTCATAACCACCAGCTGACCCAGAGAATGATGATGTTGGTGGTGCACCAGTGCCACTGTTTCTTACATATCCTGCCCCACTCAAACCATAATTGTTGTCACCACTCCCATAACCCATGCTGCCAGTAGTATAGCCAGAAGCACTTCCTCTGCCTTGAGCTGATACGGGAGAAGTGCCCCAATTCGATCCACTATTCCCAAATGAAACTCCAAAATTTCCAGTTCTGGAGCCCAATAAAGGACCAGGGCTGGCAGGATTTGTGGCAGTATTGTGGCTGCCATTTCCCCAGACATTCCAAGTAGTAGGGCTTAAGAGAGAATCATTTCTTGCATTCCCCTCACCATAACCTACTGGTGTGTTGTACCTGCTTGGATTCCCACTATAATAAGGACTTGAGATCCGCCCATATGCAGGAGTGTTACCAAAGTTGGAACCTCCACCGTAGCTTGGACTCAAGGCTGGCTCTAAATTCATACTCATCCCATAACCAGTGGTGCTAAAGGGAGCAAATCCACTTCGACCAGTGGCGAGTGGATTAAACCTACTATCCATCCTCATTCCAAAACCTCCAATAGAGTTCATATTATATCCCTGAGCATATGCATTAAGGAAGTTGTTGGCCCTAGCCAAACCATAGTTATACCCCATCAGAGGGCTCCGACTAGGACCTGGTGATAGCTCCTTTGGGACTGCCCTCTTGACCTCAACCATTTTACCATTGAGTTCATGAAATGTTTTATGCAGAACTCTGTCCACTGCTTCCTCAGAATCATAAGTGATGAAGCCAAAGCCTCTTGGCCTCAGAGTGTTGTGATCGTACATCACTACAACATCAGTAATAATACCAAACTGCTCAAAGTACTTCTTGAAGTCATTCTCTGTAACGGTAGATGCAAGGCCTCCAACAAAAATCTTTTTGGTGCGTCCAGGACCTGGAGAACCATGAATACTACTAGTGTTTCTACTTAAAATGTGCTGGTCATCCCTAGGAACAGCCTTCTTTGCTTCAACCTGAAAAATTGAGAATATGTTATCTAAAATCAAGCAGCTACATTTCATTCTCAGCTTCAAGCATACACTGAGAGTCAATTTCTAGTTCAGGCCAAATTGGATTTACATTTCATATAGCAGTAAGAGACAAGAATCATGCGTTCTCTCTCTCTTTAATACAGAGTACTAAACATGAAGCCGATAAATTTCAAAATGTGCTGCATCTAAAGTCAAATAAGAATATATTGTTTTCCTGATATAAATTTCACAATATGAACTCAGAATTAAACTAGGGAGAAATAATATGTTTAACTCATGTATTTGGACATTTAAACAAATATGAAGTGAATTAAAACAAGAAAGTTAACATGGCACCAGAAATATTCAGAATGCATAGCAGATATTTGCAATCAAGCTACTCACTGTGCGGCCATCAACCACGTGCTTCTCCATGATGACCCTCTCGGCAACAATAGGATCTGCAAAGACAACAAAACCAAAGCCACGGGCACGGCCTGTAACACGATCTCTCATGATCACAGCCTCAACCACTTCCCCATACTTGCTAAAATATTCCTTAAGACGTTCCTCATCAGTGTCCCATGAAATCCCACCAATGAAGAGCTTACCAAGATCTGATTCCATCCCTTGCTACAAGAATCCATTACAACAAATTGCCTCATCAATTGCCAATACCAATATCTCAAAAGACAAAAGTAGTTCAAAACTTAAAATCTATAATTCAGTTGAGAATCTAATAGTCATTAGCTTATTTCATAGTAACAAACATTAAGTACACAAGTTGCAATGATGATAAATGAAAATACTCAATGTGTATCAAAGAAAAAACAGATCAATCTGTGAATAAGAGCAAATAAAAGAAGACCTTTTACGATAATTTAGATAGAATCTGGTTGATGCCCAGTAAAAAAAATGAAGTGGGTGTTTAACAAATCCAATCTAGTACCATCTGATCCTTCCAGCACCGATCAAAAGGCAATCCATGATGCCTGACGATCCAAAAAAAATAAAAAATTTAAGCATATGAATTGATGTGGATCAAGACCCAGAAAATGGTTGATAGAGATCAGGAGGTAATAAAGAGTAAGAGATTGAGAATTTACCATATTGGAGAAGACCCAGTTGGGAAACTTGAGAGAAACTAAGATCTAAAGAGAGGAATTGTTGAAATGGAAACAGAGGAAGAAGTGCTCATGCTTTGTCTCTCTCTACAAGAGACTTTTATGTGTGTCTCTCTGTTTTTTCTTTTTTATCTTTCTTTCCTCAAGTTATTCCACTCTTAATTAAATAAAAAGAAAAGAAAAGGAATTTGGAGCTGAGAATATATATTTGGAGCTACAAATATTTGGCAATCCTCAGGTCTAAGAATATTTGGAGCGATGACAGGAAGGATGATGTTTTCATTGTTTTACAAAAACTTGATTTCACGACAAATATGTATATCTTTATTCTACTGCCATTTTAGTTTATCCTCCATTATCTTGTTTTTTATGAAGTCACCCTTTTAAAAGTATATTTAATAATACAAAATGTTTTTTAAAATATTTTTTATTTATAAAAATATTAAAATAATATTTTTTATATTAAAACGATTTAAAAGTACTAAAAATTTTTAATTTAAAATAAAAATTTTTAATTTTTTTTCTTTAAAAAAAAAAAACAGATTAAAACTGGATAACGAGTCTACTTCCTATATGGTTGATGGAAAAATCTCCTTCAAAGATAAAGTCCTCCCTAGGCAAGAGGCAGGATGAACCTGAGTGATACTAATTTGGTTAGAATTGAGCATGAGAATGGTAATCGTCTATTGCCTAAAATCTTCATAGAAGACTTAGTTTTTGAGGAAATGTGCTACCATTGGCAGGACTCCCTGATTATAAATAAAACTGGTAGGTAAGGAGATTGGCATCTACCAGATGAATCTACGCTTGAAGAACATATTGAAATTGGCTTGGAGTTTTGAGTTGATGGATGTGGGGAACAGTTTTTTTATGACCAAGTTCGATTGTGAAGAGGATAGAGCGAAAGTCTTCAATGATCACTATCTAGCAGTGAGCCAGTGGTCGACAGACTTTGTCGCTTCTTAAGCTAAGATTAACAAGACTATGGTCTGGATCCGAATCCCTAGTCTTAACTTAGCTTTTTACGATGAAAATATTCTGATGGCAATGGCCATAGGCAAACCTGATATGAATACGTACACTCAATGTCGAACGTGGACGGTTTGCTAGAATTTGTGTAGGGAAGATCTGGGTAAGAGATCATTGGTACAAGGTGGAGTAAGAGGGGCTGCATATTCTCTGTGGAAAATGTGGGTGTTGCGACCATCTAGGTAAAGATTGTCGGATGATTAAAGACCTGCCTGAGGGGATGGCTGAAACGAGAAGCGCAGACCAGGAGCTGACGGCGGTAAGGCTGGATAAGGAAACATGTAACGGCTCTTCATCATATCCCATTACTTTCGCTAACCCTAACGAGATGCATGGTGAGTGCTTGCTTGTTACAAAAAAGAAGAAATTGAAAGGGGATGTATAGAAGTGCGAGACCTACGTGAAATATTAACGGGAAAAGCAATAACAGCATAGAGGATGCGGACTTGGGCTCAACCGCAGGCATTGTGTCTAGCCCTGGTGAGAAACTGGATGCAACTAGTTTATCTATACAGGGTATGGCCCAGCAGCTGCGCCTAAACTGAAAAGTCAACCCATGACGTTGATAAAGGGAAATCTTACTCAAGCTAAAAAGAGTAAATCCCTATTAACAACGCCACAATAGTTGTTCATAGCGTATCTAGCCAGGTTTCTCGTTTAGAGACCTCTCTTATTAAACCAATGGTGTTCTCTGCAAGCAGTTTGAATAGGGTTCCAACTCAAGAGGGGATAAGTAGGGCAAAGCAATCTGGGGGCTCATCTTATACTGAGGATATATATGACTTCGGTGGATTTGGGGTGTCAGGGTCTTACATTTACTTAGCATAGGCACATTAATGGAGTCCGATATCTAGCCAAAAGACTGGACAGAACCATGGCTAACTTTGACTGGCAGGCAGCTTTCCCTGAAGCTTACGTGGAGAATTTCTGTGGTCTTCATTCTAATATGAGGTAGACCTCTCATATTATCTGGGCTTCCCACTCAGATTACCACGATATTGTGGCTAGAGCGTGGGACAGAAGTGGTCATTTCAGTTATGGATGGTTTATGTGAAGTCCGCAGGGGATTCCATCACCTTTAAGAGAGACATATATCTTTGGGAATATTTTCCAAAGAAAACGAAGAATTGATCAGGCAAGGTTAAGGTTAAATTAATGGCATCCAGAAGAGTCTGGAGACTTCATCTAAGGATGCCCTCTTCTTCTTAGAGCGTAGCTTAAGACGAGATTATGCAGAAAGGGAGACAAATTCATAAGAGATCTTTCATGTTCGAATTGATTCATTCGCTATATATATAACAAAAAAGCTATAAAATTAAGGGGAGACAAATTCACAATACACATTTTACTATTCACCACTGCAATATTATTACTGTTTTGTCTTTTTAATTTTTTTTAAAAAAAAACAATTGCCTTGATGGTATTTTAATTTTTTTACATGATATTTATGTCTTATCATTTTTAAATATAGTATTTATCCTTTAAATAAAAGATTAAATCATGCATCTAGGGCTTTTTGGTTTTTTCGCTTTGGTTTTTTATTAGTACCAGGTTCATCGAGTATAATTTAATCTTTTAATAAGGATTAATTATTATTTAAATAAAAAAGTTGTTAGTGCATGAGAGGTATCCTCGCATTTCGAGCGGCTCACACAGTGCCTCCTAGTGGCCACATATGTCATTCTATCATGTCGTTAAAAACGTCACCGAGTCCTCTTCCTGTTGGTACGATGCATATTAGCAGATATGAGTGGTTTATCGTTGGTGCACCTTTTTTTTTCTCTCTCTCCTCCTTTGAGAATTACAGGTTGGTTATTTTTGTTGTTGATATTTCAACTTTAATCCTTATTCTTTTAATTTATGATTTTTATTCTTGATTTTTTTGTAAAAGTTTTAGTTGTTTTTAATTTAATTCTTCAATCTCGATTTGTGATATATTATTTTTTCTAATGTGATCCTTATTATTTTGATTTCTAATTTTTTTTGTGATCCTTTTGTAAAAGTTTTATTAGTTTTCAATTTTATTTTTTAATCTAAATTTATGGTATCGTATTTTTTTTCTAATTTGGTCCTTGTTCTTTGGGTTTTTTTGGTTCTTTTGTTAAAGTGATTTTTCTTTTTTTCTTTTGTCATCTAATTTTTTTATTTCAATTTTTATCATCATTCTTTTAATTATTATTTTTTTCTTTGTATTATTTTGTATAATTTATTTTTTTTCTGATTTTATCCTTCAATATTTAATTGGTTGGGAATTAAGCTTCATAGTTTTTCCATGTATGATGCTTCTAATCTAATGACCCAGGTCATGAATTTAAATAGTTAATGCGGGTTGATATTTTTTTTTACTTATTTTCTCTTTCAATTTTATTTTTCAACATTGATTTTTTTTAAAGAAAAATAAGCTTTAAGTTTTCTTTGATTTATTTTCTATTGGATTATCCTAATTTCATGATATGGATCATGGGTTTCATAAGTTAACCCATAACAACTCATCCTTTGTTACGCAAGTTCATGTTAGTCATACCAACTCGTGTTTACTTGAGTTAATTTTTAATCCTTTTTTAATCTAATTTTATCCTTTCATATTTCATTGACTGAAAATTAAACGGCATTGTTTTTCTTCAAATTATCTTAATCATTTTTTTTTTAATTTTGTTCCGCTTACTATCATTGCCAAAAAGAATTTCACTTAATTAAAATAAAACTAATTTATTTGACACAATTGGATTTATAATATGAATTGCAAATTTTTCTTTTAAAAGAAAAATACATTCACAACATCTAAATATTATTTTTTAAAAAAATTACATTTCATAACGAGCCTAAATATAGTTTATTTCTAGTGGCCTCTCATATGATTCAAAATCTAGATGATAATGTGGCCACTGCATATATACAATTTTGCGATCAAAAGATATTTTTTTAGTAGTAGAGCTGATAAATTAAAGTGTTTTTTTTTTCCATCAACACCATCTACTTTCTTTTAACAATCTAAGAACGAGCTGATAAAAAATAAATCGATTAAACAAAATGTTTTAGAGTTTATATGTTTATAACAATTTATATCCTCAAGATAACATGCAAAAAAAAAAATCAGTAAAAAATATTAAATTATTTATAAAATTATCATTATATTTCATTTGATAACTGATAAACCTTTATAATATTAATATTATAACTTTGCTATTAAACTAAAAAAACCTCAACCTCAGCCATTATGGTTAGCTTCTTCTTCTTCTTCTTTTCTTTTCCTTTTTAATTTCAAGCAAGCCCGTAAGAAATAATTGAAGCCATTACTGTATATTTCATGTTTCTAGCAAGAAACCCTCTCTTTTCCTTGCTGGCAAGAAACCCAACCAACCACCATGACAATTCTTGGTGTAAGACCGAAGAAACCCAGTCGAGCTCAAGAAGTTCTATAAAGATAAGGAAATGGTAATTTGAGAAACAATCTTCTGATATGGGATTTGTTTGTTGTGTTTGAAGCATTAGTTTTGTGGGTTTAAGAGTTGAAATGGGATTTTGGTTTTGTTTATGCAGAAATTTGCACAATAAAATTAAGTTTTCGTTAGAGTGATAGCAATTATTTTTTAAAATATTTTTTTATTTAAAAGTATGTTAAAAAAATATTTTTATTTTAATATTAACAATCAAAACAATTTAAAAATAATTTAAAATAAAACACTTTTAAAATATAAAAATAAATCCCCTCTAAGCCCACTTTAATAAAGAGTTTCTTATGTGCAATGTGGATTAGAGTTTCTAATGGATTTCTCCTATTTATGCCTACCCGATCCATCATTAGCAAGTGAATTGAATTTCACATAAACTTAAATTATTAATCCTATACAAACATCTACTAGTTTAACTACTAAAGACTTTTGCTATGAATAGAACATGATCATCAATCAATAACATAAATCCTTGTATCCTCGTCTTCTTAATCTTAATCGATAATTGATCTCTGCTATCTTCACTAATTGATAGCAATTTCAGCTTTCTTCATTGATTTACAAAGTAAGCAAATGTTCTTCTTAATTAAGCTACACATGTTTTCTATTTTTAATATAAACCAGCATCAAGTCATGAAATTATCCAGTTCCTTAATTCAAGAATTAGCCAAAAACCTAACCAAATAACTTGCTGCAGCAGAAGACGCACCTCAACCAAGAAAATACACCTCACATAACCAGTTAAGGTCCAAATCAGTTAATTTATCTTACCCTATGAATAACAGATATATCAGGTAGCCCTGCTACATATGCATGAAGCAATAATAAAAACTCTTTGGGAAATAATGCATCTACACAGATACCAGCATTTTTTGCAAAACCTGTCCTGATTTGGGAAAATGGAATCGATAAACATAAACCTCACAGTTCGTGTATCACTGAAAACAGAGCCAATTTGTTGTAGTCAACAAACATCCAGCTTAGGCAGGACAGCTGGAGCACAAATCTGAAGCAAGAACATCAAATAAATGGATTGCATGAAAAAAATTGGAACTTTTTTCAGATTCATAGAATTGAAATGAGGTCGAATGCATGCCAACAAAATTGAACTTTAGAGTTTCACTCGTTATTTTATGGAAAAGGGCAAGACACTAACTACAAAGTAAAGACTTGGAACATTTGAAAGTTACACAAGAGAACCACACTAAAAATTCACACTTCAATGCTTACTTCTTTTGCTAACCCCTCCTGCTCCAGCTCCTTGACTGCGGTAATAAGGCTCCGGGTGATTGAATTTAGATACAAGCCTTTCTCCTTCATTTCTGCAAACAGCTTCTCTGCTGTTCCCCAATCTAAGGACTTTAAGCAAAGAGATTGAATCAGCTTATTGTACTCATCTGCATTAGGTTGAACCCCAAACTTCTCCATCTCTGCCAACAACTCCAAAGCTTTGTCAAACTGGTCTAGTTTGCAATACCCTCGAATAAGTGCATGGTAAGTTACAGGACTCAGTTTAGAGTGTTTCTTTTTTGCTTCTGATAGTATGTAGCATGCCTCCTCCATCTGACCACCACTTGAATAACCACTAATAATAACAGTATACGTGTACACATCTGGTTTCAGACCCCTACTTTCCATAAGTTTCATTATCTCTATTGCCTCCTTCAAATCTCCACCCTTACAATAGCCACTGATAACTGTATTAAAAACAGCATTGCCGGGAGGCGGGCCCTCAACAATCATCTTTGAAAGTAACTGTTTAGCACCATCAAGATCTTTGATCCTACACAAACCACGAATAACAGATGAAAAAGGCTTAATCGCATACTTTTTTGCTTCTCCTTCAAAATCATTCAACATCTCCAAAGCTAAATTGACAGTTCCATCATCCCGGCATAGTGATCCAATCAAAAAATAGAGAGCAGGCTTAGGTGGGCACTTGCTCTTCTCCTTTGCCAATAAATAAACTTTGTGGGCATCTTTTGCCTTACTCCCTTTACAAAACCAACAAATAATCTTACCGATTTTCTCACTATCAGGTAAGGGTCCTTGATCCAGCATCTTCTCACAAACTATCCAAGCCCAATCATAAAAGGAGCGCCTACAAAGGGCTTCAATTGTATAATAATATGTCTCGGAATCCGGGACACAACCAAAATCCTTTGATTTGTCAAAAACCTCTAAAGCTGCCTTCCCTTTACCTAACTTAGACAACAAAGCTATCAACTGATTAAGACTCCCTACACTCACCAAACCCTCATTCTTTTCGCCAATTTCCCTAACCAAATCCCACAAAGCATAAGCATTTTTTCTTCTAAGCTCGCTACTACATATAGAGGAAACAAGCACATCAATTGCACGAGTAGTAACGCTACGATCCTGTTTCTTCATCGCCCATTTAAAAAACCTAATCAAATTCTCTCCCAAAACATGCGAGGTCTCGAGCACTTTCACCACAAACTCCTCATGTAAATCCAAGCTAAAAGTATCAAGAGTTGACTCTAAAGACCCATCATCACTACTTTGCAACAGATGCAACACATTCTCTAACTTCTCAACATCTATCTCATAAGTCTCGCTCTCCACATTCTCTTCTCCAGCAAGACTGTCAACACTCACATCCCCCGAAGCACAAGTATCCATCCGGGCATCACCATTTTCACTAAAAGGCAGTGGAATTTGATCTGATAAACCCTCAAACTGGGTATCATTATGTTCCCCAGAAATAATTGAAGAATCTTCATTGGTAGGGGGGGAATGATCGTTTTCATTTGGGTTTGAAGAGAAATATGAGAGGAATCTAAGGTTTTCACTAGATTGAGAGGAAACCCATATGGAGATATGAGATTGAGAAGGATATACCTTGTTGCTGTTGTTGGGGTTTTTGGTTGCACCAAAGTTCCGTGCTACCACTCTGGATTTCGCTGCTATTGATCTCCACATCTCTCTCCCGCTCTCTATCTCCGTCGCAGCGTCTGCAGGCGAGCTAGCTCTGTGAAATTTGAACGACCCGTTTTTTGGCCAAAAACCCTAACTTTGGAGGGGTTTTGTTCATCCAATCTAAAAAGGACCCACTTAACTGCTCGGGTCCTGCTTTTTTTGTTTCCTCTTAATCCGGGTGCTGACCTGACCTGCTGGGTATTAATATTTGTTTTCACTTTTCACCTTCTCTTTTTTACAGAGTAACTATTTTTACCCGTTTGATGATGTGGAAAATTGGAAGGTAATTTAAATTTCTCCATACGGGAGAGCTTAAATGACCAAAAACTCTTGTATTTTTTTTTTTTGAATAACTATTGACACTTCTCTTGATTCTTACTAGTAGCCTCTAGACAAGGATAAGGAAATATGCCAACGTGGTGGGGTTAGGTGCCGTTAATAAATAATAAATGAACAAATTTTGAAATTTAAGATAATTTATCTTTCTTAATCCAATGAGGTAATTTTTTTTATTCAGTAGATTTTAGTATATTAATCTAATATTACAAAATATACAAAAACATATAGGTATAACACTATAGTAATATACAATATCTATTTTTTTTCATTTTTATTCTCAAACTTTTATTTCAATTGCAGCCTTCTATATCTAAATTAATAATCAATTTATTAAAATTTATTTTGAAAAGAAATGATTTAACAAAAAAAATCAAAGTATAAAATAAAAGGAAATCTTATAATCAATTTTAAATTTGCTAGAAAACATTTTGTTTAATCTAACTATTTTTTTTCTCTTACTTTACAATTCCTTTTCAGCAACGAAACTTGTCTTATTAGGGATGATGAAATATTTAAAAAAAAAGATCGGGTTCTGTTTAGATATTTTTTATCTAGTTGATTTTTATTTTTTTAGTGATTTTCATAATGTTTTTAAAATTGATAAGTTATTTATAAAAGTTTTTTTAATTTTTTAGGTGAAAATAGGTTGTCTCCCACTGTAAGTGATGTATTGTATACTTAATAAAAAAAATATTTGGCAAAAAAAAAAACCATGTGCAAGCCTGAGCTTTTTATTTAATTAAGACTGGGTGTGGGTGTGTAAGCCTAGTTTATTAGCATCTAACACTCTCTTTTTATCTCTTTCCATTAATTGTTTCTATTGAATTAGCTTAGTTTTTCAAATAGGGATTGATTCTTATTTTACTTTTTTTTTTATTTGCGTGACATTTTAAAGAGATTAGTTTGTTTTGTCTTGAATCTTTTTTCCTCTTGTATTTTATATAAATTAGTTGTATTTGTATAAAATTTATATAAAACAAAAATAATTTGTTATTAACAACAACAATTAGCTACTAAGATAAAATGAATAAAAATATTTAAAATAAAAAAGGATAGTTGGTATAAACATTTACATATGCATCCGTCTTTCTTTTCTACCATGAAGATTAACTTTATATTTAATATTTAATGTTAACAATTATTTTTTATTTATCATTTCATATATTTCTTAATTTATTTTTTAAATCATAAAAAAAAAATTTTATTTATTTCTACAAGGTTAATTTGATCTCAAACAAATATCCTTAAATTGGGTTAGAACTCAATTTTTTGAGTGTTTATTTTTTTTTAACTAGAGTTAACCTAAGTTGATCCAATATATCATTGCCTTAATGTTTAAAAAAGATGTCATCTTGAAATCTTTTTTTAAATCCAACCATGTTTTTACTAGTTTTCTAAGTCAATTGAATCACGTTAGAACAACTCCAAAAAAATATAATTTAAAGTCTTTTTCAAAAAATAATAATAAAAATCTATTATGAGATTTTAAAATTAACTTGTTAGATAATAATATTGTCAAAAAATTTCTCACTACCTAAATATTCTTTTTCACATTATTTTTTTTGTCTGACCTATAATGTAATGCAAGCCACTTATCTAGGAATTATCTAAGACACAATTACAAGGATGGAGTTTAATGGTAGTAGCAAATAGAGGTTATCATATCCATGCAAATTGACATCGTTCTTTTTAAGAGTGATTCTTCATAAAACCACCTTGTTTTAATGTCTTTTAAAAAAAAATTTGTTAGATGGGACGCGACTGGCTACGAATAAAGAGGCTCTTTTTTATTTTTTTTCCTTTTAATTTTCTTCCTTTTTAATTAATTTTTACAAGATTTGACTCTTTGATAATCTATTCAAAAATTTTATGGAGAATTTTAAAGCTGTTAAAATAGTTTTTCTCCTTCTCTATGTCTCCTTTCATTAAAATGAATACATAAAATAATATTGATAGCAATCCATACATACTCTAAAGTTTCTAATTTTTTTATGCTAGCATTTAAGATTAAATAGGTGAGGAGATTGTAAAATTCATTAATATTATCTTCTTTTATTGAAAAGGAATACCTATTCATATCCCTAATAATAAAAGAAGTATATCTCAAAGAATAAAGATACCCATTTTTCCTTACATTTATGAAACATGAGTTCTTTTAAGTTAATAATAATAATAATAAATAAATAAATAAATAAAATAAGTTTACATTTAAATTTGGCAAATATTAAGGAAGTTATAATATAATAAACAAGGGATAATTACAAAAAAAATCTTATATATTTTGGTTTGTTTTTCATTTTAATCTAAGATTTGAGAAATTATGATTTGCTCCTTGAACTTTATACACATGCTAACACTTAACTTTTTTTAAAAAATCAACAAAAAATATTTGATTATTTACAGGTTTGTCATTATATCCATTTTAATGACTAAAGAGCTCTTTTAGCATCAAAATAATGAAATTGCCATTTATAATTTATAATTACAATAATATCATCTAGAATTCCATGAACACAAATCCTTTTAAGAACTTCATCAAATAATTTCTAAGTATCACACATGCTAATGACTTGAAACTGATCACCATTTCAAAGCATACAAACATGAGGGAGCTTGTGTGATTCTACAAAGTTAATTGATGAATCCTAAAATTCAAAATGCTTAAGATTAAGGCCGATGTGTTGGATAATTGATCGATATCTTAGTTCAAACAATCTGATTCATTCTCCATAGTCAATGTATTTGATGATTTGATATGGAAAGCCTAAAGGGTTCGTAACTAGTAACATGTGATAATTGGTAAGCTAATGACCGATAGTTGTGGTATTAGCAGGTGGTGTCTAGAAAGTAAATGTGACTAGTAGCTATAATAGTAGCAGGTGGTGCTTGGTAAAATAAATGACTGGCAACTGTGGTACTAACAAATGGTGTTAGGTAAGTCAGGTGACAGGTAGTTGTAAAAGGTCTCATTTAATGGACGTAAGAACTCTCTAATGGTAAAATCAGTAACTTTATATAGAGAAAACGTGCAATGATATTTTAGAGAGATAAACTCTAAAAATATGTATGATGAAAATGTTAAGAATAAAGAGATTATGAGCATTTGACTTGAAGGATTCATGATGTATTTATAGCCTATGAATTTTATCTTTTTTGGAGAGAAGGGATCCAATGTAATTTCACTCTTATGACATTTTGAGTTGTATTATACTCAAAACAATATGTATATGATTAATGAAAAATATTGAGTGACCTGTGTAGGGTCCCGAGAAAATTCCCTAACGAGTGTTGGGTTCGAGCAAGGTAATTAAGCCTATCATAGGTGAAAGTGGATCCACGTACGCTACATAGACCAAACACATTGGGCTCAAGCATGATAACTCGAACCCACAGGGGTGCTAGGGTATATGACCACCACCTTTAGAGCTGGGGTGCATGTTTAGCACCCTTAGTGCTAGGCGTATGCCCATTAGGTGCCCATGCACTGCATAGGCATATGCCTTGCATAGGTGTACACCTAGTACACGAGCGTACTCCTGGTGCGTGCGCCCATGTAAGGTATATGTGCTTAGGCTCTATGCCCTAGCCTACGTTTCTTGGGGTTTTTTTTTTGGGTTTGGACCTACCACTTTTTTAGATCCATCAGTAGCCCTTTAAATATTTATGGTATTAAAGACTTATAAAAACACCTGGTCACCATTAAATTTTCATCATATGAGAAGAGAGGTTGAAACCCCAGGTAATAAACCAGAGAACCCTTGTGTAGGGGCATGCACCAAATTTAGAAAAATTCTTAGAAGAGTAAAGTGAGATATAAAGGACTTCATTCTTAGAAAATTTTTCTAAAAGGTTAGGAAAACTTATGGAGAAGAAGCTCATACTTAGAAAAATTTATAAGTGGTTGGTAGAAATCCATGGAGGGTGAGCTTATACTTAGAAAATATTTTAAAGAGTTTTGAGGAACCCTAGAGGGTGACCTATGGCGACACTCGTACTTAGAAAAAATTTTAAAATGCGAAAAGGAGCGGACTTATGTTAATGCCTATACTTAGAAAATTTGCTAAGGGGTAATGAAGATAGATCCATAGAGGGTGGTTCTATTACATAAGAAAAACCAAGTTCATCCCCTGGAAAGTAGTCGTATTAAAGTATGAGAGGTGTGCGACCTCCCTAGGATGACATAAGATATGAGAGCCTCTCATTAGAGAGTGGTTCTAGTCCAAGACTGCATTTGAAAGGTGGGAGATCTAAGATCAATCTCTAGCAATTTGGTGAGAGGCCCTTTGACATCACTTGAAAAATGTATCAATCCGAGACTACAATGGAGAATGAGGGATTTTAGTTCAACCCCTTTGTGAATTAATGAGAGATCTTTTGACATCAATTGGAGAATATGTTTAGTATAAGACTACACTAGAGAGTGGGGGATCTGAGATCAACCCCTAGAGAATTAGTTAGAGGCCCTTTGGCATCACCTAGAGAATGTGTCAGTCTGAGACCGCACTAGAGAGTGAGGGATCTGAGATCAACCCTTAGTGAATTAGTTAGAGACCCTTTGGCATCACTCAGAGAATATATCAGTCCAAGACTACACTAGAGAGTGAGGGATCTAAAATCATCCCCTGACGATTGTAGGGATATTGCTCTAGAGAGACCAAGTCAATTCACTTAAAAAAGAGTGGTTAAAAGCCCCCTCACTAGAGATTTGTAGTTAAGAAATATATGTTAGAAATACAATATTTTTATTTCAAAAATAAATTTACATTTCTATTAAGTATTAAGCATCATTAGGTGATTTGTTGGGCTTTAGGGAGCCTGTATAGTTTGGTGGAAAACAAAAGGTTGGTAATTAAGGTCCGTTTTGTGGTAGCCAGGGTGAGTGTGTCGAGAGTACCAACTATGTGCACGTGTATCGCAATGACGTGAGCGACCCCTAAAAGAACTTGAAGAGTATAGAGGCAAATACTCTCCTAGAGTTTATTCTACCTACACTCTTATGGGTAATGCAACATGTTACGACGCTAGGAGTAGATGATGATGGAGTCAAGTGTGTTACCATAATTGCTAAGACTTGTTGGGGTGGCAAGGACTAATTTTAACCTTGGGTTGGCAACACAGTCTAAGTGAAGAGTTACAACTAAATAGTGAATTGTTGAAGGTCTGGCTAGGTAGAAGTGTTCATGGTAACGAGTAGATTTATCTTGCATCCTGACCTAAGAGTGTCGTGATTGTATGTCATGGAATGATTTGGAAATGTCAAAAATAAGTTATAGAAACTGATGGTTTTTTTATTAATTCCCCACAAACAACACCAATTGATGAGTCCTAAACTTTAAGATGCTTATGAATAAGTCTAATGTGTTAAATAATTGGTTGATTTTTTATGTCAAACAACTTGATCAATTCTCCATAGTCAATGTATCTGATGATTTGATATAGAAAGCCTATAGGGTTGGTAACTGGTAACAAGTGATGATTGGAAAGCCAGGTGATCGGTAGTTATGGTAGTAGCAGGTGTTGCCTAGTAAGTCAAGGTGATTGATAGTTGTGGTAGTAGTAGGAGGTGTCTGGTAAGTTAGGTGATCGTTAGCCATGGAAGTAGCAGGTGATGTCTAGTAAGTCAGATGACCAGTAGCTATAAAAGACCTTTTTTTTTTTATAGATGTGGGGACTCTTCAATGGTAAAGTTAGTAACTTTGTAGAGAGAGAAAATATGCAATGATATTTTAGAGAGATTCTAAAAATATAAATGTTAAAAATGTTAAGTATGAAGAGACTATGAACCTTTGGCTTGAAGAATTCATGGTGTATTTATAACCTATGAGTTTTGTCATTTTATAGAGAGGAGAGGCTGAATTGTAATTTCATTCATGTGATATTTTGAATTATATTATACTCAAATAATAAATATAAGATCAGTTAAAAACACTAAGGGACTTGTGTGGGGTCCCAGAAAAATTCTCTGATGAGTGTTGGGCTCGGGCAAGATGGCCAAAAGGTGAAAGTAGCTCTAAGTGCGTTGTTTGGACCTAAACATATTGGGTTCATAAGTGATAACCCAAGCCCACAAGAGTGTTGAGGTGTATGCCCAACATCTTTGGAGATGGGCAATATGCTCAGTGCATGTGCTGGGGTTATTTGCTCGAGTTCATATTCCTTGGGTTCTTTTATGCTTTTTAAGGGTTTTTTTTTGGCGTATCATTTTTTGGATCCATCATTAACAACTAAACAAATAGCCATAGGGTAGGAAAACTAAAGGCATATAACTTTAAGTGCTTTTATGCAACAAAAAAGGCACGTACTGTTGTATAGAAGCACGCACATCCATTATAAGCATTCCAAATGAGAAGTTCACAAAAAAGAGCTCCAAAAATATAGACATGTAGCGGTAAGAAAACCCATGAACTTTTGTTCAAGAATCCTTTAATTGAACTCATGGTAACCCTAATTTATCGGAGGTTTTCATGATTTCAAAAATGTTGAATAAAATAACACCAATAAAAAGTTTTTGGCTCCTAATACTTGCATGAATAGATTAAGTATAAAAAATAAAGATCTTGCTTCAGATCTAGTGTTTTTATGTGGGTGTGTCGTGTTTTAATAGAGAAAAAAAATTGTGTTTGAAAGAGAGAAAAGAGGTTTGTGAAGATTTTTTTTTATAGATTTACATTTATTATAATAAGGGCAAAAATATCTTTTTGTCTAATTTGATTTTTTCAGCTAACCATAAGGAAAATAATATTTTTAAATCTTAGATTGAAAATGAAAAGGATCAATGTATAAGAGTTTTTGTAATTATTCCAATGAACAATCAATTATTTTTTTAAAATGAACATATAGAAAATAATAATGAATAGATTATTTTTTGGAAATTCAAAAATACAACTTATTGTCTTATTTATTTATCATAGGAGATGTTGCATATATACACCGAAAGAGATTGAATTACTTAATTAAATTTATATCATACAAGGATATACATATTTATTTACATTAACTTTATATATATATATATATATATTATTTTCAAATATTGTTCATTAATAACTTTGCATTGCATTTACTCCTCTTTCATTCGCCACTATTGAAGAAGAATAGCATCTATGACCAATGATACAAGAGAAATATAATTTATATAATCAATTTACAAAATTTTATTTAATAAGTTTTTTTGGTTTTTAATATAATTTTGTTACTACTTAAAATAAATTTGTTCGTTTTCAACGTCACACATGTAAACTAGTTAAAACTAAACAAAAATTAAAGGGGTTTTACTAATATAATTAACCCTTTCTTAAATAAACTATTATTGTCCTAATATTTGTGGAAATACTTATAAAAATAGAATTTCTTTAGCCGCTACCGTTTGGAAATCACTTCAATCAAGAAAGAGAATTTATTAATAAATGTGTGATGTGTGGAATAGAAAGAGAAAAATTGTGAAATCAGCATGATTTTATACTTGATTGTGATGTGAGGAAATAAGATTATAAGAAAGATATGTGGTGGATGAATGGAGGGGAGTCAAAATTAACTTTTTCTTTAAAAAATTAAAATCATATTTTTGTTCTTTACTATATTTAAAAACCAAAGATGTTTTAACTATTTCACTTAAAGATATGGCTAAGGTATTGAAATTATTAACAAATATTCTATAAGAACTAGTCAAACCATGAAAACTTCTTTCTTCAATGATTGACTTAGAGGTAGACTATTCTTGGATAACCCAAATATTTTTCTCATTCATCTTAATACCTTTTATATCAATAAAATATCCAAGAAATATAATATTTTTCATGCAAAAGTCACACAACTAACTGGTCTATAAAATTCTTGCTATAAATCAAAACATAATCAAAATAAACCACACTAACTCGCCTATAAAATTACACCAAACATGGTTCATTAATCTCATGAAATAGAAGGTGCATTGGTAAGTCCAAAAGACATAATTAATCACTCATACAAATCATATTTAGTTTTAAATGTAGTTTCTCATTCATCTACCTCTTTCATTATCATTTGATAATATCCACTTTTCAAATCTTTCTTAGAAAACATACATGACTCATGCAATTTATCTAACATATTATCAAATATAGGAATTATGTGTCTATATTTTACCATAATATTATTGATGGTACGACAATCAACACATATCCTTCAAGTCTCATCCTTTTTTGGTACTAACAACACTAGAATTGCACATAGACTCATGTTTTCTCTTATATACCTATTTTTCATCAATTTTTCCACTTGCCTTTGAAATTCATTTGTCTCCTCGAGATTAGTTTTATAGGCTAATCGATTTGGTATAGATGTTCTAGGTACAAGATCAATGTGTTGTTAAATTACCCTAATAGGTAGAACTCACCAGGAATTTCATCAGCAAAGATGTCCTTAAAATCATGAAATATAGAAACACAAACACTAGAAATATAATGATCAAGGTTATTGGTGTTAAAATATGCCTTCTTATACACAAGTTAAATCATAGGCATGTCAGAAAAATAAGCATTCTTAATCTCTCATAAAAATTAAAATATTTCTTTATTTTTTCCACACTCTATTCTTTTCTCATATTTCCTTTCTTCTCTCCTATTTTCTTCTTACTTCTCTTAGTTGAATCCCCAATAATTCCTATTATGGTTAAATATAACCTTCTTATTTTTTGGCTCACTTTCACATTTTTTTTTGGCTCATTTTATTTTTACTTTTTCTCACATCCTCACATGGTTGATCTTTTTCTTTGGCTTCACTTTCTCCTTTCAATTTCAATTGGTCTTCATACACTTATCTAGGGGACAATAATACAAGTGTGAATGTCTTCCCATCTTTTTAAAAAGAATACATGTTCGTCAACTCATCACGCTTGGCTTTTCTCTAAAATTTCAAAGGTCTCCCCAACAATAAATAAGTAGCATGTATAGGCACAACATTGCATAAAACCTCATCCTATATTTTCCAGCAAAAAAAAAAAAACCAAAAGCTACCTAGTAATTCTTGCTTCTCCATAATCATTCAACCTTCTATAAGGACTTTCATGTTTAATAATATTCGGATTTAATTTTCTAACAAGTATAGTACTAACAATATTAGCATAACTCAAACACATGAAACACTTATATCACAATTACGATTAGGTGGGATCTCGATTTTACTTTTTGTTTTAATGGCTAAATCTTTCCTCCAAGGCTTAGATGCTTTGGCTTTATTGCCAATAATATTCAGCTTTAATATGGTAGCCATCTCTTTCTCTCTCTCTCCCTCCCTTCTATAATTTTGTTTTCAAGCTAAAAAGGAACTTAAATTATTTCTTTTATGTGTACTGCCTTTTCTCTTGATTTTTTTTTATCTTGAGAGCCATATGAATCATATCTTCAAGCTCAATATAGTGTTGCAACCCAACCATATTAGTTATCTCTTTATTTAATCAATTTAAGAACCTTGTCAGTATAACTTTTATATCCTCCACAATATTAACTCTAATCATGACAATCTTCATTTCCTTATGGCAATCCATCACACTCCTAGAACCCTAAGATAAACTCTGTAAGATTTGATATATTCCTTATAATAATGACTAGGAACAAACCTCTTTCTCATAACTATTTTCATCTCATCTCAAATATTTATGGGTCTCTCTCAATTCCTTCTCCTTTATAAGACAATGATCCCACCAAATAATAATGTAATTAGTACATTTAATAACAATAAGTTTTACTTTCTTTACCTCAAAGTAATGGTGATAGTAAAAAATCAACTCCATTTTGCCCCCACTCCAATCAAGCTTCCAAATTGTTTTTACCTTGAAAAGATAAAAACTTCATCTTAATATCGCCCAAATCTCTATCCAAATCATCCAAAAATCCATCCTTTTTATCTACTCTCCTATAGAGGAATTGGTCAAGTGGTCCAACTTCCCTAAGCCTTTGGTTTCTATATGTTGAAACCCATCATCATGGTTATCCTTAAAATCCTTGGCCTTTTCATTTGTATTTTCAGTTATAGATTCTTCTAGATGTGAATTAGTTCATCTCGTAGATTGTTTTCCTTCAAATCCCTACGATCTAGCCCATGTTGAAGACTAGCCATTTTAGTTTTTATACTAGTCATCCCACTCATTACTTTGATAAACCTTTTATTTATAAACTTTAATTGTTGTTGCATGACCAAATAACCCCATTTAAGGTTATTTGTATCTTTTGGTGGTGGTGATCCACTCTTAGTTGGCATTGTCAAGAGCTAAAAATTAAGTTAGTAACAAGTATGTATATGTATATGTGTGTGTGTATTCTCATCCACTCCCTCACGTGTTTACACTCAATAAATGTTACTCCTCTCGTGTTTCACATAAATTTTTGGCTTTTCATTCTAATATGTTCACCTTTTTCCTTTACCACTCAATTCTCAATATGCCAGTTCTTTAAGAAACTAGTTCACAACAAATTAAAGATTAATATCTTGATGGCTTAATGAAATAATGTAAAGACTTAAGAAGCAATAAAGACTAAAAATTATCAATACAAAATTAAAAATATAAGAACATGAATATTAATACGAATTCGTGCAAAATATAAATGATACTAAGATATATAAACTATAAAATTAAGAAACTATTGAAATAAAACTTAAAAAACTCAAAATAATAAGCATTTTTATTTTATTTTTATATATGATGGCTGAAACTAAAAAAAAAAAACAATGATTTAATAACTACCTGTATTTTTTTGTGATTTAAAAAAAAAAAACCTAACCAAGTAACCTGAAACATCACAAATCAAGATTTCTCTCAAAGAAACCCCTAGAAACAAGATTTATTTTTAGATTTAAAATAAGTGGCCGAACTTTATGTTTTTCTATATCAAGATTTATGACAAACCCTAAAAAAACTTTCTTGTAGTTTTCTTTGTTATTCTTTTTTTTATAAGACTTTATTTAATTAAGATCATAAATAATTTCTTTTTTTTAACTTAATGTCGTAACTAGTTTTAGAGAAGAAAAGGAATTTAGCAATAATGGAGTATGAAAAAACTTGAAGATGAAAGGGATATAACCTTATTTAAAGCCTTGTTCTGATACCAACTGATGTGAATCCCTTGAACATAAAGGTCTTGAAACTCATAGTCAAAATAACTCTTTCTAAGAAAGCTAAATTCAAGCTTGTGATTAAGTTTAACATAATAATAACCTGTATTGAGGCACCAAAATCATAAATAACCGAACCTCCACCCCAACGCTTATAAATAGATATGAACAAGAAGTATAGAAGATGCCATGAAGCTTAGTTAATTCTTTGATAAGTCATAGGAGTTTTACAAAGAACTATGAAAGAATGAGCAAAACCTCACACACAATAATAATTGTTGAAATCAAAGTCTATTAAAAACAACCAAAATACAATTTATATAAACCTATTTATAATAGGTAAAAACATAAATAATGCTAGAAAAATAATAACAGAGTTCTAAATAAAATAGGAAAAAAATCTTAAATTAACGAGGAAACTAATATAATTCCCATATAATAGCTTTAGACCTCATCACAAGACCTTCTAAAACTCTGATTGCCCTGAAAGTTTAATCCAATATAGAACAAGACCTTGAGAAATTTTTAGTTGAGTTTTAGTCTAATCCAACAGTCGAATAAAAATTATGCTTGTTAAAGTAAAATCATGCATTAGAAAAATTAAGTCTCTAACTACTGAAATTAATTAGCTCATGAAGGAGATAAACGATGCCCCTCTTATATATAGATTAAATCGACTAAGATCTAATCATCATTTTTTAAAGATGTAACCTGTTTGAAACTCACCTTGGCTTAAATATTCAAAATAAGTCTATTGAATGTATTTTTGAGATTCTTTACTCTTAATCTTGTAATTGACTCAATTGGAACTTGCAATGGATTTTTTTGGTGTAGTCTTGATTGTATCATTCCCTCTCTCCTAAAACATATTCATCTATGAATCATCATCTACATCAAATAAAGAGAGATAAAAAAATATTGAAAATAGCACTAACACTACACTTACCTAGTAAATCCACTTTATAAGCATTATCATTAATTCTTTCAAGAATTTTGGAATGATCCATATACTCTTGACATCAACTTAGATCTCCTTTGTTCAATGAGGAAATTGATAATAAGTAACATAATTGATTAGAAGATGGATGGTTGGTAAGTTGATTAGTTAACAATCAATCACATGATCATCTATTAGATGAACCCAATGGCATGCCAAATACGACAAGATTAAGTATTTCTTCCATTAACAAACAATTATGCACCAAAAAATAATTCTAGTAAACTTTTCATTGCAAAACTGGATGCACAGTCAATATAGGCCAATTTTCTAACAAAAAAGAACTTGATAATCCATCATCACCACAAGTCCTTATGGAACAACTAATATAAGACATGCTATAAGATGACTCTTTATTATCTAATAGTCTCTATAATATAAAATTACATATAAAAAAAACCCTAATATCCTTATGCATTCTCTCACATTCTTGTTATTCCCAATGATGACATCACAACTAACCATAAACAGGTATGTTGATACATTTGTGCCTCAAACACTTCGCTATACATATCCCTTTTATAGGATAGATAATGTTGTTAAATGGTCATAACCAACTATGATGAACACTAAATAGCCAGCTAGTCAGCTATGGTTGATTCTAAAAAAATATCCTTGTATCAACTATTAAATCTCCCTAATATTGAAATAAGAGCTATCTAAATAGAGATAGAGAACACAATAAGCATGGCCTACCATAATAATATCATCATGATCAATAAAAATATACAAGTTGTATTTGATCAATTGAATCAAATCCAAAGTGAGTTATACCAAAGTAAATTTAGAACTTTATGAGCTTATACACATGAAAAACAAGTCCTAGTAAATTTTGTAGTGATAACTACTCTTGAATGGGGTTTTGGAACCACGATGATCCATTTAAGGTCTTACATGTCACCGCATCAAGTGTTACAATAACAACATCCAAACCTAGGTATGGTCATATTTGATACATAAGTTGCCCTATAAGTATACAAGCAACTATACAACCCAACATCCTTATTACAAATCCTAACAACCTGTTATAGGGTGGTTTAATACCCCATACGTTATTTTCTAAAAGAAAACCCTAATCCTCTTACTCAACTAGCCTTAATTGTCGATCAACAAAAAGAAAAAAGGATAGACAAAGATGAACAAACCCAACACTTAAGAGAAATAAAGGTAGAAATTAAACAAACATCTAGGCATACATACACCATCGATATCCAAAGTGCATTGATAGGTTACAATCAATTCCTAAAAGAATAGAGATAGTTGATTTAAAACAAGAGGCAATAACTATAAGACCAAGTCAACATTTAACTCATGACCCATGATAAAGCCATATAAGCCTAATTTTACAATATAGTCAATTATTTTCAAATCATGGGTATTCATAGAAGAACCTTATATCATCTTGTAACCAAAAACA
>Ga0325410_1000170_pt1 | contig 62704 bp, 33 predicted proteins | sample PopdelMetagenome_16_FD_206182 | JGI IMG/M metagenome (GOLD analysis project Ga0325410, IMG submission 206182) | Populus deltoides microbial communities from Bellville, Georgia, United States - Xylem-PdIQD-R3 | ecosystem: Host-associated > Plants > Phyllosphere > Stem > Wood/Secondary xylem... | reverse complement strand
ATAATAATAATAATAATAATAATAATAATAATAATAATGAGTCCAATCGATCACTTTGAACTTTTAGGATTAACGAACTTATCGTTAATGTAAAAATAGAATAATAAGATATATATATAATAATGAGTTCATTCGATGACTCCAAACTTTTAGGATTAACGAACTTACCGTTAATTTAAAGATATGATAAATTCCAAACTTTTAGGATTAACGAACTTACCGTTAATTTAAAAATACGATAAATTAATGATTATATTTGATAATTTTTTGTTTTTTACTAAGAAAACTATCTTTCCAGAAGTAAAGTTGTACGGAAAATAGAAGGTACATGATTTTTTTTAAATATAATATTTTAGTATGGTCTTAATTAAATTGAATTTAGGCCATCAGTATACCTTTAATTGATATGAATTTAGCTTTGTTACAGAATTATATTTTTCTACACACAAAAATACATTATCAACTTTGTCTATAAACCTGTACCCCCCCCCCCCCCCCCCAATATTTTTTAAGCCTTCTCATATTAATTTCTTTCGGGCCAAGAAGGGCTTGTTTTCTGAATTTCTAAATATACCAAGATCTCGAAAGATATTAAGCAATACAATGTGCTCTTAAAATTTCTTTTTTTAAATTTACTCCATACAATTTGCTGCCATGCTGGTACCAATACTGCTTGATTCTCTCATTCTCTCTCAATTAAATGTCTTAACTGTATATAGAGAAATCAATATATAGTGCTGAGAAAGGAAAATAAATTATTGGGGCCAGTACCCCTAGTATTGCAGAAAGTAACCCCTGGAGCTTATAGTTCTCCCATGAACAAGAAAAAACGAAAATAAATTATAAGTTAAATTATTTTGTATGTATATTTCGCTTTTTTCAAATCAATTCATGCATGGATCGTTGTTGCATGGAGCCAACGTGGTGCTTCTATCCTAAAATTTGTCAACAGAACGATGATTACCTTGCCATATATAGCTTAAATTTGTTTATTACAATCAGTTGCCTTACCTAATATTTTCCTTTTTTGAAAAGCAAACTTTTCCTTGTAAATATACACTAAATATTGCTCAATATTTGTCTACATAAGTGCCAAATCTTCCTTGACAGACATGTTACTGCCTTAACGAGCTAGAACAACAACCTTCGAAGAAAAAAAAAACACATACAGAGAGTGAGGTTTTCTGCTTCAAACGAGGAGGACATTGAGAGAGAGTTAGAGTTAGGCATAGGATTTTGTGTCCGTTTTATCCCCTCTTTTGCGGCGCAGTCAAAGCAGGTTCTCTCCTTTCTCTCTCTCAAAACTAATATCTTTCTCTACGTTTTTTTTTCCTTGTGTTTTTCCGTCTGCGTGTGGAGTGCGTAGTCGATCTTCTATGTCCCTCTGTATCATATAAAAAAAAAATATTTAACGACTGAATCGTCTATATATGTTCGTAGAAGACTGGAAATTAAGGATAGTTGATATTTTATAACACTATTTGAAGTATGTGGATATTCTTCTTTAATTATTTTTATTGATGATTTCTTACTTTAGAAAAACATGTTTATGTATAATATTTACATGGAGAAAAATATTATTCAAAGATTTTTTCATTAGTTTTTAAGAATAATATTCAAAATAATTCCTAAAAGAATACACAAAGTTTATTTCTAGAGAGTTTTATTCCTATAGGGTTAAGAATAAATAAAAAAACGTGGTTTTCCTTTTTTTTTTTTGTTTGGAGCAGTAGAATGAGAAAGAAAAGATTAAAAAAAAAAATAATATTCAAGCATGTACCAGTTTTTTGTCTTAATTAAAAACATGCATGTTTGTTATTAATCACTTGAATTTCTTTAATTATCAGTACAATATGTGTGTAAATTTGATATGATTTTTAAATCTTCACTGCCATGCCAGATTATAATAAAAGTGTTTGTGGATATATATATATATGAGAGAATTTCTTTAACCTACACGACTTGTTGCATTGATAGTTAATATGAGAGAAAGTTTTTTTTTTTTTTTTTGGGTGAGAATTGAGAGATTTTGATACAATTGTGTTTTGAAAAAGAAGAAGAATACACGTATATATCATTGATTGAACTATAATCTCTTTGCAATGCGATGATGCTCATCAACTAAATATTTTTTGAAAAACTTTAATTTTTAATTTTTATTTTAATTTTTTTTTGATATTTTCATATCATTTTGATGTATTGATATCAAAAATAATTTTTTTAAATAAAAAATAATATTATATTAATATATTTTAAAACAAAAAAACTTGAAAAAGGTTATGTTCACGGAAAACGTCCATAACAGGAATCACAAAGGCAGCAAAAAACCACCAGCAACAAAAATAAAAACGACATCAAAAACAAAATCCCTCTTCAAACATCCGTATTCGACCACTGGAATTACACTTGCATCTGGTTTAATCACCCTAATTTAGATATCAAATTCACATATCAGTTTTAATCAAATACTCATTTTGAAAAAGGTTATTACTCAACTTTCAAACATCTCTTAGGCACAAGCTATCAAATTGACATATCAGTTTTAATCACCCTAATTTAGATATACCATAAAATTATATATTAATAATTTACGTTGACATAATTACTGATGTGGCAGACGGTCTATTTTCTCGTTAACAATCTCATCAATAAAGCCGAGTACATAAACCTATGAACATGTTCGTATATACGTTGTTATAGTATATGTAATTATTGCTAAAATACTCATTTTACCAAAACAAGGGAAAGAAGATAAATCTCAATCACCTCTAATAATCCGACGATAGAAGGGTTATACAGCGGACGTCGTGGAGTTGTGAAATCTAAAATTTCATTTCATTTAATATTCAAATCACAAAACATGATTTATATTAGGCAAGAGTCTCTAAAATAAGTAATAACAATCCCCTTCTCTGTCGAAGGAAAAAAAGAAAAATACTTCATTAACATCACAGCATCATTAGTAAATATTATATTTATTTTTGTGTTTTAAAAATATTTTTTTAAAACAATATATAATTTTTAAATTATTTTAAAAATATTATTTTATTTTAATACTTTTAATAATAAAAAACAATCATTTTATCACCCCAATATTTTTCCCTGTTTTTTTCTTCGTCAAAAAGGAGGATTTAGAAGCAAAATGATTTGATAAGAAAGGAAGTAGAAACTAGAAACGTTAATTACCATGTATATTAATTTGAATATCAACCAGATATGATTTAAATCCTCTTACATACAGTCATTTATGAAAAAGATACGTATTCTTCTAATTATGAATAACGATATTCAACCTAATCAAGTGGCAATATTATTGATTTGATTCTCTATGGTTTTCATGGATGCAGAGAGTTCATTTCGGCCTTGTTTGATTACATCTACAAATTAAATCCAATGAAGCTCAGCTCATTGATAGCGTCAAGGCCTGTTCTCATCTTCATCATTCTGGTACTGCACTCGTTCATTTTAATAAAACTACGTACTTGCATGCAAAATTCTTTTACTAGTTGTTTGATTTTCAACGTAGCTTATTACTGCATGCCTGAAATATACTGATGAAAATATTTAATTTCTCCGATGATAATCACCTATTATAAAGTGGGTTTTCATCTAATATTTCTTTAACAATTATTATATTTCTTTTCTTTTATTCCACTGCATTTGGAATTGCACTCAAGGTTTGTACAAACTTAAATGCAGGCAATTGGAGTTTTGCTACTCCCTTGTGTAGTGGTACCATGGTGGTATAATATGATCAAACAGATGAAGAAGCACATGGATTTCAACGCCTATTTTGTTCAATCTGGATTGTTGTCTGAAATTGAGAACATAGCTAAATATTTGCACCCCATAAACTCATCTGCAATAAATTTAGCAAGAGTTATGAGTTCCTCCATCAATGGAAGCAAACTCTCATCATATGATGTTGAGAATAAGGTTTGTGTCCATACTCAATTAATATACTTTAGAAGTTACTAGTATTTGTAATAATAATATGTTACAAAGAGGGGTAATTTACTATTAAGAGGGCTAAGTTAAGTTTTTTTTCTTCTCCTTTTGTCTGCAGGTAGCTCCCTCGTTGTTTCAAGCATTTTCAATAATTCCTTTCATATCGCAGATTTCATATATTGGATTGGGAGGTCTTTTCTTCTCATACTATTATGAAGGCAACCAAACGTTTGCTATGTACTCTAACTCTACAGCTTCAAATGTGAGGAACTTTTCTTGGTATAGACAACCTGTAGATTCAGACACAGGAAGAGTATATGGAGATGCAGTTAAATCCCTTCCTTTCATTACGACTAATGCAAGTTGGATTGAGCAAGCATTAAATAGTAGTCAAGGGTATGCATCATTCGAGAGAGGATGGAACGGTGCTCAAGATCCTCTATTCCTTAACACAGTTAGTTTACATGGACAAGGAGCCCTCTCTTTAGGGTTTTCGGCTAAAGCATTAACTAGTTTCTTCAACAATGTAGAACTTTATGGTGGGAGCTTGTACTTGGCTACCCAATCCGGCAAAGTTCTTGTAGGAGGACTGCCTAACACTCAAACTGTGATAAAGGAAAACTCAGTTTCTCTACACATGACAAAACTGAATGGTGATCAAATTGATCACGTCGGAAATGTTTCATGCATGCCGAACAATGGTAAACTAGAAGATTCAGTGTTGTACCTTGGGGAAGCAAAGTACAGAGTTTTCTGCTCCCGGGTTGAAATCGTGGGAGTGCAATCGGTATGTATCATTCTTGAAAAACAAGTTTTTAGTCACGAGTTACTTTCTGGTCACTTTCCACCATACTTTTTTGTGGTATACTGCTGTGTTTTCATTTAGAGCTCATAAAATTCAAGCCTTTCATATGTGGTTGTCCCTTAAAATCATTCATGCAAGATTGTCTCATAGATTAATTTGAAATTTATTGATAACTGCTTTCTGAATTCATACAATTTATGGGAATTTGGATTGCAGGTATATGCATTGGCTTTCCCATACAATGGACTAGCGAGCAGTGTTAACAGGAGCATCAAAATATCCCTCATTCTATTCATAATAATGATTGTTGCGATTTTCGTTTCGATTGTTAGTTTCATATTGCTAGTGGTTAGGTCTGCAAGACGGCAAATGCACTTGTGTTCAGCACTAATAAAGCAAATGGAAGCAACGCAACAAGCAGAACGAAAGAGTATGAATAAGAGTCTTGCATTTGCTACTGCTAGCCATGACATTCGAGCGGCTTTAGCAGGCATTACTGGTTTGATAGAGATATGCTATGCAGAAGTGCGTGCAGGTTCCGAGTTAGATACAAATTTACGACAAATGGATGGTTGCACAAAGGACCTAGTAGGTAAGCTTATATATGGACTAATCTTTTTAGCACATTAGAATTATAGCTTTTTATATAGAATCTTCTCTTTAATAATTTAAATTGCTTACCTGTACAGGTTTGTTGAATTCTATTCTTGATACCAGCAAAATTGAAGCCGGCAAAATGCAACTTGAAGAAGAAGAATTTGATTTAGCCAAGCTTCTTGAAGATGCAGTTGATTTGTATCATCCTGTGGGCATGAAAAAGGGTGTAGATGTGGTGCTGGACCCCTATGATGGTTCCATTCTCAAACATTGTCGAGTGAAAGGCGACAGGGGAAAACTAAAGCAAGTCCTGTGCAATTTACTTAGCAATGCTGTTAAGTTTACATTTGAGGGGCACGTATCAGTTCGAGCATGGACTCAAAAACCCAGTTTAGAGAACAAGATAATCGCTTCCAATCAGAATGGTTTGTGGAGATGTTTTTCATGCCTTTTTTCCAAGAACAAAAAAGAATTTAATGAAGTGAAGCCAAAACAAAGCTCTATGGAATTTGTATTTGAGGTGACTGATACAGGTAAAGGAATTCCAAGAGAAAAGCAAAAATCAGTGTTTGAGAATTTTGTTCAAGTCAAAGAAACAGCTCTTGGACAAGGAGGAACTGGCTTAGGACTTGGCATCGTTCAATCTTTGGTACGTACTCAACTTTTGCACAAATTAACTAGTAGTTTTTTATAGCACATTAAGTACCAAAGATTGTTTAAATCCTCAAAACTTTTTCCTTGTTTACGCTTTTGATTATATTTCTTCGATGAACCTTTGTTAAATAATTTTCACCAGGTGCGTCTAATGGGAGGAGAAATAGGAATCGTGAATAAAGAGAATAGCGAGAAGGGAACTTGCTTCAAGTTCAATGTTTTCCTTGACATATGCGAGATACCTTCAACAGATAACAAAAATGCTGAAGTTGAGATTGAAGGGGATTCAATGCCCGATGGTGAACATAACTATTCGGAGCTGACCATTCGAACTCCTTCTCCAGGCCTAGTGATTCGCACCCCTAGTCCTAGGCTGTCTATACTTGGTTCTAGTCCCAAGATTGAAGGATCCCATGTTGTTCTCTTGATTCAAAATGAAGAGCGGCTAAGAAGTTCACAGAAATACATAGAGCGTTTGGGGATAAAAGTATCATCTGTGAAGGAATGGGAGCATCTTCACTCTACTCTAAAGAGAATAAAAGCCAGGCATAATGTTTCTCCACATAGTTCTTCAGGAAAATCTGATTTGGGCTCAAGAAGTGACCATTTTAAATCTAGATCAATGAAGGACGTGCCTTTAAGTTACATGGACGGGATAGATCAAAAACCATCCGCAAGTAGAAGTGGTAATCTTAGAGGTGCACCAGGCTTTGTATTGCTTGTGATTGATGCTGGTGCTGGACCATTTCAGGAACTTTGTAGAGTCGTTGCTGAATTTAAAAGAGACCTTCATAGCAGTTGCTGCAAGGTTGTTTGGCTGGATAAACCAACTTCACGAAGTATCAATTTGAGAAGCTTTGAACAGGACTTGATCGATCCAAGGGATGACATTTTGTTGAAACCATTTCATGGTTCCCGCTTGTATCAAGTGATACGACTTCTACCTGAATTCGGGGGTCATGGACTTATTTCGAGATCAAAGATAGGAAGTACAATCCAAGCAACAAATGCTCTTAAAGATCCCGGTTCATCTTCATCAACGCATTCACAAAGAACAAAGTCAAAGGTTCCATCAACTTGTGAAAACTCATTTCAACAAGTGGACTCACAAGCAGAAGGCAGCTCAAAAAATGAAAAAAACAGGAAGAATCCTTTGTTGGACGATCCAGATAATTCTCATGTTAGATCCAAATCAAGACAGTCTCCAATTGAAAGGCTCCCAGTTAGATCATCAGAGATCCAAGAAGTATGTGGTAATCCAAGCAAAGACAAATCCTTAAGCGGGTTGAAATTCTTAGTCGCTGATGATAATGAAATATCCCGCAGAGTAACCAGGCATATTCTTAAAGGGCATGGTGCAACTGTTGAGGTTTGTGAAAATGGAGAGGAAGCTTTGCAACTAGTTCGCATAGGTCTGCACAACCAAAGGGAACATAGCCACTCTATTGTGCTTCCTTATGACTACATATTAATGGACTGCGAGGTAAAGAATATGAATCTCATTCCTTTCATGTTGTTATCAATTGTTTTCGTTCCTAAAATGCCTACTTATCTTTTGTTTTCTTAAAACAAACAACAATGTGAGCACCCAACATTAAACTTAAAACAGGCTAGTAATTAGTTGGTTGACAAGAAATTTCCTGCAAATCTCACGAAATAAAACAGTATGCTGTCTAACCTTCCTCGTGTTTCCCCCCAACATTATACTGTCAGTTTGCTTTTATTTGAGGATAAAGAGGGGAGAAGGCTATGGAGGTGAGTTTTGACAGCTAAATGATTTATTAGTTCTTGCAACTAATATACTGGATGGAAGATCATGGGGAAACATGTTGCCACTTAAATTTGGTTCATGCAAATAATTTTTATCTTATGATAAAGTTTACGCTAACCATGTTATAATATCTTGTGTTCAACAGATGCCAAAAATGGACGGGTGTGAAGCAACAAGACAGATAAGAAAAGAGGAGAAGTTTTATGGAGTTCATATCCCTATCTTAGCATTCTCAGCAGATAACTCAGGAGGCGAAGGTAAGAAGATGGAGGAGGCTGGGACAGATGGCCGAGTGAATAAAAAAATCAATATGGGACAGCTAGAGGAGACCATCAGAAACATTCAACGAAAAAGAATGCATCTTTAATCCCTTTAATGTATCTACATTGTAATTTTGTATTGCTTCTACTCATTAGAATAATGCATGCATGCATGTAAAATGAGTCCTTGTACTAATTTATCCTAGAAGTAATGCTAACCTTACCGTATATCCTTTTCAAAAGCAATTCTCAAAATTTCATGCATTGAATGAGTGGACCTTATAAATCCAATGGTTGAGATTTTTCAGTAAGAATATCTTAAGTAAGATAACAATACTCCCCATGAAAGCAATGCAGTTTGTGATAGTTTAGCGCGGGAGTTGAAAGGGTAGATGATTTTGCATCATGGCTTTATTTTTCTCTAATCGTGAATGCCTCTGGTCACCATTTGCTGTTTGGTTTATTTAATTTCTAATTGGTTCTCCTAGAGTCTTGTTTTTGGCCTATTCTTATTTCAGTTCTTGATGGAGAATGTGGATGGTTACCAGGCAAAACATATATTTTGAAGGATAGATAATTTACCTGGGCCAGAATCACAGCCAAACAAAATTGCCGAAGAAGAGTAGATTTTCCACCCATGTTAGGACCAGTGAGAAGGATAAAGCCGGCACAACCAGAACCCCCAATACTAATGTCATTTGGGACTAATGCACCCTTTCCCAAAGAGTCGCTCCTAAGAACAGGGTGTCCTAATTGCTTTGCAGAAAGGCATGGTACTTCACTTGACAATGATGAACCTATGATGGTTGGGCGACATGCAGGTCCTTTATAATAGTCACTTGCAATTGCCAGACTGATCAAAACATCCAATTCTGCATCATGTGTGACTAGTTTCAGTAAAGAAAAACGAAGTGAAATCATACCGTGACAATAGTTTCATCTCACAAAGGAGTGGGAGCATCTGCGTGTTTGAAAGAGGGAAAATTTGGATTCTACTTGAAATACAATTTGCTCTTGTTAGCTTTCTACAGACATGCTGTAGTGTAGAGAGAGATGCATATTCATAATCAAGATCCTATTCTACGTGAATAAAGTTGGTGAACAAACCTGCAGTTGCAGAAACTAACTGTCTCCACTTGTCATGGTACTTACAAAAACGCACAATTAACCTCTGCAAAATGCTCTTCAATGCCGACTCCTTTTCAGATTCAACCTGTGAGAGCTCTCCTAAGAACTTCTTTATACTTGGAGTCCAGTACCTGCAGAAGCCCTGCATGTCCCAGGCAGCATGTAGAACAAGAATTTAAACAAGATAGCTACAAGGAAAACCAAATTTCCTAAGACCAGTAAGCTATTTGCTATAGCCAAAGTTAAGATCCCAGCCACAATGTTTCCTTGTCCGACAAAAAAGGGACTCAGTTAACATAGATTGTAGTTTGTAATAAATAAATGTAAAATCAGGTCGTTATTATACATGCATACACCATCATTCTCATTCACACTCTTTGACACCTAATCACATATTTGGAACCTGCCAGCTTTTATGGGCATGCTAGCTGATACTGACCCTATCTATTTATATTATAAACCATGTTTACAAGGCCTTTTCTTTAAATATTTCACATGACCATGATAAAAATTAGGCAACAGCAGTATAAACGACTTAAATTCCAAGTTCTTTTGTTGCAATTCCATGGCACAATGACAAGCACATTCTTAAGGAAGCTAAAAAAGCAAGAAACACAATTCATTTGCTTATGTTTGCATATGTGTTCACAATGTTTGTTAATGCATTCTACCACAACAGTATTTGCATCACCACATGACTGGTGATAACTTTTCAAATGTTTTTAACTATAGAATCAACAAATTAGATGATGTTACACCTATCACATTGATTAATTGGCCAAACACTTGCTCTTTTTTCAAGAAAGTGTCATAAACCAAACATTCAATATGCATCACTTACCTTTTTGGATGAACGCAGCTCATAATCTTGAGGAATACTACTACGCAGATGTTCAGGAACTTCTAACAGGTATGCCTCTTTTCCAACTGTGACATAAGTAATCTGTAAAATAGGTCATGTAATGAGAGAAAATGTTATTTACTAAAACAAATTTAGAGAAGACTAATATTTCTGGAGAGGATCTTACTGATGTGTCCCCTAGTAATTTCTGTTGTTCCTTCAGGTGTCTAGCCAAACTAGATTCAACCTCTTAAACATTTCTACCTCTGAGGGTAAATTTTACCTCTGGTGAATCAAATGTCATAACGAGTGTGATAGAACCTTGGACTCCAATGCTAGCTGGCCAGCCCTAAAAATTTGTACTTTAAGTTATAACATCATAGCAGTATGACCTTCCACAACCAGTCATCTGAAACAATTCAATTAATTGCCTCAGAAATTTTAGATCATATGATTCATTAGTGATTATAGCTGTGGCCTCAATCTTGAAAACTAACTTCTGCAGCAAAATGGTACATGGTTCAGATGTTCAGGAGGATTTCACTAAACATTCACCCATACCCACGTCAGCCATGAATTTAACCCATGCAGCCTCTACTTTCTTTCAAAAGTGATCCAGGAAATTCACTTAAATGATTTGTTTTACCTTTAATTAAATCAATGCAAACCTCCGCAACAACGCTAGAAAATGGCAGAGAAACACAATAGTTTTATTCGCTACATGAAAGAAGAGATCTAATGCTTAATAGAAGAAAAATCATAGAGAAGGAAAGTGCAGTACCAATAAAAACTGGCCCAATTTATATTGCATTAAAGACAAGTCACATATCTCTTGAAAATAACTAAAATAAGAATTAAAACAAGAAATGTGGGACGTAATGAATACAAAAATATACAACACAAACCAGTTCCATTGGTAATGGGCAATCATTAAAAAAATACTCATCAGTAAAGAACAGGAAGAAATGATTTTCGCCAACCATCATCCATCTGCCATCTCATAACGAGAGTACCGTTGGCCTTGGGCAAGTTGAGTACACTTTCTATCACCAGGTTCTCTTCTCTTAACTCTCTTCTTCATCATCTCAGCCCACCTGGCAAACACATTAGAGACTTCGAACTTGCCAGAGAACTTCATTTTTTGAGCTAACTCCTCAAGTATATCAGGCTTCCCAGCTCGGGAGAAATCTGCTGCAAATTTGTTGTAGTCTAGTTGAGGAGCTTTCATTCCCTTTTCTATCATCTCCTCCAAATATTTGCATGCCTCTTCAGATCTACCCTGACTTATAAGCCCTCCAATGAAAACAGTATAGGAGTTATCATCAGGGCAAAAGCCTTTCTTACTCATTTCATCCCAAACGGCATGACCCATTTCATAGTTTCTTATTTGAAAGTAAGATTTCATTATCATATTGTAAGAGTGGATTGAAGGTTCAATTCCATTTTGAATCATCTTCTTGTATATCCTCACTGCATCATCTGGCATTCTCTGGCTGGTCATCAACTTGATAAGGGCATTATAAGTTTTCCCATCAGGTGGACAGCCCTTTTCTTTCATCTCCTTCAACAATTCATAAACCATGTCCATCCTCTTATGATTCCCATACCCTGTCATCAAACATGTGTAAACTGCAGCATCAGGATGACAACCGGAATCAACCATCTCATAAAAATATCCAACTGCCTCTTTCATCTTAGTTTGTTTGCATAGATCCCGGATCAAAATTGTATAGCTCCGAACATCAGGTGATGGGCCCTTGGCTTTCATGACCTCAAAGAACTTGATTGCATCAGACCTCTTTTTACTCCTTAACAACCCTTCAAGCATAATATTATGGGTGACAATATCAGGCTTAAAACCCTCATCAAGCATCTCGTTCCAAATCCTCCCTGCCTCCATTAAATTCTTCACCCTGCACCATCCATTAAGCAATACAGTATATGTCCTCAAATTTGGCGTAAACCTGCCTTCCAACTTCCCAAATAGTGCCTGAGCTTCTTTCCCAAGCTTGGCCCTCCCAAGACTATCAAGCAGAGCATTAATGGTCTCAACACCCACTCTATATTTGTGATTCTTCATTAACTCAAAAATACCAACAGCCTTTTTCCTCTCCTTTGCAGCAGCAAAAGCTCTCATTGCAATGGAAAATGTGTCCAACGTCAAAAGCCTTTTTTCACCCATCTCTTCAAGCATTGACATCATAGTCTCAAACTGTCTAGCCTTAGCAAGTATGATCATCATCGAATGGTAAGTCCTTGAATCATGGACAAAACCTGGCTTCTCCGCTGCCCAACAGAAGAATCGGAAAGCCGGTTTTCTAGCATGACAGAATCTTTCCAACACCTCTATGACCAGGTCATGTGATAAATTGATCCCACATTCATCAAGAACTGCCTCCATGTTGTGGTCCAATGCAAACAACTCATCAATCACCTTGCATACCTTATGAACCTCAGCAGGATCTGCAGTTGATTTGACAATAGCACCTTTGTTTTCTCTTTCACAATTATCACTCTCATCATTCTCCTCATTTTCAGCTTCGGAATCTGTATCATCATTGCTGGAGCTAGAAAACCACCTAACAGTTAGCTCTGAAACTTTTCCCTGTATAGTAAAACTGGGCAGTAAAGAAGTTTTGGATTTATTACTAGCTGTTGAGTTTAGAATTAGGGAGAGTTTTTCTTGTAAAATTGTTCTTGGTGCAGAGGAGTATGGCCAAACAAATGGGATTTGACCGTGAGTATGACTAACTCTACGATCACGAGAAGAACAATACGAATGAGAGAAGGGCAGAGAGCTACAACCCGGGAGGCACACTTGCTCTCTGCTACATTGTCCTCCTCCTCCTCCACGCCCTTGTCTCTGATAGAGGGGGATTAACTTTGTGTTGGAGTAGAGTTGGCCTTTGAAACTTGAATGCCAATTGGAGTGCAAGCAGCACCGTATCATTTTGTATTTACCAATTACCTGAAAAGGTGAACCAAGAACAAGTTTTATCACTGAGTCTTAGCAACATAAAAACACCAATCCCAGCTGACTTAGGTAGGAGTCGGACCTTGAAAAGCCAGCAAGGGGCTTCAAAAAGACTAAATTTTTTTAGCAGAAATATTGCTGGAACAATGTATGAAGGGTGGCAGCTTTGATCAATGTTGAATATCTACAACTCAAAATTCATATATAAAGATGCAATAAAATAATTTATGAAATCAATAACTCAAGTGAGAGGGTAAAAAAAAATCAATCTTCAGGTTTAGCAGCATCTTTTTTATAGTATTCATTCACTTGTCCATTATCTCAATCCCAACAATCAAACTTGCAAATTGCATAAACGAATTCATAGCTCAAGGAAATATGGCAATAAAAAATAGTAAGTATTATATAAGCCCACAAAAAAAAAAATCAATAGTGGTAAAGAAAGCCTAACCAAATAAATCAACAGTGTGAGGCAGTCGAGGGAGGAGAAGTACAGGGATATCCGACATAAATAAATAAGTTGCTTTTGGAAACCCACATAGGGAGGGAGAAGGAGAAGACAACCCAAAAGCACTACAGAGTAACAACCAACCTGCAAGTAAAACAAGGAAGGAAAGCAAGGGTAATAAAATCAATGGTCAAGTCGGGCAATTAATTAATGAATAGGGGAAATTTCAAAATTCTTTTTAAATATGCTGAGGGCAGAACTGTAATTATGGTGCGGCAAGTAAGATAAAGAGGAGAGGAGGAAAGGGAAAAAACCCTTGCGTAATCTCCGCTGCCGCCTCCTGTTCTGTCTTCATTGCTTGTGCTAACTAGGAAGGTCAAGGTCAGTTCCTCCTCCTCCTCCTGCTGCCACTTCTTATTATTATGTTTGGGATTTAAGCCTTTTGTTTTGTGTTTAATACCACCCAGTAGAATGGCTTTCACTTTGATTTTTCTGCTGAGTTGAGTTTAAACTCCTCCTCCTCCAACTCATCAACTGCTGAAAAAACCCTTCTGAGTATTTTTTTTTTCCTGCACTGCTACTTTATCTAATTATTTTTTCCTTTTTTCTGATTTTTTTTAAATCTTTGGTATTTATTACCTTACATGGATTAAACTGTATTGCAAAACCCAGTGAATTTCTGATTTTTTTTATTCCATTAACCAGTTTATTTTTTCTGTAATTGAATTACGTAAATATAAACAATTTTGCTTACTTTTCCGTAACAAAAAAGAAGTGAAGTAACCCTTTACTTGAAGTCACTGCAGCAGTCGCCTGAATTGTTTATTTTCATGTTATACAGATCGATGACCTCTTGGGTCTGTATCATGCCTTTCTGTCAACGTTAAAAAACTGTTATCGTTCTTTTTTCTTAATGCATGATATGTTGATGATTTGAAATGCTTAGTGACCCATTTTTTCAAGGCTTAAATCATATTATGCGTTACTGCTACGATTTCTCCATTTTAGCATTGCTTGTACAATGAATTATATTATAGGTTTTAATTCGATTCAAGTCAATGCACAGAAACTCAAAGGGAAGTGTAGGGTTGTAGGGTTGTTACAATTATATGTATAGTACCACTGGCGAAAATCTCATGTTGAATCAACCGGTTAAAATGCAGTGTTTGCGAAGGAGACAATGGCGGGACAAGCTGCTGACAGCATTAATCAAGGGCTTCGTGTTAAAGCAACGCTTAAACTTGGGTCAGAATTGTATGCCGTCAATTCATGCAATGGTAATACTATTTCTAATCAATTGGTTTCCATGAAAGAGCAGAGCATGAGCATTTTGAAGGAATTCATCACTAAACATAATGTTCCTCATGATGTCCCTGATGAACTAGCTGAAAGCTCTTCAGAAGATGAAGTCCTTGAGAAGCCTCAAGTTAAAACGAAGAAATCAAAACTAACTTGATATTTCCTTTTTTCTTTGCTCGAAGTTGAAAACATGGAAGTTAAGCTTCTTTTGTATGATTCTCGTTATCCTGGACAAAATATTCCAAGTATTAAGAATAGGTAGTTATGCTGCTTGATATTTCTTAGTCATCGATCGCCTTCTCTCGCTTCTCGCCGAAACAATATGTGATGATAACTTTGGTTGTTTAGTACCCACTAGAACAAATGCTGAATTTGCAATACCATTCTAGCTCAAACACTTGCAGTGAAAATACTGAGAACTGGATAAAAGAGCACGGTTGAGCAGAATATGACTTTCAGTGTTCGACTAAGCCGAGGAACACCATGAAGGCAGACGCCTATCTCGTGTGCCTCTTCCTCTGGCTGGTCGAGTAAGTAAGTCAAAGTTCTCTATGCTAAAGTATTGAATTCTTTCAACACGTTACTAGATCTGAAGTCTCTCCATAGCCTTCTGCTACTCTACACTTTGTGACGCTTCTTTATATGTCGATGGCTCTACCACTTTCTTCTCTGGCTTACAGTGTCCTGCAATGAATAAATCCACTATCGGTGCAAAACAAAGCCTAGGAACACTGATAAGGCCTGTCTTGTAGTCTTTAAGTGATCAAATCCTCACTTATACAGGCGTGCTAGACTAGCACAACCCAGCGGGAACAAATTATCCGTACTCTTGGCGTCAAAAGAGATTGTGTAGATTTGATTAAAAACATGAACCGACAAAAATTCTCAACTGATAGGTATGGGTGAATGTTTAGTGAAATCCTCCTGAACATCTGAACCATGTACCATTTTGCTGCAGAAGTTAGTTTTCAAGATTGAGGCCACAGCTATAATCACTAATGAATTATATGATCTAAAATTTCTGAGGCAATTAATTGAATTGTTTCAGATGACCGGTTGTGGAAGGTCATACTGCTATGATGTTATAACTTAAAGTACAAATTTTTAGGGCTGGCCAGCTAGCATTGGAGTCCAAGGTTCTATCACACTCGTTATGACATTTGATTCACCACACTCGTTATGACATTTGATTCACCAGAGGTAAAATTAAGAGAAGACTATATTTTTAGGGCTAGCCGAACTAATATTTATGACATTTTTTTGCCTTACCTTTTAACTGAGATTCGTTTGTTGATCTGACAACTTTGTGGAATTTAATTTTAGGCTGAACAGAGTAACAAAGACATATACCGACAGGCCAAGGCTGTTACTTTTCCAATAAACTTTGTTTTAAGCAGTTCTAATTTGCTCCAGAAGTGCTTCAAAATTTGAGTTGGGCGTTTGGTGTTGAATGCAAATTCCGTTACCCTCTTGTTTTGATATTAATTTCGATTGATCTCTAGGATTGATTTGTGACGTTACTTGGTTTGCTTGATAAGGATCAAGTATTGGATCTGATAAATTATTGCTGTGGTTCTTACAAAGGAATCAGCGGGGTAAATTTGAACCAGCATGCTCATGTAGCAACTGCTGGTTAGTGGTTTTGTGTGGTCTAATTATTATTAGTTGTACCGTTAAACAGAGGACCTCATTTCCTGAACTATGCTTAATTACTTCTGCAAAGTATACTCACTGGCTTGCCTGGATGAGATATTTTGGATTGAGTCCTTTATGCAGCATTGAGATATTCAGTGGTGAGTTTGATATTTTTACTAGCGATATATTTAGTTGCTGTTCCTAGAGGTGCTTCATGATGCTAAACTCGGAGATCATCAGCTGGCCTACTCTGTTTTGTTTAGGGCTTGACAACATTTCACTTGATCCGCATGCTTTCTGGTATAATTAAGGGTCAATGCTTTGTTTGATTGAGCGCTTTCGTCTGAGATTGTTGACTCTAATGTCTGGTGTGATCAGATGCCAGTGTTTTTGACGATTTTATTTCAGGCCTTCACCAGCCTTGCCTCCATGCTTTGATTTGGAGTAATAATTCTAGTGTAGTTATTTTTTACTCTTCATTCTTGAGTTACTAAGCCAATGGTGTTATTCTTATTGCCCTCCCTTGTCATTACTCAAGACTTCTGGGATTTCTCTTAACAATATTGAATCTGATTTGCCCCTAGGAAAGGAAGTTTCCTTTAGGAAATTATCAAAAAAATAATTAAAAGCATCTGTCTTTCTCTGAAAGCTTCTTCTAACATTTCCACGAGAGAAGTCCCATATGAATCATTTGATGAAAATCATGTGCGCCAGCTATGGTGAGTTTCTCATAATGCAAGCACCGCGGGTGCAAGTGTGATTACAGTGGTCGAGTGCGGATGTTTGAAGGGATTTTGTTTTCGACATTCTTTTGATTTCCGTTGCTGTTGGTCTTTAGCTGCCTTTGTGATTCCTGTCATGAACGTTTTCTATGAACATTCTTTCAAGTTTCTACTGTTGTCCTATGATTAGGTGGTCTATCTAAGTTCCTTGTACTCTCATTAGTATCTGCTGTTGTCCCGTCTAAGTTCGTTGTTCTATCATTATTTTGATCTAGCTTTTCCTTGTAGGTTTGAGGTTCAAAAACCATTATTAAAATAAGAGATTTCAAAGATGATGTAATTTAGGGCTTATTTGATATTATAATTATAGTTGTTTTTTAAAGTGTTTTTTATATTCAAATATATCAAAAAAATATATTTTTTATTTTAAAAAAATTATATTTAAATCAGCACATCAAAACGATTCAGAACATATAAAATAATTAATTTTTAATAAAAAAAATTAATTTTTTAAAAACATAAATTTACCCACGTTTTCAAATAGCCTCTATTTAACGCAATAAAGTTCCATATACTGTGTTTTCATCAAGATTTCAAAGAGCATAACATTAATGGAGTTCCTCTTTTTAAGAGACTCAGGTATGAGAGAGAAAAGGCCACATTCAGCGTGCTTCGCTACACTATCATTTTTTCCCACGATTCTTAGATTTGTCATGTCAGGTTCGTATCTCCCTGGAAATGGAAGGCATCATCATCATGTTCAAGGTGAGGTCCTGAACCTGAACTCTCCAAAACAAGTAATCACCCCCATTGTAACGGGCCTGGATATCAAATTATCAAATCAAACATAAATCTAGACACTCACTAACACTCTACAGGGACACTTTGCTTAGCTTCTTGGAGTGCAGGATTGCTACCCTTTGAAGCTTTGCTTTTGAGCACTACAGTGTCTAATCCGAGCTCTCTCAGTTTTTCTCCCAAATAAAAACCTTGACATCAACAATAAACAGTATAGCATACTACATTAAGTATTGACATAATAAGATACTATAATTCGCAAGTTGAAAGCTGTGCAGCAAATTTTGTGCTAGTTAAGCTTCGGAAAAGAAAGAAATTTTTGAAATTGTTAATTAGGAGTGTTTCAACAAGAGGATATAGGGGAAGATACGGGGAACATAGCATGTGAGACAAAAATTAACCTCATAATACAGAGGACTATTTACATCCTGAAATCAATGCTCAAACTCAACCATTTGAAAGAACACCATAAATAAGATTTTTTGTAGCCAAGCAAACAGCAAACAAAATTGGGTTAAACTTCAAATGAAAAAGAGTAACATCTGAAACTCCAATCAGGAGAAGTGTATGCCAGCCATATTGAACTGAGAGAGCAAGTGTAAGAACTCCTCTTGCGAGAGTTTGGATGACCTCTTTTCAGAATAATCTCTCTCTTTCAACACAGCCAAAACCTTTTGCTTGAATTCAGAGGCCTCGCCGTCTGCATCATCATCTTCCACCTCCATTTCGTCATCCGTTCCATCATCCATGTCCATGCTGCGATCCTCCTTAGAATCTCCCAGTCCCAAAATGTCCATCTCAGCATTAGTACTCCCCGAGGAACCATTTTGCAATTGCTGCAGCGCCTGAAGGGTCTTGTAGTTCTTTTCAAGCATGGAGAGGACATTTTTTATCCTAAAAATAGAACCAAGTGTCTTGTTCTTTCGAATGAAACAAATCCTTATGAATCCATCCCATTCCTTAGGATTCACCTGGGGACGAGGTTTCCTAGGCTCAATTCGAACAACAGAGGAATCCACCTTGGGTGGAGGCCTGAAATTGTTCTTCCCGACTTTGAGAAGATGGGAGACTCTAGCATAGAGTTGGGTATTAACAGAAAGACGACAGTATAAGGTATCACCAGGCTGAGCAACAAGTCTCATAGCAAATTCTCTCTGAAACATAATGATGGCACACCTGAAGGAAGGTTGATGATTCAATAATTTGAATGTGAGGGGTGAGGATATCTGATAAGGGATATTTGCCACACATATATCGAAATAAGGAAGGTCTGTCTTTAGCACATCACCCTGGATCACCTGTGAATGCCGAGTGATTAGTTTTTCGTAAGAGATAAACAACTTGCCAAATTAACAATGATAATGATACCTTTAAGCGATTAGAGAAAGGGGTGCCTTGAAAGCGGCGTTGAAGCTCGAGAACCATGCGAGGGTCGAGCTCAATAGCAACAACCATTTTGCCAGCTTCGAGAAGTTTCTTGGTGAGATTTCCAGTACCAGGACCAATCTCAAGAACAACGTCGGTGCTCTTGATGCCTGATTTTTGGACTATGGAGTCAACAAGTAGAGGGTTCTTGAGGATGTGCTGTCCTTTGGATTTGTGGAAGGATATGCCTCCTTGGTAGTGATTTGAGGAAGGTGCCCCCCGTGATGATGGCTTCTCTTTTCTTATCTTACCGCCTGCCATTGCTGCTGCGGCTGCTGGTGGTAGCAGAGATACGCTACACTATAGATTATAGAAAGGGAAGGAGGCAGGGAATACAATACTGGGCTTTAGGGTTTGACGCTTGATAATTATTTCTCGATGGCTATTAAAGGCAACGCCTTTTTTTATTTTTATTTTTATTTTTTTGTTTTTTTTTTGGGGGGGGGGGTTGACAATTTCAGCCCCTCAACTTATGTGAAGTATGTCGGTTTCGTCCCTAGAGTAAGGTAGAAAGATTTTGTGAGGAAAAGAGAGGTTCTAGTGTTCTACCATGGAAACGAAGGAAAAGGAAGATAAATTAGTTGGCTTAGTAACATTTTCCGTTTATGAATTTTTATTTTTTTCTATTTGAGTATCTCTACTTTTATTTTTTCTATTCGAGTTCATTAACTTTCAAATATTTTATAATCAAGTGTTTTGTTGAGTTCCGTCTACTTTAAGCTAACATAAACCCTAGATACACATGACATGATGACATGTTTTCCAAGTGTTCATGAACATTTTAGTTTGTTTCTAGCTACTTGTTTTTATTTTTTATTTTTATTTAAATATTTATACTTTTAGAAAAAGCCATATTTTTTAAGGAAAAATTACCCTTATTATCATTATTTTTATTTAATAACGTAAAAATAAAAAATAATATCATCAATATTAACATTATAACTTTGTTATCAAATTAATATTACAACTTGGCCAAAAAAAACTAAATCAAACACTTTATGTGCAATATAAAATCGACACCACTTCCATAATTCTCATAAATACAAATGCTATAAAATCAAATCTAGCCACCCAGGAACTTCATAGAGTACCTAAGAGGTTGCATGTGTGATTCATGTTGTCAGGGCTTGCTCCAAATTCCTGAGAAAGGAAAGCATGCGCTTGTTTTCTTGTTGTCAAGATTGTGTTAGAATTTAGAACGCTTCAAAATGAAATGGGATGATCTTGAAAACAGCTCTGTATTTGTTCATCATGATCCTGCCAGACTACAGATACCAATGCAATAAAAGTAATGGATTTAGACCGATGAGAGCACAAGAGTGCAGGGATAGCTATATTCATGTTCTCCATGGTTGTCCTCTCAAGGCATCCATCAGAATCTTCCAAGGGCTTTGATTCTCCGAACACCAGTAGTTCCGCTGAAACCAAGGAAATTTAGGAATGCGCCATTCACTTGCTGAATTTCAAAGTCCCTAATTTAGAAGTGTATTTTTGGTAAAAATCAAAATCCCAATTCACCAAAACACCAACTTAATTTCAAAGTCCCAAACTTTGGACAATTTTTGGCAAAATTAGGAGAAATAATGATTGAGTTTTCCAAAATTGAGCATGAGTTTTGATTAATGATTGTTAATGTCCAGAGGGAAAGAAGAGATGGAGAGAGAGAGAGAGAGAGAAGAAAGGAGAGAAGGTAAGAAGGAAGTGACCAAATAATATATACAAGGATAATTTAATTATTTTATTAAATTTAAAAAATTATGTTTAACCAGGGTGTAAATGATAGTTTTTCAAATCAGAACAGGTAATTGTAACAGGAACCAAACTATTATGTGCAAAATGTAATTTTTTCTTTTTTATATAAAAAAATAATTTGATTAATATTTATAATATTGAATGCTATCTTTGTAATTTTCATAAGACTCGAAAAAATATAAATAAAAAATTAAAACAACAAAATAATATATATATATATATATATATAAATTATTCAAATAAAAAAAAAAAATTAACATGCCTTAAAAAAAAAGATTTTAGACACATTCAATTTCCTCCACTTTTTCCATGATTAAATATATCTCTTACCTTTATTTTCTCAAGTTAAAAAATTAATTATTTAAAAAAACTTAAAACAGTTTTAAATACAAATCCACAGCAAGATACATTAAGAAAATCCACAACTATTTTATTTATTTTTTTAATTTTAATCCCGTATAAAGATGTCAATTGATGGAAACATCAACTACTGACTAATGAATTAGAAAAACACTCGATTTATAAATTTTGAAATAAAAAGAGAAAGGTATACGACACTAAAAAGAAAAGTGCAAGCACTCAACTAGTTTGTGTGTATTTGACAATCATGTCACGTGTCAATCTTATGGTCATGTGAGAATAAAATAGATGGAATCTAAAGGAGACATAATATTAGTAAAAATTTAAAATTCAGATTTTTAGCAAACAATATTTAAACCACGTTCTTCTATGACTTTGATGCACCGCCAGATAAAAAAGTCTGTTCAGGTTTGATCACACACAAATTCCAGTATTGAACCCAGCCACTCGTTCAGAATCGACCAAGTTAACTCGTTAAGAGGTCATCCAAGAATCCGACTAAATATCATTTTCATTTCTTTTTTGTTTTTGTTTTTGTTTTTTTCCTATGAAATGCAATGCCATGGAAGCTATAGTGACCTGTACATTATGGGAAACTCTCACCGTATCCATTTCCCCTCCCATTCTGTCAAAAAAATGATTGCAACAGCTATTTTCATAGGGCATTCTAGCATCCTAAAGTTTGTAGGATTCATTTTACAAAAATTGGACAGATGAGGAAGGAAAGCTTAAAAAACTATAAAAATAAAGGGAAAAATTATTGGACTTCCAACATCTTTGATAATTTCCTTGTAAACCATTCAGAGAGGCGCTTCATTTTGTGTGATAGATCAGCGCTTAACTCAAAAAAATCTTGGGCATTTTTCATCATCACCTGTATGTCGTGCTTCACCGCTTCCAAGCTCCGATAATAGTTGCTTTCTAACCTCGACCGGATAATTTCAGGACACAGAGGTACTGAAAATCTGCAAAACTCCCACAAAACCAAAGATCAGTTGAAGAATTTCTACATCCACACCAGCACATGCAGCTCTAAATAGCAAATTGTATTGACAAGTGAATACAGAGCACTACATTATCTATAGATGCCTGCATAAACTGCATATCCTTTCTAAAGGGATGTAGCACTGCATTTGCACAACCCATCAATTGTAAGGTTGATTATAATCTTTAAGTTATATCGTGGAACATAAAAGCACACACTAACTTCATAATCTGTTGTTTCCAGAGGCTGATTGAGTAGCTACCAGTAGATGGCAGGAAGCGACATTTCCACAGACTAATATCTAATTACATTTGAACCTTTTTCAACAACTCTGAATACAAGCTGGTTTCTTTGTAGTAGTACATCACGACAGGAGAGAAAAAAATTGTTTGCAAAATAAATAGAGTAATGACCCTCCTAGGCCAGAGGGGTGACAGATAACAAAACAAAGAGGAAGCTTCATAACATATACCTGTTAAAGAAATCCCACTTGTGAGAAGTCTCATTCAATTTTTGAATTCCGTAAGAATCCTGCAAGATTTAGAGTAGAACCATAAAACCATGAGAAAACACTTTCCATGTTCAAAAATTCAGATAGAACGGATTTTCAGATGAAAACTTCTCTACCTGATTTTTCTTTGCTGATAGCTCTAATTTATTGAACAAAGATAGTAGTCTATTTGTTATATCAAAATCTATATGGGGGTGCTCCCATGGAATGCCAAGATCATGCAATTCCCATGGACTGTGTTTGTGTAAAGTTGGATCAGACGTGTATATGACTTCATATCTCTCCCAAGGACTATCTGGAAAGTCAACAGATTTTGCCTGCACAGAAACAATATCCCCTTCCCACCATTCACCACCTTCCCCATTCTCATTCCTCCACCACACCTCACATCTATCCCTGGTATTCCAATCTCTATTGATGGAAGCATCATATCGTGTTTTTTCAACAACAAAATCAGGAAAATCAATCAGTTCAGGCAGGGTCAGCTTGAATGCTTTGCCAAAAGCAACAGATGAAGGATCTACAAATCTAAGTGTGATTTTACAGCAGCTATCCCCCGAACCAGGAACTATGGCATAATCAAGGTCTTCTACCTTGCAAATTTCCACTGCACTTAGGCGTCCCTTGATTAAACTCCATGGACCTTTTTCTCGTAGACTATATAAATCAATATACTCTTGGTGGCCCTGGGAATAACAAAACCATTGATAATTCATTAAAATAGAATTTACTTCGAGAGAAGCACAGAACTCAGGATTCAAAGGCACAAATGCCATAAATCAAGAAAATAGAGAGAATACCTGTCTCAAATAAACAACTTCGTCGCCCAACTGGGGGATATAACGGTATCCATCCTCATGCTTTGACAAGCTCAACCATGATAATTTTCTTATGGGTTGATTTGATTCTCTTCTAATAAATCTCGTATCATTATCAGAATACTTTCCTCTCTTGTTTTTAGCCGACCTTGGTCTAACTGCTGTTTTCGAACTTGACACCCACTCTTCAGATAGGAACTCATCACCTGCAGCATTCTTTGACATCCCAACCAATTCATGGCCCATTTTCACCCCAAGGTTATGATTTTGAGCACTTGGTTCCCGCTGGGTTGCCTTCATCTTCATGGATCTTGTTCTACGTATTGCATCACCATTTTCATCTTCAGAGAGATCAGTTCCAGAATCACAATGGTCATTTGCTGGTGAGGAATTTTCTTTTATAACACTATCAAAACCTTTTAAATCAGATCTAGCCTTGTGTGTCTTTTCCCTTTTGTTTACACCATGCAGAGAAATTGATCTGCCCAAACCTTCTCCACCCCTATCTGGTACTCCTGATATTTTATCCTGTCCCAGATAAGAGGGAGTTTCAGACATTACATCACCTCCATTGCTAGTTAAGTCACCACCTGTTCTCGAATATTTCAATTCAGAGGGACTGCTTGAATCCTTCGAAATTGCTTTTGTTTTTATTTTTAACCTTGTTATCTTTGGTGGAGGGTCCACTTTCAACTCCTGAGAATGGTTTGTACCAAAAACTTCACTTATATCTACGGGGTCACAACAACTGTGTTTATCAGATCTGGACCAATTTTTGTCTCCCTCGTTACAAATTTCATGGCTTGAAGCTGTGGAAGCACCAGTAAGATCACCTCTAGTGTGGTATTGAGACAGTCCAAAGCCTGACACATTCGAAGAAGATGCCCCTGGATCTTCAGAGCTTATCTTGATGTTATTTTCTTCAATAGGTCCAGAAGATAGGTTAACAAAATCAATATGATTTTCACCATTAAGTCTGCTCTCTTCTGGAGACACAGGCTTCTTGGAGTCACGTAATGAGAACTTCAAGACTATTTTTTTCCTATTTCCCAAAACTGATTGAGATTCAGGGAGTTCAGGAGGCTTGGCCATATCCTCAACCAAAACAAGTTTATCTTCCTTCATACATTTTTCTTGTGCATTCTGCAAGTATCCATCTCCTCTGTTGTTTTGGACGGTCAAATCTTGAAGCCCTGACTCACAGTTGGATGTATTGTCTTCTGAATCATCATCATCATCATCTTCATCTGTAGATGTTCCAGTAATTTTGGAAAGCATGTTTCGAGCATTGCGGGCAGCAACACGCTGAGGTCTTGATGACTTTGCTTTGGAAGACTTCCTCTTAGAGACTTTCTGAACACCTTTCAGTTTCTTACCTCCATTACTTCCAGATAATGAGCCATCATGCTCATCCATGTTTCGTTTCTTCAATCGCCTCCCAGAAGATGTCATTAGTTCAGCCTGAAAACCAACAACTTCAGTATTTTGTATTTATAGAGAAACAAGAAAAGAGAGATATAGACAAACCACTACTTACTTCAGTCTTGTGTTTTCTCCTCCTTGACCTGCGAATGCTATCCTTTTTACTGTGCTCAGCATCAGTGTCCCCTGTACTACAATTGGGATCGCTGGGAGAGCTGAAACACAAACTACCCTGCTCCTCCTCACTGGTGCATTCCTCTGCAACATTATACTCAGAATCAGTGTTGTCACTTATGACTTCATTTTCTGGTTCCCAGTAAATGGCATCCATGAACTCGGGCAGTGGGTCAAACATTCTTTCTAAATCTTCCAATGGAGGCATTTGATAATCCTGGCCTAAACCAATATCCGGACCAACAGCAAATTTGATGGATGAAGGACGCCACTCAACTCCTAGTGCACCTAGTCGACGTTGCTGAAACATGGTCTGATAAGGTTCTGGGTATGGAATCATACCTGGAGTTTCCAAGAAGCAATTACATTAGGGGAGGTGCTGTCTCAGAATAACATTTCAAAAAATTAACATACATAAAGGAGGAGCCATAAACATACTTGAGTCACACAGAGGATCTTCAATGTTCCTTCGATGCGGAGCCAGTTGTGTCTCCTGCACCAGAAATGATCTCATACTAATAAGTTATTTAGCATTGAGAAGAGTCAAAGACACTAGATAGAAAGATCTTTGACTACTAATCTCCCATTACAACTGAAAAGAGTCAAAGACACCAGACACAAACAAGCTTAGCACTCCAAATTGACCACGTCAACAAAATCAATTTTCCAAAACTATTCATCTGTGCCAACATGATAAACTATCAGAAATAAATCCTCGAGAATGGGGAAAAGGTCCCTACTTCAATTTTGATGACTTTAAATCTTGCAGGTTGTTAGGGTGCGCATATTAATCATTATCCGCATCCTGTAGTGTACTTTTCTAATAGGCCAAAGTAAAAAATTCTTCACAAAGAAAGAATGCTGCAGGAGCTAACCTGATCGAGGACATTTCCTGCAGCATCACGGATAAGGGGTCTATAATCCCCAAGGAAAAACTGCATGAGAAAAATAACCAAAACAACCATTGTAAAGAAACACAAGAATTATTATTTAATTAATAGGAAAGGGAACTCTGGCTCACCCAGGGAAGCAGGAGAGAGGTGAGAAGAACTGCACAATTAAGATTTCGTGTACCTGGTCATATTTGGCATCCTTTTGAGACTCACCCTGGCCTGTGTTTAGCAAGTATATTTGGCCAACATCATCAGAAAGCACAACAGATGTCCCATCCCTATCACAAAAAGAAAACATGTCAAATCACCAATGGAAAAACCACAAACCAAACACCACGTGTGAAGAATTCTCAAGATTCAGCCAATTTTTTTTTAAAAAAAGTGTGCATGACAAGAATATCACATCATTACTATATCTCAAATCCAAGGCAAATGCAACACCTGGAAGCTGACTGATATAAAATTACCCAACCCATAAGAACCTCATAAAGGAATGAAGCACACCGTCCAAAAGCATATCATTTAGACCAATGCTCATATGATGCAATCCCACTATAAATAATTGAAATATAAATGAAAAGATTAAAAAATCCAACCAGTCATATTTGACATTTAATCATCACTTTCAAGAATAATTTCCAAATAACTGTGATGAGGGGTCAAGTTTAGGCATAGCCTAACAAGTCAAAACCCACTCACTTCCTCATACTTAATTACCATAATCTGAAACATATTACCTGAAGGACAAAAAAGAAAGGTAAAATTTAATTATTAAATATGTTATGGCTTACTTACGGAGAAAACTTCCCATCAATCAACTTGACACGACCAATTTCATATGTGCGAATAGGAATGCCCTCCCATATCTATCATATAACATGCAGAGTTACGTAAAAAATAGGAACTGGTGGAACAATATCAGTGAGTCAACATGAGGAACTTGTAGAACCAGAGACTTACATCCCACACTATCATTTGACCATCATACCCAGCACTCATAGCTATCCGCGGATTGAAAGGATGAACATCTAAAACATAAGACTGCCAAAATGAATAAAAAAACAGTTAATTAATGACATTAAAAAAATAAAATATCAAATTAACAAAGATTCAATATAAGAAAAAAAATAAAATCACAATTGAACAATCAGATGGAGCAGATAGAGTGCCCAGATGACCAACTAAACTAAGATTATGTGAAGTATATGCAGAACAATTGAGTTCGTGCCATTCTGTGAAATTCAGCTAAAATCTATTGAACAAGGATTTGAAGCTAGTAAACAATATTACAAGATTTTGTTGTGAAGATACTAGAAGTAATTAAGATTAGATGGGATGTCAATAAGTTTCCTCCCAATGTCACAGATTTTGGAGATTGACCATATTAAAATGATTGAGAAAAAACAAGGACAAAGGAAAATAAGACATCTAGAAGGATGACTTCAGATAAGAAGGAAGGAATCAACCCATAATGATTCATTTATTCGAATAGAGGTCAAAATAAGCACATTAAATATGTCAATCCATGATGGGGACCAAAAAGTTCAGAAAACACTTACAGACGCGGTATGGCCAGTCAAAGAATGCACTAAGCTACTATCAGCAGCATTCCAAACACATATTCTGCAATCTGCATGCATGTGGAATAATTGAGGGCCACCAGAAGGTAAGGACAAGATTTAAAGAGAGCATTAAAAAATATTCACATCCAAAATTCATAAAAAAAATTGATTGTCTGTAGATCAACATCCATAAGCACAGATTAGCCATTTCTCTATATCAACTGGACTGGGCAGACTTGCAACAAGACAAGTAGAAGTTAAGAACTTAGGAGTTTTGAAGCCTTAGACCTCATTTTAAGATGGCTAAGCCAAGACATCGACATAGAGTAAACACAAGCTCTGATTGATCTTATTTTTGAATTTTCAGACACTATAAGGACCTAATCTAAAGATCCATGTTGAAATAAACATTAAAAACCATGTCCACAAAAAAAGTAAAGGTGGGAAGAATCTTTGCATCCAAACGAAAGCATAAAAGACAGAGAAGCAAGAAGTTATTTAACACAATCAGGATTCTATAACATATGGTATGTATGGAATAGCGTCACTAACTTTTCATTGCATACAAAAGCAGAGCATAGCAAAATACAAAGAAACAATACACAAAAAGGGGCGCCTTAACAAATGCTAGAGGCCAATCCATACTGCAACAGTAAAATTTACCCATAACAGCTGCTAAGACAAAGCGCTTATCAAGACTCCACACAATCATATTAACACCACGAGGAGTTGGAAGAATTCTTTGGCGTGGTCCTCCCCGAAGAGGTTGTGGAGGTAGTGGAGGAGGTGGAACTTTCAGATGATAAGACATTGTCCAACGTACAGATTTTCCCTGGGGCAATAAAAAGAAAAGACAAGTAAAAAATCTTTCCATGAAATTCATTAACTTCAAGCTTAGCAATTCAAACATTGGAGAGCAGAAGGTACAAATAATTCTCCTAAGGTTCATAGAAATGGAAACATTTATAATATGCCTCCTCCAAACTACACACTGAAAACCATAGTGGGAAACTATTTCAAAGGAACTCACATGTGATCTCCGTGATATAGGTCTCCATATGATTGCACTGCCATCACGGGAGCAGGTGACTATTTTGTCATGACAGAACCTAAGAATCATGAAATTTAAGCAATAAGTACCCCATAAATTTGCCAAGTATGTACAGGGTAAATTGTTCATTCTATTCTACTTAAAATCAAACTAACTATAGAAATGGACTATTGACATTAAATAACTGAGAATGGAAAGGAATTTATTGACAGACCAGGAGGTTTTAAATTTCGGAACACTATCCTCCTTCAAAGTGTCAGACATTGAAGATCTTGGAGCCACAGCACAGCCACTGCAGATGAAAGCAGATGGTTAAGGGTCAGACACCCCAAAATAAAATAATTTGCTAACAATGAACAACTAACCTGAATTGAACATAATTGACATCGTTCTCATGGCCAGATAATACATCCATCTCATGTATAGGTTGTTCTGACTCATCTGTGTTAGATTTACATGCATTCCAAACCTGGAAATATTTTGTTATTTGAAACACATCAAACAAAACATATAGTAACACCAACAAAGATAGTGATGAAAATGAACCTAAGAAGTTATTTCAAGAGAAAAGCCATTCAAACACACCCTAGCATAAGTATCAGAGCTTCCAGTGACAAAAGCAGTTCCATTGGCATTGTAAGCACAACACAATATCTGATTGCTCTGTGGACCATTACTCGAGGAAGGTCCATTGCTAAAAGTACCACTGCTCTTACCTGCAAAAAAACTCCCATTTACCAGGCCTGTAATCAACAATACAGTACTAATGTAAAAGGCAACCATCTAACCAGTAAGAGCATCTGAAGGCTTTGGAACATAAATTCGTGGACTACAATGGGAATATCTAGCATCCCAAACTCGACAAGTTCCATCATCTGATGACCTACAAATAGGCATATTTGCTGATTAACTAACAATGCCAAGTCAGATAAATATACATGCCTCCAGCCAGAAGGCAATAGCAAAAAAATCCCCATATCAGAACATCTCATTGAAGAACTCCAGAAAAAATTACAGAGTGACCCTAGCCAATACAAATGAAATTTTTACATGAAACTCAAAACGATCACAGAGGATCAACTGAGTATATGAACATTTTTTTAATTACTATCAATATCTCTAGAAAAAGGACTCACGATAAAAGGTGATACACAGAGCCAAGCCTGGGACTAAATGCAATGGCAGTAACAGCTCCAGTGTGCCCCTGCAAGACTGAAATGGGCATCCCATCTGGCAAGCGCCACTGCATTATACCAAAAGGAACTGTTTATTTATCAGAGTGAATGAAACTTGGAACGCTAAAAGATGAGGTAGAGAACTCCTACCACTCGAATGACAAAATCATTGGAAGCAGATGCCACTAAAGCATTGTTGGAACTTACAGCCAAGTCAGTAATGTCACCCTTCAGTACATACAACCAAAAGAGTAAATTAAAATAAATAGGACAGATATTTTTAAAAGCATTTCAAGCCCTCACAATCACCATATATTACGTATGCAATCTGAACTCACTTCGTGTCCTCTGCAGCTGGCCAGGCAAAATGCAGTCTCCATTGACCAAATCTTGACAAGACGATCATCCGAACCAGTAATAACATACCTTCCTGAGCGATCAAATATTGCTAGAGAGATACAGGCAATAGTTATACTTGTTAATAGACAAAAAGGCAATGAAACCCATAAAAGCAAGGAAATAGAAACTGTTGAACGAAAAAAGTTCGGTAAATTTCACCATAATTCAGTTATCACATTAATTGCAGGTTAAGAAACAATATATAACCATTTACAGAATTTTTGGTTGGTAAAACAAAGGTGACGCATGCAATAATATGTTCAAATAAAAATTGTGAACCTTTTTAAATGAGACCGGTGAACAAAATTTTCAATCTAAGAGACCAATCAAAATGATGGCTCCCATTTGCTCTCCAAGAAAACAACTAGGGAGACTACAAATGCCATGGGTAATTACTGCTACCATATCCTAAATATCATCCTGTAAAAAACACTTAATAAGCAGGCATCATCTGCTAAAAATAGAAAGGAGAATTCCCATTTAAAGCAAGATGTCAGTGTTCAAATTCAAAGCAAGGAATCCTTACCACAATAGACAGCAGTACGGTGTCCCCTTAACTTCTTTGTATTTTGCATCTTTTGCACCATGGTCAATGGCTTAGCAATGGCATAAGAAGCATAGCGAATGGATGGAGCACGATGGTGCTTTGCAAAACCACCTCCGAGTTCCCTTAAACTCAGCCCATGCACCTGATCAATCTGCATGTGGGGCCAACGCAGGTTTGCTGGCAGGGGCATAGCTTGCTTATGCATACTCTTCTCACCTGCATAATAGGAGGTAACATCAAGGAAAAGCAAAGAAAATAGGATAAATCTTAATAAATAGTCACAAGGCAGAGATATTGAAAATCTAATTCCTAACTCATAATTTATAGCAAATAACCAAACTTAGAAAGCACGTAATGAAAGGGCCTTGATAAGAGAAACCGTGCAGAAAAGAGGGAATGTTCCAAAAACTAAGTAAATAAAATAATTTCAGATAGCAAAAATATAAAGGCCAAACCTACAATAAGAAGAAATTGCTTTTGTTGAGAAATCTAGCCCCAAAACTAATAGTAAAGTACCGTTAAGGAAGAGAGAATAGTGAAAAGTGGAGTTAGTTATTTATATCCAGATCATATTCTGCTTAAGTATCTATCACCTAAGAATGCATGTGCAACCAAAAAAGCTATGAAATTTGATGAATGTGAAGAGAATTTGTTCTTTTGATTAGCAAATGAAAGCCATTTCTTCCTAGGAATTGCAAGGTAGATTCATGGGCCTCATGAAGGCCATGCCACAATCAAGGGCATGGCAAGTAATTAAAAATCAATTTCCCAGGACCTGACAATAAAAATTTGTTATATCTGAACCAAATGAGAGACTTGTATCTTGGAATAAAGTGGCTGCTCTCATGTCCTGAGTCTACATCTTAGTTACAACCTTTAAGACCTATATTGTTACACAAAAGCATGGCTCATTCGAAAGACCAGACTAGTATAATAATTTACTGGAAGGTGTTGAGATGAAGGATGAAAAGTGGGAAAGGCCAATAGAAAGAAAGACAACTGAAATGCAGCCAAAATTTCAGGCATGAAGCAATATTTTCAGTGGGACACATGTTGAATTCAATTGAGAAACAATCACATTGGAGGAAGAGTATTTTTGCTGGCATTTATCTGAAACATTTATCTTAAGAAACAGTAAAGCACTGGACGGAGAACATACAATCAAGAAGCGAAAAAGAACCAGATCCCAGTATTGTAGGAACATGAGCTGCATTTAGAGTATTTCTTCCAGCCTCGCCAAACATAGAATCTGTGTTCAGCAGCAATTGTTTCAGAAGCTTTACCAAATGATCCTTCTCAACATGAGGGTACCTGATAGTTATGTAAATGACAGCAGTTACTCCATTATCACATTCGAGGTAAAAAAAAAAAATAGAACAGATCCCAATAAAGTGTAAGAAAATTACAACTTGTCAGTGACGAACTCCAGCAGAAAATTACAATGGTTAAGAGTTATCAGATGTACTTTATAAAGGAATTTCAAATTAATTGTTAAATTTCCAAATTACGCAAGAAGTTAAGAACATTGGATGGCATTACTTTAAAGAAAAGATTATGGAAAGAGGTCTCTATTGGCCAGTTTATCTTCCAAAACCAAAAACAATTCCTGATAGTTTAGAACCAAATTTTATTCTGCAACAATGTTGCCATCATTCAACTTCAGGAAACAAGTAGTGAAACACAGAGGTACACCAGGAAAATTTGTATGGAAATACAAGTGGCTAGCATGGCATATAAATCAATGGCATCAGAGGAAAACGAATAGAAATGAGAATGGAGGAAAGCCATTACCATAAAGTTTCTCCCACCAGGTTATAAATTATATGACCAAAGATGGAAAATAAAGAGTAAAATGAACCTTATTGTACCTTTCCACCAATTTATCATAACTTAAAGGAAGAGAGACACCATCACTGTTATCATTCCCATTATGTGCACCACTTCTTGAAAACCAAGCATGATATCTTCTTGGTAGAAGCTCATGTCCTAAAACTTCATCCTGAAATTGTCTAAAAGTCCTATGGAATGGCCCGGAAGATAGAAAATGCATAATCAAAAAGTAAATTTCTCTATGGTCTACATCTATTTTTTTCTCATTAACACGAACTCTCCCTTGTTGTTCAAAATGAGCCTTCTCCATCACCGTATTTGAAAAATCCAACAGTGGCTTGCCAATGGAAGAAGCACCACCAGAAGATGAGCGATTCCAGATATCCATATTTTAGGTAAAACCTGAGAAACAAGGAAGCACTTGTTCATTTATCTTTCATAAACATAGACATAACAATTGAAAACATACCAACACAGTCTACAGCAAGATACAGCTGATAAATAAAAGATTAGATTTAACAGGAAAGTCCTAAAAAAATAATCATGCTTTATGACAACTGAGGCTTGTAACACCTAGTTCCCCTGCTTCTAGCCCCAAGGCAGTCCAGGAGGGAGTGAGCTCCTGGGAACTGTACAGTAACCATCTCCATTGTATCCTTTGATTGTGCAAGCAAGCATGGATAATTGTATTCTATTGTAAATCTAATCTTGAAATAGCGTGTGTAACACATCCAAGATACGAAGGTGTATCTTAATTGTATAATTCTTCACACCATACTAGAGATCTAGCATTAAACATCACTCAAAAATAACTTGGGCTCAGGGTAATGAGAGGGCAAGGATTACCTCCTATGGAGTAAGACAATAATATCAAAGAACCATCTCAACCCAAAAGCTTAAATAGGAGTCCACACTACCTTATGTTTAATTTTATTAATTAGAATGGGGTGATGGGATTTAAACTCGTGATCACTTAGTCAACAAGACTTTAATACCATGTAAAAGAATCATCTCAACCTAAAAACTTAAGTTGTTAGGTAAGGCTCCAAGATATAATTTATATTATTCTCTAACAAACAATTGATGGAAAACAACATGTATGGCACAATGTGCGTCAATGAATGAAAAGGTCATCATATAAAGACCGGAATCCAACAGACAAACAGACTTCAAGTCCATCAGAAAGAACCCAAAGGCCTAACAAAGAGCATGCCATATTGCTTTCCATAAAATGTTGAACCCCAACCTCTCATTAGTACCTCTAACGAAATTGTGATGTATATGTATATCCCAAACGCTATTGTTACAAATGTCTTCCGACTATTAAATGTCTGATATTATAATTCAAAATGGGCTTTGACATGTGGCACGCCTCTAAAATTGCAGTTGCAAGAGGTAGTTGTGGATCTAAGTGTCAAGACGCTAAAAAGGGTAAGACCCCTTTAACCAACATGTTCTAAGATCCAACACATAAATCTGATTGTAAAAGATTCATGGCTCCAAATTTATTCAATGCCTCCTTACTATGCGCTACATCATATGATGTATCATGATGATGCAGTGGCTCGCAACCCAATCAATATCGATTACAAGAACACAACCCTGTTTGATGAATACAGACCCGTCGAAAAGGCTGACTTTGATATTTGAGAGTGGGGAAATAGAGATAGAGATAAGGCAAGGAAGCTGGGAAAGTTTTTGTTGCCGTGAGAAGACTGGTCAAAGCACAAGTCAATAGTAGCCATCTTTTCAATATTCTTCATTTAACAGAGCATTTTGATCATCTATTCCCATGAAATACTAGGATTACACATAATGGCATAATTTTATGTTTTTTTCTCATTGTTCCTGATTTTTTCATCTTCTTCTGGTTTCGTATTCAAAAGATAATCTTAGATTTACCGAAGCAATAATCAGTTGTAGAAACCCAAATTGTATAAATAGTTAAGTTTCTGAGACTACTGTTAATTCACAGAATGTAAAACAAGCATTTTAAGATATACTCAAGCATGAGGATTCACGGTAAGCAAAAGGGGGGCCAGAAGAGACATTGCCACTGCAAACAAATCCCTATAAAATTATAATAATAACACATTGACACTACAAGCAGTATAATCCATTAACACTCTATAATTTAAGCATATGAAATGAATCATTTACATAAATGATGATGTACGTCATTTCTCCTCCCTATCTGCATGTCAGTTACCCTATCGGTTCACTTCCACCTACCAAAGGTCATTAGACGAGCTACAACTCAAGAATGTCAAAATTACCAAAAAAAAAAAAAACAAAGCTGAAATGGCAACAATTTCCAGTTCCATAGCAGCTAGAGAAACGCCACGTTAATTACGTCAACACCTGATGAAGTTGGATATCGAGTAGTTTGTTTGCTCACTAACAAAAACCCGACTAAACTCTACAGAAAAAATTAAAAACACATTCAAAATAAAACCAGATTACCTTCAATTACCAAAGATTACAAGGAATATGTTGTCACTTTCTCCCAGCAGTGCATCAACAAACACCCATGACTAGTTTTGAAGGAATTTCATGACTTAAGAGACCAAAGCAATCAGCGGTGTCTTTTAAGGAGATGAATGGGATTAAAAGCTAAAATCATCAACTAATTACGAAAAAAACATTAAAATTAAAGGACTGGGGATCTAATCTAATCTAATCGAAGAGAAATGTACAGAGCAGCAGAGTATTAGACCAAAGGGGAAAAAATTCTAAACAGAGTAGTTACTAGAGATAAAAATTAAAAGGAGATCTTTGTTTGCTTACCTTATACAGACAAAGAGTCAGTTAAAGATAGTGATTAGCATGGTGGATTGGAATATATTTCACTGCTGCTAAAATTTACGAGAAACACTGGAGACTTGCAGATATTAAAAAGTTTGGTTGTTGTTTTCGTGTTTTACTCTGTAGAGAGAAATTGAAATGGAGGGATTTAAAAAGGGACGTTTCGTTTCTTTTCTTTTCTTTTCTTCTTGTTTTTTTTTTTTTTTTTTTTTTTTGAGAGAGAGGTGAATTAACGGAAATTTTTTGGAGATTAATTAATGAGTAAAATGATTTACTTAGTTACTTACTTGAAATAAATAATGCGATAATTCCTACTATTATATGGCCGCTCCGGAATTAGATGTGCGGGACGCCGTCCTGGTGAAATGACTACCATGCCCATGGTCAATGATGCTTTCATTTGCAAGTCGCTAATGGGTCCAGGTTATTATTGTCTTCTTGACACTGTGGCGGCTGTTATTATTTTATAAAAAAATTTATAAATATATTAAAATAATATTTTATTATTATTTAAAAATTATTTTTGATATTAAAACATAAAAAACTAATTTAAAGTTAAAAAAATTATTTTAAAAAAATTAAGCACAAAATTTTAATTTTTTTTTTTTTTTGTCTTTTGTGTGTGTTATAGCTGCGTTCTTCATGTAAAAAAGTTGCTGGCAAGGATGGTAAGATGATGAAAGAATAGGATCACAGGGAGGGAATAGCGTGCATGTTTTTTTTCTCTCGCTGCGAAAGAGCACGCAAATTTAAAATTTCAACTCTTCCCGTATCAGGAACAAGGCCGTGTTTAAAACTTCCATTTAAATATTCCTTCCATCCAGAAAAGAATTGACTGGGTGCATGCGATATTATTTAATTTAATAATAAATTGGCTGCGTTTTTTTTTTTTTTTTTTTTTTTTTTTGATAACAAGGAACATACTCGAATTAACTTTTAATTCTTATACATCAATTTAGACTGTCATGTCTCGGTAACTCCACAGCACTTAAAAAAAAAACTCCACAGCAAGCCCCTGTTGTTTTGAGAAAAATTCAATTGACAGATGACATGTTGTCCTAGAATTTCTTGAAAAAGAAATTTGAACGACGTGTTGCCTGGTATTTTCTAGGTTCAAGGGTGTTAATTATGTTTTATTTTGTTTGTAATGATCAAAATATTTCATACCAATTCAAAAAATAGAACAAGACAAATCTTATTTTAAATCCCGGTCCGTTTTATATTTTTTGGCTAAATTTCACTAGGAATATTCTGGTTTCATTCCACATGTTTCATTCCGATCTTGAAAAATTATTAAATCAAATTGAACCTGGTTTAATTTAATTAATAAAATCACCCAAGTATAAAAAACCCTTTTTCATTACTATTTTCATTAACAATTACATTGAAAATTATTATTACTATTTTCATTAACAATTATATTAATAATAATATTAAAAATTATTATTACTATTCTCATTAACAATTATATTAACTTTTTAAAATTAAATTTATCACTGATATATATATATATATATATGATTTATATTCATGTTGTTTTTTTCATGTTTATACTTTGTAGGAATTTAAGTAAAATAATAGATGATTTAAATCTCATTAACCTTGATAACATTGGCTTAGCTTTATATTTAAAATATTTATGTCAAAACATTTTATTTTCATAATATTTTAATATTTTGTTTAAGTTGAATTACTTTAAATTAAAAATCTATTTAATCTTGACTATTTATAAATATTTTAAATTTTAAAATTATATTTGATTGACATTGTATTTATATTATATAATTTATAATTAATTTATCTTTAATTTAAATTATATTTGTTGGATATATATACATATATAAACAGCACATCTCCAAAATAACACGTTAAAACACTTCAAAGCTAAAACATTTCATTCAAATTAAAAAAATAAAATACCTATCAAAACAGAATTCACAACCTTAGAGTTAATAGCTGGAAAAAAGAATTTAATAACCGAAAAATAGAACCCGTGCTTTTTTTACTGGTATTAAATCTCTTAAAAAAAATCCAAGAATAGGAATTTAATTCAATTAAAAATGAAGCAAGAAATGATAAACTTCTCAAAGTAAATTGGAAGTTAATAAATCCAGACGACTATTTTCGCGAAGAAAAACCATCATAGTAATTTGTAGCAAACCACACGAGATAACAAAGGAACGGCGGTGTCAGCACACATTTGGTTTTATCATGTTCACTTCTAAAGAGGTTGTTTTGCATTTTTGATATATAAAAAAATATTAAATTAATTTTTTTTAGAATTTCCATAATTTTTATAAAAAAAAACTGATTTTTTAAAATAAATAATACTTTTAAAAAAAATTATGCACCCGTAATAACAATATGCAAATGTATTATCCGTGAAGAGAAGTAACTGATATCGCTGTAACAATCACAGGAACCTTGACTGTTCAGCCTATAACTCTAACCCCAAAGAGCTAAGCTTGGAAGAATTGGTTCTCTTATATGCATTTATCCAGAAAAAGATCACGGTTCAAAAACGAAGAAATCAATAATCGTTTTAAATCTCCAATCATTCACTTCCTAAGCAAATCTAAGAAAAAATGAGCACAGCACATTGAGACGCATGTAAAACAATTTGCAATCCTACAGTCAAGTTAGAAGCAGAATTGTTCAGATACACTATCCATCTTAAACCTTTCAAACTCTGATAGCTGAAAACCAGAGTCTACAACACTAAAAACAGCCTTCACTATCCAGCTAAATTTGGAAGTTGGCTCAATGACAAGCTCAGCAAGATATGACTACAACACAATAATTATGAGCAACCCACATCAGGCATCGATAAATCGAATATCAAAGGTGTGGGGATGTATCTGCCAGACATTCAAGGATGCATATTCCTCTAAACATTCTTTCAACTGCGCTTCACTGTATCCCTGTTCACAAGCAAGCAATCAGATTTATTTGGACTTCTAGAAACAAAATGTAAATTTTGCTAGGTTAGTAGAAGAATCAACTTGGCTCAGGTTGGAAGTCAACCCAACATAGCCAATAAAAAGAATATCCTAAATCCTAGAGCCAAATTGGGGCTCAAACATGTTCTTGATCTCTGATAACTACTTTTGCAAAATTTGATCTTGTTATGCATTTGTAGTCTTTCCCAGAAAATTTCAAATACTGAAGGATTTACACAGACTATATGATCCAATTATTCAAAATGGGGTTGCACTTGGTGGTCACGATCCCTTGATAGAACTATACATTGTTGACAAATAAGAAAACAACGCTCAGGAATTGAGACATGAATAAAACCAATATTTCTAAGTCAAACACTGGACAGCACATCATGTTATAGACTGTAGTTTCAGATAAAGCTGATCTCTGGGTAAAATGAAGCTGGAAAGCATCTTTTAGATGGAATTGCATTCTAGACTTTAAGTTTGAAAACTTCAAGTGCCCTTTAATTTTCTAAATCAAATGCAAAGCAGGTTACATGAATTCGCACAAAGAGTTCCATCAAAGAAGCTAAAGGATTCCAAAAGGACCAGGCAGGGTTAGCAGCAGCAAGAACAGCAGTTTTTAATTTCAATCATTACTGGGATGACATGTCGTTTTGAGTGTCCCTTTTTTCCTAGAAGCACTAGATATTAACAATTAAATTCAATCAATAAAATCAACAAACCTTTCGAGAAATCCAGTTGAGTGCATGGGCATAGCTCACATCCATTTTATTGGCTCTTGCAGCTTCATCCCGCAAGATTGAATAGATGTCAGAGATGGCATCCAGGCCAGATCTCTGACGATCATCAGAATATAAAGAGAATTTTGACATCTGCATTAACCTCAGTGCCTCATCCACATCACTCTGAGCCACACTTTCAGAAAATCTAAGTCTTGCCAAGGCCTGTAACCAAATGAAATCAACTTCAACTGGTTGATACAACTCAAAAATCAAGATAAATTTGACATGTCAACTGATTTATCCTATGGATGGGATCAGGTGTCATTGGTCTAACTATCAGCAGCTTAAAATCAGCTTTCAACAATACAGCTGAGCAATTTTCAACCTGGACTTTGTAACCTGAAGTACAAGCCAAATTGGACCTGCAAAATGCTGCCCTCGTTAAGGTGGAATCCTGGTTATAATTTGTCAAGGAAGTAGCCCCGCCCTTTGCCCAACCTAGACCAGATAGTGTCCCATACCCCATTTCGATACTAGAACAGCCATCTCTCATGATTAGAGAACAAATGAAAATCCGGACTTACAGCTGATATGCGGAGTACGCTAAGCAGAGTTCGGACAGTCGTGTAGGAATGAGGAGTATTCGATTTAGCTTCTTCTTGCCGCATGCCTGAGTATGCAGTAGCAATGTATTCCTCCAGTTCCTTAGGCACATAAGGGGACAATCTTCTTGCAGTAGAAATATATGCCCTATGAAACATTGAAAGACAAAGCAATCAATTTTAAGGCATTTAAATGCTGGTCACCTAGAAACCAGAGTCAATTTTACTATAGTCAGTATTTTTATTCTAAATACCTTCCAACATTTGGAATGAAGCAAAAATCAATTTTTTAAACTTAAAGATCTTTTTCAAATGCCAAGGCCTCCCTTAATCATCATGAAAAAAAAACAGAAATTAAAGGAATTTAAAGAAACCAATAAAACACATGTAAATATATAAAGAGCGGTAATCAAAGGAGCATGTCTACACCAGACAAAGAACTTATATGTTTGAGCAACTTCAATATTGGGAGTGTGAGTTACAGAGCAATTTAAGGATCCATGGTGAGAAAATATAAGCTACCCAATCACCTGGAAAATTGTGAAGTGAGTCATCCATAAAACTTGGTACTGTCAATTAAAATTAATTATGGAGAGATGTATACCGGAGAATAGATGGTTCAAGTGGAGTGAAACCAAGAGCAGGAGATTCTTTATTCTGATGCACGTAAACAACGTGCCTAGCCATTTCAAGGTCGCTGTCCATATCTGCTCGATCAAGGATCAACCACAGAAGATCAAATCGTGATAGGAGAGCAGGAGGCAGATTGATATTTTCAGCTGGAGTTCTCCGTAGATCATATCTTCCCCTTCAACACAAATAACAGGCTTCAACACAATTAACAGGACCATCAAACAAATTTAGACTAGTTTTTTGTGCATTGTAGCCAGGGCATTTGTACTGTTTAAAGCAAGAAATTTATATTGGCTTATTAGTGCACAATAGCTAAGAGGTCTTGTTTTGTTCTGTTTAAAGAAGGGACAAAAAGGAAAAACTGCCATGTACTTAGAGCAACATATTTAGGTAAAAGTAATGGAAATAATATGGAATCCAGCAAGTGAAACAACTTTGAGGATGTTAGGAAGGTTCGTACCAGGCAGGATTAGCAGCAGCAAGAACAGCAGTTCTCGCATTGAGTGATGTTGTAATCCCAGCCTTGGCAATGCTGACAGTTTGCTGCTCCATAACTTCATGAATTGCTGTACGATCTGATTCATCCATCTTGTCAAACTCGTCAATAGCACATATACCCATATCAGCCAGAACCTGAAAAAGATAAATGTTTTTATTTGAACCAAAGACATCTTCACAACAATTAGATTTAAGAACCGAAGATTATGCTAACATAATTAGATCGATATCAGATGAAACCATTAAAATTAGCTAGCTAAAAGTTAGTAGGTCAAAAGACTAAAAAGTGAACTATAACATAATTAGATCAATATCAGATGAAACCATTAAAATTAGCTAGCTAAAAGTTAGTAGATCAAAAGACTAAAAGATGAACTACAACCAGGCCAATGTAAGCTCAGTGGTTTGTAATTTATGCATGCATTGCATTAAGTAGTAATGATCTTTCCAAAGCCATCTCTTCACATGTAGATAACTAGTCAGTGTCCTTTTTGAAAAAGTAAAATTTTACACAAGTACAAAACTCACCAATGCTCCTCCTTCCAGGACCATCTCGTTTGTAACTGGATCTTTCTGAACAGCAGCAGTTAGACCAACTCCACTGCTCCCTTTGCCAGTTGTGTACACTCCCCTGGGTGCTACATTTATTATATGCTTCAGAAGCTGACTTTTGGCAACACCAGGATCACCCATCAAGCATAAATGTAAATCTCCTCTAATCTGCAATTCATTGAGCTCCTATAACTCTCAGGCTATCACAGAAAGCAAACAGTATAGAAAACACTGAATAGTCTTCTTGTATTACAAAAATGTTCTACTCATCACTTATACATAGAGGATAGAAATGATATATAACAAGCAAAGTAGTCTATGTAATGTTATAAGTATCATAATGATTGGCAGAATACATCTGCTAACAAACATGATGTGATCTCAAAGAAATGCATGCATTTACCTTCATCCCGTCCTTTAACTTTCGATGAGGAGCACCCACGAGAAGAAGAAGTAAAGCCTTTTTAATATCTTCATGTCCATAGATTTCAGGTGCCAATGATTGTGCCAACTTATTGTAGATATCTCCATCCTCAGCCAGACTTGCAATCTGCTTTTCCTCGTCTCCTCTAAGTTCATACCTGCAGTACAGAACAATTGGATCACAAATTGAACTCTCCTTTGATCTCACTCACAGGTGAAACAATAAAAAGCCTTGCCAGTGTGGCTTCATCCGAGGTGGACATATCTCCTCAAATACTATCAATAAGGTGAAAACTCACTCCACGAAACCCTTTAGATTCTAAACACCATTTATCTGCACTAGGTTTACCATAATTGCATATTTGAATTGTTAGCACATGGATTTATTTGGACAAACTGAACTTATTTTTATCTAGACCACAAAGATGAGTAAGAAAAAAACAAGAGAAAGAAACTTATCAGTTATCATATACTGGATTATGAAGTGATTATTTGATCTTTTTATCCAATTCAAATTGTCAAGTTCCTAATAAATAAATGCAGATAGAATGACAAGTTTGAAGAATTATACGTTAATATAGGAAAAATCCAAAAGAAACTGAAGCTTCCCTCACTGGCAAAGAAAGCAAATTTAAAAGAGAACAATAGAAAAAACACGATGCTTTCCCTCCACTTTATCATAGAGAAAAAGCTAAAGACTCCTTTTGCATCTTCTATTTTCCCCCATTTCTTTTCTTACAAGTTTTGTTCTTCTTATGGATAAACCTTCTATCAGGCAGAAAGGTGACAAAGAAATCTAAACCATCTACCACTAGAAAAGTAAACTCCATGGAATAAAGGTGTCAACTCACCAAATAAGCTACTGTTCAAGGTTCAGTAAGTTATGGGGAAACTAGAGAGAAGTTAGCTTCATATTGATAAAACTCAGTAAGCAAGAGTACTTCACTTGATTCAAATAATTACAAGTGTTTTGTGATAAAGAACAGAAAAATGGCCTACTCTTCATATTTTTTCTTGAAATGAGTAACAGACATGGCCTCCAAAAATGTGTCGGCAACTAAGCCAGCACGCATTGCTCTGAAACCAGTGTAAGGAATTGGAAGGAAGATCCCTGATAATTCAACTACATCACCTGGTGCTACCTGGAAATTTTAAAACCAGGTAAGTAAAAGCTAAATGTGCCAGTAGCATGTAAGACATTCAAACTATGATAAAGCAAATGATGAACCTGTTTGCATGTTGCAATTAAAAGGACCAAACAAACATCACTTACTTTAAGGACGCATACAAGAAACAATTTCACATTAAGTTACTCGCTACAAATTCTCTCTATTTTATAGGCAATTCACAATAAGAGTAGCTAAAAGGGTAAACAAGATTTCTCCAGAAAGTGTGATCACAACAACAAAAAAACTTTGCTACCATCAACTAGAGATGGGGACTTAAAATATGAAACTGATGACCGGGAGTATAAAGCTACTGAAGGTGCTTTTCTCTTGTACTAAAAGATATTGACACCGTTCCCTCAATGAAATTCTTGAAATTACCAACCTTTCTTGTGAGTTCTCCTCTGAAATGAACAGTCATCGATCGTGGAATGTGGCCTTTTGGAACATGTTCTGCTAGCTCTTGCATTTTGGCCTGAAGACAATCATGTTACAACCAAGCAGAAAGGTTGGGTTTGCCATTAATACATTATTTATGACTGAAAATTAAAATAGTTACCTCCTGAAACTTCAGAAACTTTGATGCTCTGAGTTGAAGAATGAGGTTCCCCTTTGTGTTGTTTGTTTTGCAGCGCTTAGTTGGGCACTCAAACAAGGGCATGAAGACTCGAGCGGTTACTTCCTGTTCAATGCACAAGAGGACAGATGAATCAATGGAACAGAAGAAAAGAAGGCAGCAAAAGAATTTCAAGAACATAATATTATCAAATGAAATAAATAATAAAACAAATCAGCAAACACTACCATCAACAAATTTCTTGTCAATCAAATTAAACAAGATGTTCATTTCCAACAAGCTAAGAAGGTAATGGTGAAAAAAGAACACATTAAGAGCAAAGAAAGTGTCATTTACACAACATAAGACATAGTTGATGAATCAGACAAGACAGCTTTGCTTGTTAATTACCTGGTAAATTTCAAAACCACATTCTTCACATGTATACACAGCTACCTGCATCAGTGGTTTAACATCTGAACAACGCGTCACAATACCAGATATCTTCACAAGCTGACCAATGTTTGAAGCCTTGACCTCTCTAATTGTAGATGGCCGCCCTTTTGAAGGTGCTCTAATATAAACTTCACTGGAAGAAGAAAAAATACACATAAAGAGACAGAATAAGTTAAGTGACAGCACAATACACCTAGAACTAGAAAACATGAGATGCATTAGCAAACCCTTCACTAAACACGAGTAACCATTCATTCTATTATAGACGCCAATAATTGATGTGAGAATGGTTTTTATCAAGACTAGACTATCCTGCAAAATTTGTCTGCCCTGATCAGTCAAAGAATGCTAAACTAAACACTATTAACAACGCATTCGGCATTCAACCAATTTAGGCCAAGAAGCGAGTTTACAAATTGAGATTCGGCGGAGTTGTTTAAAATTATGATTCATCAAAATCAGTAATCCTAAATTATTCAGAATCTCATTACATGCTAATAATAATAATAATAATAATAATAATAATAATAATAATAATAATAATAATAATAAATGATTCTGGGCCAACAAACAGAAGCGGTCCAACACTTATCAATGTAGGAAACAAAGATATGCTGCTCAAATCAGAGACAAATCCAGAAATTAGCTGCGAATTCGAACCCAAACAAAACAAAATCAAAGACAACACCAGAACAAAGAACAAATTCAACAACTATAAAGAAAATGTCAGGGTAATGCTTACAAGTAACGCTTGATCTCTGAAGGCATCTTCTGATTCGCATCAGAACCTTCAACATTCTCAGTTGCATCCTCAGACCTCTGTGTCATTAAAATATCATGGTCATCATCCGGAAATGCTTCAGTCGGCTTTGGCAACACTTCGTCGATAGCATCAGCAAAAATCCCAACATATCGACGTGTGTTCTCAGTAACACGTCTAAGGAATTCCTCATCCAAGTCCTTATACTGTGAAAAAAGAAATAGAAAAGAAAATTAGGGTTTTTAAAATCTCAACCAAATAGAGGTAATTATAATAAGAATTTACATTAATGAGGTCTTCGAGATCGATCTGGACAGCGCGGAACTTATGATTTGCAACATCTTGCTGACACAACAGAGGGATCAGGGTTAATTCGATGATATTTTATATATAATTAGAAAAATGGAGGGAGAGGGAGAGGGAGAGGGAGAGGGAATAGGGAAAAACTCACAAGGATGTTCATGTATTTAGATTCGCCATTTGCGTCGGCGAAATTTGAAAGGAAATCCTTGGCGAGATCTGAAAGGACCGAAATGAACATTACATAAACAATAAAAGAGGAAGAGGAAGAGGAAGAGGAAGAAGAATGGACAGAGGGAGATTTTGTTACTTCTCTCTTCTTCGAAGCGGACGGGTTTCATGGTTCTACTGCAGAGAAGGCACGGAAATTAGACAGACGGACAGAGAGGGCAGCGGCAGTGGTAGAGATTTGAGTAGATGGGAGGGAAAGAGGGGTTTGGCGGCAAATAATGATAGGTAAGGGAGGCTTTTGGCGGGAAAATGTGGTGTAATATAATTATGGTACAGGTGGGATCATGTGCGGACCCGCTTAATGGGGCAAAAATTATAGTAAGAGGTAAAATGTGGCTGCTGGGATTCGAGCCCAGGTCTCTACGGCCACAACGTAGAATTCTTACCACTAAACTACAGCCACTTTGATGTCGAAGTTTTGTTAATATTATCTTAACACTATTGTAATAGAGCAGAGGGTCCCCTTCCTTCGAGATTTGATTAGATGCGCTAGCACTAAGGCCACGTCGATTGGTCCACGCTATGTCATTGGCTTAAATTTAATGCTGTGGGATCCACCTTAGACGGCAAACAACGCTGTGATATACGATATGACATCGTAACATCATCCTACTACATCCTCGATTTCATTTATTGGATTGAAATCTTTTTTTTTTTTTAAGTCTATCTTGGAAATCTTATTTTAGCTCTTAATATATTTTCATCATTTTTATTCACCATTCTTTTATCATTTTAATGTAGAGATTGATCGAAAAAGTATTATCTTGTTGTATTTTTTTAACATTCTATTTTAATTTTAATAATATTGGTCTTGAAAAATAGATTAGATGATAGAAATATGTGATTAAAGCATAATTACTAGTGAATGTATATGATGGCTTGATATATGAGCATGACTAACTTGCTAAAAAAGGAAGACTTAGGAGTGTATTAAAAAATATTCTAGTATTTAAGCCAATAAATAATACATGAGTGACAAAAAGGTTTAAATAGAGTATTTGGTTTTGGAGGGTGAATTGTATTGGAATTATTTCATGTTCGATATCGAGTTAGCTTTTATTTTTTATTTTTTTTGTCTGAAAAAAATATTAAATTAATTTTTTTAAAATATTTTTCAATGATTTTAATATATTGATATTAAAAAAATAAAAAATATATATTTTCTATATATTTTTAGTTAAAAAACACTTTAAAAAAATATATCATACACCACATTAATAAACGAACATTAGTATTGGCAAATTACCTATGTTTTGGAGAATTTTGAGAGAGAGGAAAAAAAAGGTTTCTTGCAAGTTTTAACAGATAAAAACTCAATCTATCTATTAAGCTCTCCGTGAACAATAATAGCACCACCTCCTTGGTATCTACTTCAAATTGAGCATCATGCAATATTGAAGCTTTTCAAATAAAATAAGATATGGGTGTTAAAATTTTACTGTGATTGTGTTTGTGTTATGGATTTTATTAGCTTCATAATGACTAATTGACAAAAAAAATAAAAGAAATGAAAAGGTCAATGAAAGAAAAAGTTGAGCCTCTTATAAGAATTATGAATTCCAGCATGGCTTTCGTAGTAAGAGTCATGTGTAGCTTTGATTAACTACCCTATTAATGATCCTTTACCTCCTGCTATAATCCTCTCTTCATATCTTTCAATTCCTTCTTTATGGGTATAGTTTAGATACTTATTAATATCAATCATCTTACCAGTTACAATATCCTATAATGCAACATCATATTTGTAGGAACAATATATTTCTTCATACCAAGCTTGCACCACTTTAGTTATTGCATCCAAACTGCCAATTTCCTTGCCTTTATTATCATGCTTGTTATCCACATAATTATTCCTTCTAGATAATGCATTCGTAACCAAGTTTTCTCTGCTATTTCTATACATAACCTAATAATTCAAACTAAAAAACTTAATTAGCCCTTTCTTTTGAATTGTTGTGTGGATCTTTTGATCCAACAAGTATTTAAGACTCTCATGGTTAATTTGAGTTATAGATTATTCTTTTTTTAAATAGTGTCTTCATTTGTATATTGCCATTAAAATTGCCAGATATTCCTTCTTATAGAAGAACAGTCCCAGGTGTTTCATTCCCAAAGCTTTGTTGAGAAATGTTAGGGGTCTTCCTTCATAACCAAGTGTTGCACCTAAACCAATAGCACATGCATCCGACTTTAACACAAACTTTTTATTAAAATCAGGTAAAGCCAACACTTGAGCCTTATAAAGGGCCTTTTTCAGAAGGTTAAAAGCTTCATATGCTTCCTCGTTCCCCTAAAATTATTATTCTTCAATAGATTTATCAGTGGTTTGCTAATAACACCAAATCTTCTAATAAACTTTTCATAATAGCTAGCTAACCCCAAGAGTCCCCTCAGTTCCTTAAAGGGTTCAAAAACTAATTAATTCCTCATTATTTCAGTTTTATCAGGTCACATGCTAAATCTTTTGCTGATATTACGTGCTCTAAATATTCCACTTGTTGCTCACTAAATATGCATTTGGAATTATTTACAAACAATTGATTAGCTTTTAGAGTCTCCAAAACATGTTTTAAATGGTTTACATGTGCCTCCAAATAAGAATGGCAAACTAAGATATTATCAAAGCACATTAAAACAAACATTCTTAAGAAAGGATTTGAAATATCATTCATTAATGCTTGAAAAGGAGCAAGTGTATTCGTGAGTCCAAATGATATTATCTTCAATTCATAGTGTTCATGGTGAGTTCAAAATGTTGTTTCTTCAACACCCTCTTCACTCATGCAAACTTGATGGTAACCAGAGCTTGAGTCCAGTTTGGGAAAAAAACTTAACCTTGCTGCTTATTCAGGAAATCATCTATAAGGGAATTAGAAACTTGTTCTCTATTCTCATTTCATTCAGTTGTCTATAATCCACACGTAAATGCCATATATTATCCTTTTTTATTAACCAATAATACATGTGAAGCAAAAGAACTCACTGTTGAATTATGCCACTTCCCAACATTTTCCTGACCAGTTTCTCAAATTATCCTTTTTTAACAAAAGAATTTTTATAAGGCTTACAATTGACAGGTTAAACCCCTGGTTTCAAGAGAATTTTATGGTCAAACTTCCTAGGTAGTAAAAGGCCTTTAGGTTTCTTGAACACATATGCATAATCTTCCAAAAGTTTTTCAATTTCTATACTGACTATAACAATCTTTAGTTCTTCCATTACTTCTAGAATGATTGTTCTACAAACCCATCATTGATTTTTTAAAACTTTTCCGGACTTTTTTTTGCTATAATACACTAAAGTCCAGCTCTATTTACAATTCCTTTTAACTTTATCATTCATCATTTCTTCTTAAAAGATATCTTTATCTTAATTAAATCAAATAGGATTAGGGAGTAGATTCTTAACCAATCTACCCCTAACACAAAATTATACATGTATAGTTTAAGAATCCTCACGTCTGTTAAAAACTCATAGTTTTACATGGACCATTTAAAACTAAAAGTATAAGAGTCACATAACATGACTCCACCATTTGCTATTATCATTGCTAACATAGAAGACTTAACCATTAAAGCTTTTAGCTCATTAATAACATGTTCATCAATAAAGCTATGGGTACTTCCACTATCAATTAGAATAATCAACTCATTTTCTTAGCAACCTCCTCTAATCTTGATAGTGTTGTGAGCATACCCATCAACCAATGCATTTAGTGACATACCAAACTTCTAAATCTTATTATTCTTTATTATACTATCATTGTTATTATCTATCGCAGTATCCAAAAATTCTTTACCTTCATCCTTATTACCTTCAGTCAGTTGCAATCTTTTAGTAGTACATTGATATCCAGGTACAAATTTATCTCCACACTTAAAACACTACCCTAATATACGCCTTTATTCCTACAAGGTTCCAGAAGCATTTTTCTATCACTAACTTTCATTCTTATATTGATTAAGAGGTTTAACTTGAAGATTATCTATTGGCTTCTCTATATGAACTGTAGAGCTAATTCTTGACACAAAATTGTTTTTTCTTACCGCAACATTGTTTGATTCTTCCTACCAGTTAGCTTACTCAAAAGCTGTTATTAATATTATTGGTTTGAGTATCTTCAGCATATGTTTAATATCTTTCTTTAATTCATTAACAAAACTAGAAATATAGTAAGTTCAAACAGTGAAAAATTCACAGCATGCATCAAAAATTTTAATTCCTCAAATTTCCCTTCTTATTTATCCACACTGCTTTTATGCACTAGTTTGTTGAATTCTTCAACTATATCATCTTTACTGCCAAACCTATTACACACAACTCTTGAAAACTCATCCCAATTTACTATGCTTTCCTACCACACATGTAACTCTCAAACCAAATCTTTACCTTTCCCTTCAACTAAAGTGATGTTATCTTTACCCAATATTATATAGAAATCAAGTTGATCTTGAAAAACTTCATGCATTTCCTCAAGTTATTTCTCTGTAATGGTGATAGATTAATCCTTGAAAGAGATGGATTATATCATGTCCTGTGATATTTTTTATTATTAGTTTGACCTTTCAAATTGCTTTTGAATCCTTGCGATGCTCATTCTTGATTGATGTGAATTCCAATCTCTTTTCCTATTGTTGGAGTGTTCAAAATTCATTTAGAGTTGGCTCCAATTTCTCTTCCTGCCATTTGAGTAGCAAGAAACAACCTGAACTGATTTGATAATGCTTCAATCTACAGATTAATCTGATTAGCTCTCTTGCTTTGTTCCACCCATTGTTCCTACCACTTGCTTTGCAGATCAGCCATTGATTCTTGAATTTCCCGATGAAGGCCTTGTAACCTTTCCTCCAACCTTCTGCAATGTTATTCAACAATTTTCACCTTGTTGTTTTCTACCATTTTGAGTGAAGATTTACTTCAAGCCCAGGATAGGCTTTGATACCAATTGTTAAGCTAATAGCTTAACAAGGAGAGAATTGAGAGGAAGAATGAAAGAATAGTATAGAGAAGAAAGAAGAGATGCACTGAATTCGTATTCCTTGAGAGTAACGAAAACCATCTTACATCCTTTATACAATTCAAGTTCAACAAGTAACTTGACTAACTAACTCTGCTGTCTTCTGACTAATTCTCAACTAACTACTAATAGTGCTTAACTACTTTTAACAATATGAATCACGTGGAATTTTGCTCTGCAATCCATTTAGCAGCTGTTTCAGTAGTTGTTGTTGCTACTGTCTTTCTTCTTTACTAACACGTGCATTCCTTGATTATAACATGTGCAGAATGTAACATAAATCATTGCGATGCAATGCAAATTAATCGACCAATAACTAGACAAGAATATTGATGTTTGATTTGGAAGCATGAAAACTATTTCTTCCCTACCATAAAAAATTGGAGGTAATAGCACGGTGATTTATACAGTGTACAGGCTACATGATTCCCAATGGACAGCAACATTCCTATACTCATCATATCATATATTCTTACCAACATGGACCATGAGAGCAAAACTGCATTAATCAGATCATGAACCATCAAAGTTACACCTTCAAGAGTAAAATCATGAAAGTTTGCAGGGCCATTATCAGGAACCGGGAAACATATACCATCCTTTTGATACCATCTTACCACCCACACCCACAATACACTCGCCGGCTCGTGGATGCCTGTGAAGCTTCTATGACTTGATCATTCCATTCAGAAATACACTTGCCAGTTCCTGATGAATGGAGACATTCAAACCGCTGGTTTGACCTTCCTCTAATCACGGAGAAATTGGAGTCTGTCCCTTCTCTTTTGCCAACTTTGCTTGAATTAGTTTATCCAAGATAGGAGGCTCTAAAGGAATTGGATCAAGACAACGTTCGGAAGCACCAACAATCACCTGCTCCATAAAGAAATCAATGCATGCCATTTATTGTTAGAAAGTTTCAAAGTTAACCACAGATATCATAAACTCTGAACTCAAGAACTACAAGTAAAGGAAAGGAATCCAGCCCCCATCGATCGTTCCGATATCTACAACACATTTTCATATAATAGAACAACAAACAAACATAAACTCCCATAGAAGTTCAAATTTTTTAGTCAAGTTATTCCTTGATTTACCTCATCAAGCAAAAAGTCAATGGCAGCTTCGTCTTCAACAATTTCCTTAAGAGAAGCCCTTAGGAACTGGATATCCAACTGAATTTGCTGGAATCCACTCCGGTTGAAAGTCTGGAGTCGAACAAATTCTAGTAAACTCTTAAGACAAAGTTTTACTACAGTATTAACAACAGATTCCTGCAAATCAAGCAGAACCGGTCCACGTTACTTCATATTCCGTACCAGCAATTCCTCCCTAAATAAAGTTGAGCAAGTATAGTTTCATACCTGTGTATATTCAGTTTTTGTAAAAATCTCAACTTTTTGCTTGAACAATTTTGCCAGGTGGGTTTCAAGAAGTTGACTCCTGGCCCTATGAGTGTTTGACCGAATCATTGTGTCCTCTCGTAATGGATTGCTGCGAGAGGAAGCAGTGCTTCCATTGCTTTCAGAGCGACGATGCTTGCGGAGTACTCCATGAGGTAATATCTGCTTTGCCTCTGTTCTTATTGCTTCCAACTAGTCAGGACAAAATAAAAATAAGCCCTCAATATTTCTTTTTTTCCAATAAATAGGCGTGGGTCCACACACCACAAATCTAAAAGTTGTCACGATTGTCATATGTAGGAAAGTCAAATTAAATAAATTTGGCATCCTAATATACCCCCCAAATATCAACAAGATAATAACCCCAAAAAATCAATGAAGCAACAAACCTCTTGAAGGAATAAATCAACAAACATATGAACTTCTCTAGGTTCCTTGTGCTGTAAAAATAAAGAAAAATTAGAGTCAGATATCAAACTAATTCACATCAAAATAATCTTCTAATTTCACGTGTCATACTAACCTTGACCCAATTTGGAGCTGTAAACCTCTTCCTCAGGAGAACCAACATTTTTTGAGTTATCATGTTTGTATACTGAAAAACAGTAGCAAAATAGCAAAATGTTAGTTGGAACAGCTAGTAGAAGTGATGTGTGGATGACAAACGTTACTCAAATTAATTAATTCTGCATTGCATTTTCTGAATCAATCTGAGAGAGCAAATGTTATCATAATAGCAAAATGGTTAATGAGTTTCTATGGCACCCATGTGGAGATAATTGCCTTTTTTTTGTAGGGGGTGTTGGGAAGGGGGGAAAGAAGGGAAGAAAGCAAATTTTCTATTTTCATGAGGAATGGGGTTTTTATTTTTGAGAGATCATGGCTCTGCTTGGATCCTGTCTTTCTGTTGCATAATTGGGCAAAATTCAAAATCGGAAAGATTCAGTCCCTGATGCTGTGATGGGACCAGTTGTGAGCAAGGGGAAAGTTTTCAGCTATCCTCCAACAGAAAGGTGTTTTGGGAGCGGGTAGTGTGGAGTATAACTATGTAGTAAATAAATTTATAGGAATTTTTAAAGCAATGAAGTAGTGATAGTGCCATGAAAATCCAAAATTCACCACACCACCATGAAATGTTTTTGAACCATCACATAAAATAGACACTTAGACATTGCTTCAAGAATTAAAAGATCTGAATAGAGACTTTAGTTCATACATGATGTAGAAGCATTTCACCATCTGAATGAAAGGTTCGACAAATTTCACCAGGAACAAGTGCTGGCCCATTTTCAGAAGCAAGACCACCACCACCAGAGAAATAAGCAGCTATTTCCTGGCAATCAGGACATTCAACTTAAAGGTAAGCCCAGAGACTATAGAATTCTAAATTATGATGTTGTACCCGTTAAAAGGAAAATGAAATAAAACTGTGAGTGGCTCCTTGCCTCAGTAATTCTAGGGATGGCAGTTTGTTCAATAAAGACAGACAGTTGAGCCAGCACAAGGACAAGGCCTGGAATCACTTTCTCAACCTGCATACCCTCTGTGGAATTTTCATCTTGACTGGCAGATTTATTTTTCCCTGAAAGCAAGAGGAGCCGATCATGAAGTGCCCTGAAGAAATCTTGAAATCCTTCTCGAACCCACACAATAATCAAGTTGCTCAGTTGAAGCCCTCCTAAGTTTTCCTCGAGAAGTTGGCGGAAGTCCTGGAATGAATGAGCCAAGATATTCAAAAAAGCTAGGTGAGGATGTCATGTACATGACAGATAATGTGCCTGTTGGTGACAGAAATGTCGAAATAGAAGAATTGAGGAAACACGCACACAAATCATTAGAGAAAAAATAGAATGGAAAGCAAGGCTGTAATATCATCGCCATATATTTGTTAAAAAAAACACCAAATAGCAAGCACAGAGAAAGTGATAGAAACAGAGTCTAGTTAAATTTTCAAGGAACATAATAAATATTTCAGCAGGATTTGTAAATATATATATAGCTTTGGTACAGAGGAAAGGTAAGACTTCAGTTATTCCTGGAAGTACTAATGTCTTAATGGCTATTTATTACCAGTAACACATTCATGCTCCCTTGAAGAACTGCAGTTTTTCCTGCCTCAAGGAAAACCACCAAAAGATGCTCTTTTGCTTCCTCCTTTGGTTTGATATGGACATTGGTTAGGGAATCTGCCAGTTCAAACGGAATTTGAGTAAGACTGTTAAGGCTATCTAAAAATCAATAACAATTACGAATTTTCTGAGCTTTCTGGTCAACAAATTTGTGTCCTTTGTAAAGTCATTGGGTGGTGTAAGGTTACAGCCTTATGGGTTCACACCACTCCAGTATCGTTCATAACCTACGAGACATTCTCAAAAGGTGGACAATTGTATTGACAAACAAAAGAGCCTATCCAACCAAGTTTTATTTTGTTCATGGTTTATAACCACAGAAGTAGAACGTTATTGAAAATGTAACAATACCTGAGATATCATGAAGAAGGTGAGAAAATGTGCTTTTTATATATTGTTTGACAGCCACCTGGGAAGCCTGTGACAATGTAGGATTTTTTTAGTTACAAAGTTCCATAAACAAACAAAATTATTTTTCTCATTCCAGACCAGCGAGAGAAGGAAAATGCAGGTAGGGATTATTATTGAATCAAAGCACAACTGATATTAAAGGACAACCTTCAAAGAACAATCAGGGAGAAGAGCCTCACGCAACACTTTATCCATCAGGTGAACATCTTTCCATATAATTCCTGTATTTGGTAAAGCATTTCAAGAAATCAGATGCAAAGCTTCCAAACAAGAAAGAATCAGCACATGATATTTAATTAACCAAAAGTCATCCATAGGAAACCTGGAGGGAATTCAGAGTAAGGAAAGTCAGGAACAAAGAATGTTGAATTGATTAGATGGGTGATGAAAATATTAAAGGAATCAAGCATTTCTTCACCATGATAGTTTTATGATGACACATGCTAACTGCATAAAATTTATACAACAAGGGGAAGTTTCCAGACTCATAGCATCTAACATAACAGGTTTCATACATGGAAAGATAGCTTACTTTTTAGAAACAAAAGGAAGAAAACTTGCTTTTGCAGGTATAGGATGAGTAAAAAACTTCAGTTTCCCACTATCTTTAGGATGGTGAAGAGACCATTTTACAGACCAAACTAAAGACAGCAAAAACAAATTGCAAGAATGGCTAAAGCAAGTTCGAGGAGCATCAGAAAACCAAGCAGCTCGATGAGTAAAGGGAACACTGAGGAAGTGCATCACAATTGCAGAGCACTAGGAATAGAAACAACTTAAAAACTCAAGTCCACATGGCTATCTGGCAGTCAAGGAAGTTTTTGATGTTGTGGTTTCTCCCAACAAAACACCTGACATGGCCCCTAAAGCAGAATGGTGAATTTGGTTGCATTCTTGTCATAATTACAGCAATTGATGCTGGAGAACAATGCACTCCCAGTAAACAAACTTTCACTTCTCAATGTGTATTTCAACACTCAATCAGTGATCAATCAAGTATTTTAATTTTTTCAATGGAATGTTTCAACTCTCAATTTTTTTCTTTGCAGTTAAGAATTTGAACTCTCAATTTGGTTTACATCAAGTACCAAATTACATCTATTTTTTTCTACATATTACGCACATATATTGGCAAGTATTTTATTAGTTATCCCTGGTTCTGGAAGTGTTACGTCATGCCATCACTTAATGACCAAATTATTTTATTTTTAACAAACATCCAATTTAGTATTGATGGATCTCATATTAGGGAGTTGAGATATGTTATTGAAAAAAATAATAATTGAAATACTTGGTTGAAAAAATCAAGAAAGTCCATGTACTTGGAGTGCATTTTCTGGCAAATGATGCATGGTCATAGAGAACTTGATGAAAAAACCATTCAGTAAATTTTTAAAAAATCAAATGAAAATCTTGACTGGTCGGGGAAACGAACATTATATTGCCGTCTAGATTGTGTCGTACGTCATAGCTAAGTTCTAACCTTGCAAGAAGGGGTGCCAAAGAACAAAATAGTTCAATCATGGTTATTGTTTAAGGCCACCAAAAAAAAAAAAAAAAAAAAAAACCCTTTCAATTACACATATTTATAAAGCAACCTAAACAAAGGACATGAAGAAGAAAAAAACCCTTGAACTCGAGCATAAAGATGCCCCAAACGCATGCTAGCGTGTGTATAGAGAAGTGACATCGTAGAGGAATGACAAATTCAGCAATAAAAATTTAAATTAAAAAGGTAGACAATTTAGAGTAGAATTTGGAGTCCAAAACATGATTTCCAAGAGAAGCAGTGTTGAGAGATCCGTAGTACTTACGAAGAACACCCAGAAAATTAGCAATTGGAATCCACTCCTTTATGTAACCCGCAGTAATCTCAAAGTGCCTAAAGAAATTGCCAATCATATTACATGAGTCGTGTGTTTTAAATTCATGCTGTCCAAAAATTGAAAAATAAATAAATATAAAAGCTGTTGTAACCAATTCAATGCCCTTACTTGGCAATCAGGTCTTGAGAAAGTTTAATCAGTTGCTTTTCTGAATCAGGAAAAATTACTTGGTAAGCTCGAACAGCTTCAGCAAACTCACAAACTAAAGCCTAAGATCATGCTCAGGATAAAGTTTGTATTAGTATGAGAACTGATTTCCAACAGATATAAAGCTGGTACGTGTTGCACTTACATCATGTGCGGAACCAGGAACTGACTCGGCATTGTTTCCTTGTTCTGAAGGGTTGTTAGATTCTACCAATACATTGGCTATGTCTTCATGCTTGAGCTGAAGGCCTTCAAGAGATTGCTCTAGCTTTTCAAATAGTTTTGCTTTTAAGTTGTCCATCTGCTAAGACAAAGGGCCATTCGTCATCATATGCACACTGGTCTCTCCAACAAAAACATAATAAGAGACACACAATACACATGCCAGGCCAAATAAGTAAAATTTAGCATCTATCAGCAAGAACCAAATGGAGCCTACAACTCATTATTCAAAAGAAATTAAGAAAAAAATATAAAAAAGAACTGCATCATCATTAACATGCTAGCCAACCAACAAACAATCTGAAGTGATACATTGAGCGCTATACAAACCGGAAAATTCAACTTCTTAAGAAGTACTGCAGCCTCAGCCCTTGCTTGTATGGATTCAGAATCCAAGAATAGCTTTCCCTGAAAAGCAGATGAAACAACAAGAATTCCACATCAGAAAAAAAAAAAATTAACTTTTATAGCTCATATCAATAGAAGTCAAGCCTCGGAATTAGGATTTCATTCTTTCAGAAAATATCTTACCTTAATTTGGAAATCTTAAAGAATATGCCCAAAGATATAAGAAGTCTTAAAGATTTATGACACGGTGCAAAAACTTTGTCAGAGGCTTATACTGGAGATTCCCAACCTCAAAGCCTCATGTAAAGAAATCTCAATTTTTTGCAATACTAACGCTATTCATGTTGTATGGTTTGATATCTGGTATCCAAGTACAGAGCACCGTCCAAACATAAGGAGCATCAACTGAATTCAAATTACAAGTAAACAGCTTGCAATCTAAATGGCCAAAGAAAATGCTGGAAAAATAAGAGACGAAGACACCATCCATGGCTCCCCCGTCCATATGTTTAATTGGGAAAGAAGAATATACCTGCAAATTTTTTGTAATAGTGGCCATAGCTTCTTCAGATGCTTGCTTACAATCCTGGAATGATGAGTCCCCATAGGCCTGGTACACCAAAAAAAAAAAAAAAACTTAGATTTGAAAGTAAAATATGTAATAGAAACAAAAAGAAAATTCCCAGAAAAAAACAAGAAAAATAAAAGCTTGAACCCACCATCGAAGGACAAGGTATAAAACGACTAACCTTAAAAATTGGCATTGCTCCAATGTAGATCTTGACTGCATCAGCATATGTCTCTAATTTAATACACTTCCCGAGTCTAGCTGGTAGATCATATATGAACTGCTCTATTCCAGAGAGGAAGAAATTCGTATGACTAGTATAATGCCAAAAACTGGAGTTTTAATTATGTAGAATAAGCAGATTCCATTCAATCCATTAAAAACTTGACTAAAATTATCACAAAAAAAAAATTGAACTACAAGACCCAACGTTAACTAAAAAAATCCATTGCAGCCTTCATTATAGAGACTCTTATGAAACAAAAATGTTGATACATTTGATCATTACTGTCAAGTAAAAACTGGCAAGAGACTAGCGTGCAACATGCTCAAAGTTCAACAGCGTAAATAGGTGCACATCACATACAAGTCAACTAGCTAGGTCAAAAACAAAAGTGACTATACAACATCGACGTTATACAGTTCCAATTCAGCATACTTGGCAAGGAACATTCTCTAATCTTCATAAAATACAATTCAATGTTAGTTGAAAATTTTCTCAAAAGTCACCTGCAAGCATGATGTTATCAGTATATAAATATGAATCGTGCAAGAAACGATGTTTTTGAATACCTGAATTTTTCGAAGAAGGTTGTGTGTGCGATGCAATTTCTCTATATGTTCTCTCTTTTCGAAAAGAGAAGTGTTCACACCATCACTTCTTGATTGCACCGATGTTATCTGCAATGAAGTGGTACACTCTGTGATGGTTATAACACTTGGGCACCGGCATTTACATATATTCAAAGGACATATTTAAACAGGGGAATATGAGAAATTTGGCACATGCCTTGCCAAGGAGCTGCTCCATACTTGCTTCCATGCCCACAATATTACTTTTCATCCTGTAAGAAGAGAGAAGAAAAAAAATCAATATTCCACTGAAAGGAATTGTTAGCAAAGTCAAGTTGTGAGTGGGAAGGGATACCTTTTAATTGTGTCGGTGGCGCTAATAAACTTGTTGTAATTTTCATAAACTAGCATTTGCAAATCGGTGTCTAGATTTTTTATCTCAGCTGCCATTTCAACATGCCTCTGTAGAAGCCCTTCCAAATTTGATTTTTGCACCTGAATTCAAGTTATAAATTCATGAATTAATCAGGAAAAAAACAACAATAAATGATCAATTTAAAAAGCAGGCATACCAGGAGATTCATGTACTGTTCGGCGTCGAAGGAGGTGGTGTTAATGGCATCTAAAGACGAAAATTTGAAAGAATTGCTAGTATCAGAAACTGTAGGGTCTGGAGAATAGAAGCTTGATAACAAATCTCTCGTTCTCTTTGCCTTATCATCCAACGGAATATCGTCTTCCCCCATTTCGTGAACTGTAGTTTCGTTTCGTTCGGATTTCACAGATTCGATTGGTGAAGCTTAGATTTTTATTGGAAATCAATCGATTCTAGGTCCAGGATTATGGCGATGGGTTTGATAATTTGGTTGAGGAAAAGTTACAGTGAACTGTGAAGTAAGTTTCGCTGCTTTTACCATGAACGTCTGACGAGGTGCATGGCCGCATGGGCACGGCCTGCAGAGAGGCAGCACCAGTCTACAAGCTCGTTCCATTATGGCCCAATACTATGAACTCCAAGCCCAGCATCATGTAAACGTTTAGTTTAGTATTATGTTAGTTTGTTTTTTATTTAACAATAAAGAAAAAACTGTTTGGTTATTTTAAGAGTTTAGTATTGTGGTAAAGATTTTTTTTTAATTAAAAATATATTATGATAAATTATTTTTAAATATTATTTTTATATTAGTATTTCAAAATCATTTAAAAAAATTAATTTGATATTTTTTCATGTAAAAATCAATTTAAAAATTACTTTAAAAAACAAAAACTACTACAATGCAAAATGAGTATTTAAGTTATGTTAGTTTTCACTAGATCTCGCACCTAATTGCATTTTAGAAATTAATTTTATAAAAACTAAAACAACAAGTTTTTTGTTTATTTTGGATGTAAAGATTCATCTCATGATAATTTTAGTTTTAATCTAGCATATATTTTTTTAAATTTGCTTTTATAAAATAATAATTAAAAGTATTTTTTAATCCATTTTTTATAAACTACAACCACAATACCCAACACAAACTATATATACAAGAAAACCTAAAAATAGTGTAAGAAAACATGGACATCTTTTCTCCTTTTCTTTTCTTTTGATTTCTTTTTGTTTGGTTGTTTTTCAATTGAAAAAACTTTAAAATAATTTTTTTTTACTTTTGACATTGACATTTAAAAAACATCAATTCTGTATTTTTTTAGATGAGAAATAATTTAAAAAATAGATTGTAATGCAAAATTAAATACCTACGAACTTAATCACACATTTAATTTTCTCGCGGTTTGTGAAGAAGACAAGAAGAGATATATATGGTTTTTTTATTTTATTTTTGTGAGAGGGGAAATACGGTTGTAGTGGCCAGTGGAGAGGAAGAGAAAGAAGGAATAAGAAGAAAAGAAAAATAAAGAAGAAGGGAAGGGAAGGGAAGAAACCAAGTCAAGGATATTTTATTCTTTTCATTCAGATTTAAAGTGTAAATTTTCAAACATGGGAGGAAAAGTATGACCATACGCGGACCTTGAAAGGTTGAGGGAATTCTCCATTCTTATCTTCTACCCGAGAGAATTTCTTAAATAAAGCCATTAAAATCTCATTGTAGTCATGGGACTTTGGACCTTTTGAACTAGTCGGGTGATGGCTTTACTACGATAGACGCACAAATATTTTTCTTTAAGGGTTGATGTTTATTTCATAATTTTTTTTATAGCAATCTCATTAATGTTTGGGATTATGTTAACAATTATTTTAAAAAAAAATTTTATTTAAAAAATATATCAAAATAATATTTTTATATTTTTTAAAAAATTATTTTTGACATTAATACATCAAAATAATCTAAAAATTTAATTTAGAACAAAAAAATAAAAATTATTTAAAAAAACACTTTTAAAACACAAAACTAAAAAATTCTGAATCTAAAATCATCTTGCAACAATCTCTTAGAATCATCGGCCCTTATCTCTCTCTCTCTCTCTCTTCGGTGCATGTGTTTCATAGGAAAAATAAGATTAAGACATTGTTTGGTAACGAGGCTGCGTTTGTGTTTTGTTTAAAACGCAGATGCAACCCGTTTGGTAAATAAAAAACACATTTTACTGTGTATGGATCCCATGTCTTTTCGCATCCGAAAAGCAGGAAAAGAAAAGGTAGCATTTTGCTGCTTTGTGCACACTATTCACGCTACTTTTAATTAGCATTAACAATTTAGCATACACTGTTCAGTGAACAATGCAAGAGAATTGCACTGTTCACGTGAACAGTTCACACACTCTTTTTTTTTTTAGAGTATTAATTTTATTAACATTTTAAAAAAAAACTAGTTTAGAGTGAATTAAATTCATTCGCTCTGTGATGTGAACAATATTTTTTTTCCTGAAAAACCAGTATATAGTGAATTAAATTCACTCCTATTATAATATCAATTTTATACCTGATAATATTTTATCTAATTTTATTACACGCTCAAAATATTATGAAAACTGTAGTTCTTATCGGATGAATTTTGTACGAAATTGAATTATAAATAGTTTAATGGAATAATAAACACATTAAACTATTTTTTCTTCAGTCTCAATTTCAACTACAGTTTTAATCAAATACCTATTTTTTCAAATCAACCTTAACTAAAAGTATTTTTTATAAAATAATTTTTTTCAAATCACAACCAAAACAGTTATCACAATACCAAATATTCTCTGACAAAATATATAAAAAGATTTCAAAATGAAGGTTCATTTGCCTTTGAGCTCGAGGCTTTGTATAAAACATTGAGCCCGTGTAGGTTTGTCGCGGGACAAGAAAAATAAAGATAACTCGCATGAGTTTTCACGATTCTAAATTAATTTTTATTTTTAATTATATTGTTTAATTAAAATAACATTGTTTTATTAAAAAATAACAATATTTTAATAAAATAAATTGGATTGATGAATGAACCTCTGACCAAGATCTAGACTATATGAGAACTTAAACTGGATTTTATAACTATAAAATGAGTATTTTTTTTATTCAAGTAGCGCGACATCTTGATTTCTAAATTTATCCATTGTCAAATGTCCACCTCTGCTTATAAAATAAAAGTTTAATAACATATTTTCCATTCTTTTTTCTTTATTATCCAACAACATATCATCCATTATTATCCGTGAATTATTTTTTTCATTTTAAATTCACAAATCAGATTGGTGAAGTTTGTTTTTAAAAAATAATCAATGCTACATCCAAGATTCTGGGTGATTGTATGGTTTAATAAATTAGCTAAACATTTTTAGAGAAATAAGTTTCATGTCCTAGATAATTTTACCATGAACAACATTGAGGTCCACGTGGTCCAACAAAAGGCATCGCCAAGTTCTTTTATCACATAAATGTACGTGACTTGTCATGTATTTTGCTAGTGACTCTCTTTAATTGTTAAATGACAGTGGACGATAAAAAAAAGAAGAGAGAGAGAGAGAAATCTGAAAAGAATACCGAAACTCTAATTGAAAACATTATTAGCACTGTTTATATTTTATTAATGAGAATTATTCTAAACTAAAATAAATATATTTATCTGATTTTTAAAAAAACAATTACTCAAGTTAAACCAAGAATTTTTAGTATTTTTTAAAAAATATCTTTTAGCTGGCTCAAACCTATTTCGATGATTGTTTAGGCCCTACATGGATTTTGAAAACATGTGTTGGATTCAAACCATGGTCATGGGCTAATTTTCAAGCCCATTCCCAACACCCTTGTGGACGTGGTGTTCAAGCCTAGTGCCCGAGCCCAGGTGTTAGGCCTACACCTAGCACGCTTGTCAGCTCAAGCACCGGGGCAGACCCTGGGTGCCAAGCACATGCCCAATGAACC
>Ga0325410_1000169_pt1 | contig 64061 bp, 51 predicted proteins | sample PopdelMetagenome_16_FD_206182 | JGI IMG/M metagenome (GOLD analysis project Ga0325410, IMG submission 206182) | Populus deltoides microbial communities from Bellville, Georgia, United States - Xylem-PdIQD-R3 | ecosystem: Host-associated > Plants > Phyllosphere > Stem > Wood/Secondary xylem... | reverse complement strand
TGTGTGTGTGTAGCCAATTAGCCTTAGGGTTTGGTTCAAATCCAAAAGGAGACACGATGTGTTAAATAATTCACAGCTTAAAGCACCAATCATTATTCTAAAACGTGCTTGGTCTCTCCTTATTGGTGAGCATTAAAGAGTAAAAGCTGTATAAACATGTAGATTGGCTAAAGGTTCTTTGAACCAATCAGAAATCATTTATGAGGAGTACTCGTTTTATATTTTTGAATTAAAATATCTTTCGATGTGATATTAAAATTTTAATCCAAGTAATTAAGAGTTTCAACCTTACTATCTCTATTCTTTTATATTAAATTAATAAAATTAACTGCATGACAACACATTAACAGTTGATAGCGAAAGTTTTTAATTAAATTTAGATTATTTTTTTTTACAATAATATAAATATAAAAGTTTAAAACTTTTTAACCTTCTACATGATATGATATGTTAAAAAAATAATTATCTAATATATTTAAAAGAGTTGGGTCAACTTAACCCTTTACTATTTTATATGAACAATGAATGAGTTGAGTTTTTTTTTTTATTTATTTTTTGTTTTTTATTTTTATTTTTTAACATTTGTTTAGTTTTGAATTTATCTTTATAAATTATTTTGATATATTTTTTATGAGGTTGCATCATAATTAACATTTAGTTTGTACTTGATTTTATAAACTTTTATTTTTTTTTATTATATAATTTAGTTAAAATAGTTTTTAAAAAATAAAGTTTTTAAACACAGTGGAGTCCATTACCCAGATCGTGAATTTAATAAGTTAATCACGAACCCCAGATTAAACCAATATGTTAATGTCTCAATATTAAAAAAAATTATCTTGAATTTTTGAAGAAGTCAAACAGCATTTTTATCTATTATTGGGGTTTTTTTTTTAGCTTAGTTGTTGATTGATTTGTTAAATTAAATTTAATAAGAATATTAAATTATTTTTTATTATATTAACATTTGTTTTCCCTTAAAAACAGTTTTACAGCAGAGCCCTGTAAACTGGTATAAAATTATAATAATCGAAAGTACAGTCAAGCATGGTTGTCAATATATATATATAATATATTTGTATGAGCTAGGTAGCGGACTTAATCACGAAAATCAAATTAAATATTTAGGATTATGAGCTCCAATGAATTGAGTATACATGGAGCCCACTAGTGAATCAACTTAACCAGGTGGTCGGCTTCACACATGCCATTTTGAACAAGAAGACATACCCTAATGTATTTATGTACGTATGTACGTGTATATATGCAATATAAAAGACGAGTTTTTGACCAACCAAACGGCAAGTCTAGCTAGGTTGGAGTAAAAAGCAGGACTAAATTCTTTGCATCTAGCTTAGACATGGTCGATAATGTTGGTGCTGGTGCTTCAAGTGACGATGGCGGCGTCAAGCTGGAGCAAGAAAGGTTGTTGCCTATAGCCAACGTTGGACGGATCATGAAGCAAATTCTGCCGCCTAACGCGAAAATCTCCAAAGAAGCCAAGGAAACGATGCAAGAATGTGCTTCAGAGTTTATTAGCTTTGTCACCGGTGAAGCATCCGAGAAGTGTAGAAAGGAAAGGCGCAAAACCGTGAATGGAGATGATGTCTGCTGGGCTATGGGAGCCCTAGGTTTTGATGACTATGCCGGGCCACTAAGAAGGTATCTTCAGAGATATAGAGAGATAGAAGGAGATAGAGCTAATCAAGAGAAGCCTGCTAACACTAATAATACTAGTATTGCTGATCAAGAAAAAGAAGCACCACCGTCCTCCTCCTCGTCATATAGAAATAATCAAGGAATCAGGATGTAGTTCATGAATTCCAGCTCTATTCAAGTCTGATATGATGTGGGATATTCGTGAATCGGTGCACTACAAAGTCATTTAAGGTTCTAGAATATCAATCGGGAGTAGACATGGATATTTTTAGCTTAATTTACAATGATTATAGTCTTAATTAGGTGGGAAGATTATTATGGGTTTTTTCCTTTATTCATATACACATGGCTAGCTACTTTGCTGTCTTTTGATTAGATTTATCTTCATATCTCAGCATAATATTCCATGAATTGAAAGAAACTTTAGCTTGTGTGGGTAGGGATAAAGGTAGATCAATATTTTGATCGAATTGATTTTGCTATTGAGTCGGGGAATGTAAACATTGCTGCCATATGCTTATATTCTGATTGATCTTGGTCTGGAAAGTGGTTAGAGTTGGGTTTTTGCTCTATCTGATCAGTTTTCAACAAGTATGAGGTCAGTTTATAACACAAGCATGCTTAATTTTCATCCGAAAATATGAATGATAATTTCATCTTTTATTCATTGTTAATTTTATTATACTAGTTTGATTATATTAGTTCGGAATAATATATAACTATTTCTGAAATATACTCACATAATTATTTAAATTTTTAAATTGAGATTGCTCTTTGATATCAGTTATTAGATACCAGTTTATTTATTTTTATGTATTTGATTATTGGATTAGTAAACTACTTCTAAGAACTCATATAATTAATAACTTAAATTTTTGAATTAAAATGATTATTTGATATCAGGTAATAGCTTTTCTGATATATTTAATTTTTAAGTTTAGCTGATACTACAGTTCATTTATTTTGATGAATAATGATTCCTTATCTTATCTTGTTGATTTTGATTTGTTGATTTTGATGAATTGCTGTAGTTCATTCATTTGAATTTCATCTATGATCTCATTGCTTGGAACATAATTACATCTAGTTCTAGCATCAATTATATCATTATCATTCAAATATGTGTTAGAGAATAATATAAATTATATATTCGGATCTCACCTAATAGCTTAAGCTTTTAGGTTGAATTGGTTCTTTCAAATTGTATCAGAGCCAAGCGGTCACGAGTTCGAATCTCACCATTCTTATTTATTTGACAAAAATTAAACACAATATAATGTGGGTCTGTGCAACTTTCAAACTCAACAATTTTTTACTTAAAGAGGTATGTTAGAAAATAATATAAATCATATATTAGAACCTCATCTCATAGTTTAAGTTAATTTTTATATTGAATTGATTCTTTGAAAACATGCAGCTATCAGCCATTGTCTAGGGTTTTACTTATTTTCTTTTCATTCACAGAGGTCTTCATCTAAATATACATGTAGTATCTATTCCAGTAGAAGTTGAAAATGGGTTAAAGTAAATGCCTAGGGTTAGGGTTTCTTACCAGCAATTTTTGGGGAGTGAGGGACCACGTACTGTAAAGCAATTAGAGATCGTGTTTGTTGAGAAAACCATAAGAAATCTGGAGCATGTTGACATTCAATGTATCCAATGAATTGAGTCATGCTCTAATGAATATATATGGGGAGACAAAGCCAGCACTAGAGGGTTGCTAATTAAAGACAAATTTAGTTATGTGGATATATATATATATATCCACATAACTAAATTTGTCTTTATATATATAGGAATGGTAATTTCGTTCTCAAATTTTTAGAGGTCGTCCCATTGAAGAACAGGAAGGAGGAGCATGATTGTTAATATTTTTTTTTTTGAGTGTGGTGAAAAGGATAATCAACGATACTGGATTGAGTGGATTTTTTTTGTTCTATATTTGTCTGGCAGTATATATGTATTGCAATCTATCAATGCAGGAGAAACTAATAGAAATTAAAGAAAGGAAAGGAAAGAAATGGAAAGAGGTGAATTTTATTTTCCTTTGGCTCAAATTAGAGAGGGGAAATTAAGTTTTGATCTTTGTTTGAATATATAGATGGAAAAAACAAACAAAAATAATATATTTTTTATTGTATTTTTTATATTTATGTGGATGTCTGGACCAGATTGTTCGCACCTCGACTAATTCTACGGGCCCTGAAGTTAACGACCATGTAAGCTTCCAGTGACCCTGAGAAAACTCGAACTCGTGACCATTGGAGAGTAAACCTAAGGTCTGACCAGTTAAGTTACCCCTCATGTTTTTATTATATTTTCCTTACACAAGAAGTGTTGATCAGATATGATTCTTTTTTCCAAAAAAAAAAAAAACAGATGTTTAGCTAGGGTATTTTTTGGAAGATATTTTGAGGAAAATAGTGTCAATTTTTTATTTTTTTTCCCTTGCTTTCCTCTCCATTTTAGCAGAAATGTTTTATGAACAAAAAGTGAACTGGGAGGTTTGATTTCCCCTCTAATTTCCCATTTCATTCCTTTCTATTTCTAGTTTTACAATCCAAACAAAAGAAATGAATTAATTATCTCTTCTTACATTATAATTCATTTTCATTCCCTTTCCTCAAAATATATACCTCTTAGATCTTTCCTTTTCATCTTCTTTTCCATTCCCTCCTTACTGACCAATCAACCACAGTCCACGGAAATAGGTTACCATCGTCGTTTCCCATTTTCATCACTCTTGAGCAATACTATCCATGATCGTCCTCTTAAAATCTTCGAAAAAGTAATAGTGAAAGATAATCCTGTATAGAAGCTTGCAATGAGGGGATCATAATGAAGTATAATTACTCATAAGATGTGTGGAGTGTGAAGAGGAATATCATTTGCGGTCAAGAGTGTACACATAAAAAATGAGTGAAGTCCGAACCTTCATTTAGCAAGGAAAAAAATAAAATAGAAGTTCCTAGTTTATATGATACCAATTAGGTCTCAATTTTGCTTTAAAATACCTACCGACCAATTTTGTGAGATCAGATATATTTTTTAAATTATATATTGGATTGAGTTAAAATATTACTGGCACTACCATATTTAACAGTTTTACCGACGAAAAGTTTTGTCGGTATTTACACTAGCAGTCCGTCTGTATTTATGTTACCGACGGACTCACGAACATAAATAGTTTGTCGGAAAAACTCTCATTATTAATTTATAGATTATCGGTGAGTTATTTGGTAATAACTATACCAATAAATTTACAAACGTACAAAGCACGCCAAAAAACATTTACCCGTTTTATTCCATTAATATCTCCATCGGTAAATTTAACATATCATCGATAAGAAAACCATGTGTAATGTCATCAGTGTTTTTATTTATTTGTCGGTATATCCATCGATAAATATAACATATCACCAACATAATACCATCTGTAATTTGATTGGCGAGTTAACAATAGCAATGACATTTACAGTAATTCTTTTCCAACACTCTTTGGAATATACCGACGGAATTGTTTCGTCGGTAACGTAATATTTTAAAAATATTTTCTTAAAAAAATATTGAACAGAAGTAGAAAATAATTAAAATAAAATAAATTAATATGAAAATCAAATATTTATTACAAATTTAAATATTTGTACATATAAATACAATAAATCTAAAATAGAGGCAGGGCTAAAGGAGGAAAAGGAGAAGGCTGGTCATTTTTGGGACCGTGGGGCCAAATCTATGATGTCATCTCCATTATCAATCGACAAAGTTCTTCATAATCAGTAGTGAGTTGTTCACATTTACGAGTAGGATGAGTTGTCCGAGCTTATACTCATTGGTCTAACATTGCTGTGAATTATGGAGTTTGAATGCTCGAAATTGATTGCGAGCATCCAACGATCGAAGCACCACGGGTCGTCCGCAAGTTTTTGGTTGAGTGTTCAAGATTTTGTACACCCAATTTCTATCAAGTCCACCAGACGATCATGTCTCCAACAACAAATCTGGACCAAGATTTGGATAGGTTGAAGGATTGTCCCCGTATCTCTTCAATAGGTTATCATATGTATCCTGGAAAGAAATAATAAATTCATCGATTCAAGGAAATAATAATTTAAGAAAAAAAATGTTGAAAACCAACATACCACAAAGTGTCGAGCTCGGTTGCATCCCTTTTTGGTGGTCATCACTCCACACATGCATTTCAATAAAAAAACTCCATTGGACCTGGCTCTCATCCAAGAACCATAGCCTGCAAGAAAAAAAAAATATCAGTTCAATATATTTATAAAAAGCAACAAATAAAAAATGGATGTAATGAAAAAAAATCCTACCATCCGCTTCACATGCAAAACGAACAGAACGGAGTCATCAGTATGTGAAGTAATTGAACCATGAACATGCCGGTTCTGATTTTTCACATCAGACTATGACACTTATGTAAAATGCATGGACATCATGTGTCAAATGTATTCTGCCCAAACAACCTCTACGATGTACAGTGATCTGAAATCCTTCCAAACTATCACATCATTCCAATCTAGAAGCTATTTTTCTTTCACATATGTTCTTGCTTTCTTTGGCGCCTCGTACCAAAAATTACGAAACTTATGTGGTACAAATTAATTATTTATTAGTAAATGAAAAATAAAATTTTAATATTTGGAATAAAAAAAACTATCATGAATTCGATGTTACCTAATTACAACGTGATCCTCCTAAATCCTCCTCGCAACATTATTATCAACTCTTTCCCATTCAAATTTTCCCTTGAAGTGTTATTGATGGCTTTCACAAAAATTTATAAACAATTGAGAAAAAAATCAACAGTCAAAAGAACATTAATTATCAGCGCATTGATAAGTGAACAATTTTCATAGTCAATGGAATATACAGACAAACAAATTATATCTATATACTCGTATGTAATGCATACTGTGAATAATATCAGGGAGAAGGGGAACAATTCTCATGGTTTCTGGAATATACCGACAAATATATTATGTCGATATTTCCATCGGTGTAAAATAGTATCTGATGTCAAATTGTATCTATATTCCTTATCTATCTTTCTTGCAAATATTAAAATTCATTGTTGCACATATAATATAATAACATCAGTTCACATTACAGTAATAAAATAAATATTTCTTTGTCATTCAATAATAAATTAACATCATTGTCATTACATTGAAGTGAATTCTGTCCATAAATATTACATTATAGTTTATAGCATACACTTTAGTGTTGTGCATCTTAATCAAAATTGGCTTCTTCTTCGTCAATTAACTCGTCCTCATCTCCATTGCAACCTTCTACATTGATTTCATTGCTATCATTTTCATCGACTTATATATGTCTACTGGAGCTCTAAACATCATTCAACTTCTCAGCGTCAACATCAACAAAAAAATATTATTAGTTTTGCCAAAATTTAGATTTTCTTCTAAGCCATTAAATGGAGCAACTCGATATGGATCAACTAACTCACCAAGTTCAAAGATAACATTTCTCATAATTAATTTATCGTTACCATCTTGAACAACCTCAACATGACCCCTGGGTTTAGTTTTCACTACGGATAATCAATCAACTCCTGAACGATCCTTTCTAAGGGAAGAAGTGTATGTGTAATAAACTTGTTGGCATTGCTTGGTAAAAATAAAGACATCGTCGACATTGTAGAGTTTAGCCTTTAAATTAATTTCAACCAAACCATGATAGAGATCTACTCTGATACCTCTGTTAGTGGTGTCATACCAATAGTATTTTAATAAAAATACTTTATTCTGCTCATTATGATATTGCAATCTAATAACCTTTTTCAACTTCTCATAGTAGTCAACTTTAAACTCATTACAAGTCGATCCTTTAACACAAACCACACTGTTATATGTCTTTCTACTCTGCCCATATTCTTCAATATGAAACATATATCCATTGACGAAATACTCATTTTAGCATTTCACATTTCTTTTATGACCCAGACTTAGTAAAGACAAAGTAACACTAGCATTCACTCTTAATTGATAAACCTGGTACATAAAGTACAACCATGAACAGTTAACGAGAAATGTGAAATGAAATTAAGTATCTCGAGAGATAATAATAATAATAATAATTAAACAGTACTTACATGTATTCTAAACTACATGGAAAATTGTTTATCTTGTAATCGAAAGATTTAGGATCCAGTCACCTGTGAGTTTTAGGACAGTAAATATTGACAATGTTGTATGTGAAGAATTCCACAATGTATCAATTTATGATATTATAAGAGATAAATTGTTTGAAAATAACATGATGCGATCCAACCATCAAAGGATCCATTAGAGGTTCCAGTTGGTACAATTATTAGGCTTAGGGCTAAAAAGTTCAAAGAAGGTTTCAATGGACTTCTTCAAGAGACATGGCTAAGGTGGACTTCAAGAGGATTTGTAATAACAAAGAGCAAGCCTTGATTAATCTGATTCATGTTCAAGAGAGGCTTGTTGGTGGAACCAAGACCATTACACAAGGATTGGGAGAAGAAGACTAGATTCAAACAGTTTGACCTTTTGTTACTCTTTTGGTCATAACTGGAGCTACAGATCAAATTTTGATTTTATTCTAGTTGGGCTAGAAACTAGACTTCCATACCTTTTCAATGGTATAGGAAAGCCTTCTAATTCATTAATAAGAGAGAACCATCCATTTTAATTTGGGCTTTCGCTATTGCTAGACAAAATATGGAAACAACGAACTTGTCTTATTTAATTAGTTGAGCTATCAAACTTTATTTATTTTGAGATGAGACATTTTATTTGGGTCTTAGACTTGTTTATTTTGTTTATTTTAATTAGTTTGGGCTAGTTTTAGTTTGGGTAGATTATTATTTAAATTGGGCTTATGTGAGACCCACTAGGGAAACTAAGGTTTTGACTTAGAGTTTAAGTACTCTTTAGTAATAATTTTAGGGCAGACTTTTGATGATATGTTTAACATTGTAGCCTACTTTTTGGTTGCTCAATCTTGGTTGATTGAACTTTCAACTCTTTAAAGAATTGACCATTCTTTATTATGAATTTATACTTTCTTCGCTCATCTCTAGGTGTAGGCATTGTGATCGAGTTGGTTTATAGTCTTGTTGCCTTGGAGCAAGTCTTCTATTGTGATAAGCTCATTCAAATCTCAACAAACTTAGATTAGATTGATCTTGGGGTCACGAATTCCATTAAATTCCGCTAGGGTTCACATCATAACGATATGTTAAGCAGTATACTTATTAAATAAAAAGTATCAGTTCATCGCAGTTAAATAACACATAATTATGTATTTGTCTAAATTCTATTTATGACAAATATCTTTCCGTCATAATATTTTTTGGTACAGGTTGTTTAGGATGAGAGATTATTGACAAGCTCCCACATGAAGGCACTTCCCTACCATCGTCATGCCTTGAAACGTAGTTAATTCTCGTTCTCAATTGAGGCTCTAAATAGTACGAGATCAATGTTGAGATATCTTAAACAATATAGGCCTTACATATCAAAGCCTCAACATGCGCTTTGTTTTTTACTTTTCTCTTAAGGTTGAAGAAGTACCTACATGGAATTAAATGAATGTTTTAAAATATACAAAGAAAGACAATAAAATTTTAATTATGATGCATGTGCAATCCCTAACCTCTCGAATGGATACATCCATTTATATTGGATCTGGCCTCCAACTTTTGTCTCAAACGATAAATGCATGGGTAGATACTCCATCGAGTAAAAAAACAATAGAGGGAATATCATCTCAAGTTTGTATATTATCTGGACGATATTCATTTCAAGCATCTCCATGTGTTGTGTCAGCAACTTGGTGGAACATATATCTTTAAAGAAGTGACTGATCTCCATGAGTGCATCTCATATCATTTTTTATAATAAATCCCGATAAGCTAATGGAATGGGTGTTTACATAAATATGTGGTAGTCATGACTTTTCATTCCATACAATCTACAATCCTCCAAATCCACCAACCTTGATATGTTAGAGGTATGTCCATCAGGAAATCACAGACTTTTAAGTCATTATTAGACAAGTAACTATGCATTCTTGTCTAAGGCAAAGTTGGCTTTTTGCTTTGCGACCCGTGACCCAACATAAACCAACTCTATATTTTTACAGTGACAAAATAAAGCTATATACATTTTAGCCTTGATGTTATCCTTTGTATTCCCCTTCACTTCCATAATGTGTTGAAAATGTTATCAAACATATTCTTTTTTAATGTGCAAGATATCAAGGTTATGACAGAGGAGATTGGTCTTCCAATAAAAAAGTTTCTAAAAAATAATTCGCTTTACTCAATTATGGATAAAACTAAAACTAGGAAACTTCTGCTTACTACATTGAAAACCAAACACAATGTCACCGTACTCCGATACCACGTCATATAATTCTTCACCTGAAAAAAATAGCAGTGCAACATCCCTTTCAACTCTGCCAACAAACAAATCCTTTCTGTTCTTTCTAAAATTGTGATTTGTTGGTAAGAACTACTGGTGGTAGTAAAAAAAGATGATATACTACCGTTTGTTAGTGTGAATGCCTTGTTATTTTTCATACAATATAGACATGCTAGTTTTACATATGTGCTCCAACCAGAAACTATTATATAAGCTAGAAAATTATTGATAGTACACATCAAAGCTGCCTTCATTAGAAAATTTTGTTTCCTTGATACATCATAAGTTAAAGCCTTAGATGACCACAACTACTTCAACTCATCAATCAATAGTCGAAGACAAACATCTATATTCTAACCTAGACTATTAAGACCAGGTATGATTGTAGATAAAAACATGAAATTCGACCTTATACACATTCTTGATGGCAAGTTATAAACCATGAGTATCACTGGCCAACAAGAATAAGGAGTAGCAAATGATCTGAATGGATTAAATCTGTCTATACATAACCCAAGACACACGTTCCTTATCTCCATTGAAAATTAAGAATGCATATTGTTAAAGTATTTCCAGACTTCACCACCGGAAGGGTACACCATCACTTCATCCACCACATCATGTGATTGGTGTCATGTCATGTTCCTAGTAGTCTTTAGTGACAGGAATAACCTCTGCAGTCTAGGTGTGATTGGAAAGTATCTAAGTTTTCTGTGTGTGATAAGAGTCATTCCCTTGCCAGTCATGGGTTTATAACAAGAATGCCCACATGTTCTACACTTAGTCAACTCTGCATTTTCAAGGTAGTATAACATGCATAAATTTAGACACGTGTCAATTCAATTTTTTGGTATCCTATACCGAGGGGTTTCGTCATGGATTTAACATCATAGAAGTTCTCTTTCAATTTGTTCCTTTCAAATAAAATGCTTCTCGCTCATTCAATAATTTTGTCATAACCGACACCACTCAACTCATGATTTGACTTGATGGTGAAGGCTTGTGTGTGCCAATAATTTACTATGTTTTGTTCAATCATCCCATAATGGTTCATCAAAATCTTTCAAAAGATAAAAAAAAAAAACTTAGCCATGTCTACAATAGGTTCTTTATCTATGATTGGACATTGGCCGGCGTGACCCTAATTCGTTCTCATCACATCCATCACCATATTCCTATAAGGATTACTATTGTTATCTATAACTCTATGCACATTGCTAGAACTAGAGGTTAACCCAACCATCTTTTCTACTATTGTATCATAAGGAACATATGGTTCTTTGTATGTATACCAATACAGATATTTCTCCAGAAACTCTTTTTGTAGAAGATGCATTGTTACAACATCTGGATCGATAAACGTTTTATTTTTACACCTTTTGAATGGACATCTAATACCCCTTCCACTAATATTTCTTAGATTAGATAATGTATAATTAATAAAACCCTGAACTCCATTATAATAAATTTGCAAAACAATTGATTTAACTCAAACTTATTCAATCTATTTTAATTGTACTCTTAATTTATTATCATTTATCTACATAAATTCAAATTTGTACACATTTATAAAAAATTTCAGCTCGACAATAAAATTGATAAAATATAAAACAGACCCGTTAAATTAATAAGCTATTATATATTTCATATCAAAGCATCTACGTCAAAAATTCGATATAGGTTTCATCAATTTACATAGAAATACAATTTTACAAAATCTAAAACAAACCCTAACTTGTACAAATCATAAATCCACTTAACAAATTTGTATGAGAAAAAACTATAAAACAAGTAAACACCCAAATAAAATACATATACTACAAAATATATGAAAAAAAAATTAACATTTCAAAATTGAGTTCAAATAAAAAAAAGGTACATTCGTTTGCTTAAAGTTGAGAATCCTTAATAAAATTTAAATCAAAGCATAAATACTGATAAACTGAGTGTTGTGATGTAAGAAATTGTTGTGAGAGTTTGAGTTGTGTTGAGATTGGGGGAGGGGTGACTTTTTGTTGCAGAAAAAAATACATAAGGAAGAAGAATAAATGGGGGAAGGGGAGAAGAGAGTCGATTGTCCGGTCATAAATTAAATATCATCAACGACATTATTGATAAGATTATTCCATCAATAACTCCATTGGTTATTCTATCGGTAAAAATATCACGTCACAATATGATTTCCCTTTTTGAATCTCACTGTAATACCCTCCATAATTCCCAAGATATATACCGAGGAAATTTTTCCATTCAGTTAATTTTATTGGTAATGTCGTCTGTAAAAGTTACATGTCATCATACTTTTTGGATTTTTTTCATACCTTATTTCCCACTACAATTCCTTTGATATATATCGATAGAATTTTTTTGTTGATGTTTATTAATGAATACAGGGATGTAAGATTTTGTTAGTGAAGGTCATCACTATATACCAATGAAAACATTATGTCGGTGTTTTCGTTTGTATTTGTCAATTTTCTGGTTATGAGGGAGATACTAGGCATATGGAACTATATTATGGTAAAATTTCAGGTTAATCGTAGTTCAAGAACATATTATTTAAATTGGTTAAAGTTGTTGTTACTGTTTCGACAAATTAGTGGACAAGTGTTCTTTCTTGGCTATTTTAGCCCAATTAGTCCATACCTGTAATGGATTAATTTTAGACGTCAAAGAGAAATTAAAAAAGACTTATTTAGGCCCTAAACTTGTGCATATGCTTGGGCTATAAGGGTTCCTAATGTGGTTTGGATTTGATATGATGGCATCTAAGGGGATCTTTCTCTTAGGTTTATTTTCTTTATTTTATAGGTATTCCTAGTACATCAAGAAGACTAAGAGGAGGTATTATAAGAAAGGAAATTATAGCAATCAAAACAAAGTTTCCTAGTTGAACTCCTAAACTAAAAGTTTTGGCCAAAACACCACTTAGAAGAGTTTGGAAATTTCGGCTACACGGAGGAATTCTAGCATGGAGACTTTGTTTTTATTATCCTATTTTATTTATTTGATTTTTAACAATTATTTTTAATTGGGGTTTGTTATGGACCATTAAAAGTTATTTAGGGGTTTATTTTATTATTGGACTTATGTTAGTTGATTTGTAGTTTGGGTTCATTGGCTTGCAACCTAAAAGAAACTTATTAGGATTATTTAAAAGAGACTATATAATGTTTTTAGAGCTGTAAACTTTGGCAGCTTGGTGATAATAAACATGCATTTCTTTCATTTAATTGTTTATGGTTTAACATCCTTCTTTTATAAAGACAAAGATCGTACATCTGACTTATCGAAGATTAACTGGGTTTATGACGCCATTCACATACTCCGGGTTATTAGGTACATGGTTATTTCTGGATCCAAGTTTATTTCAATACCTTTTGTTTATAGATACAAAGTTTCCTCTAGATCAGGGTTCTATCAAACCTGAATTTCTGCTTCATGGGTTGTATTTCAAGTTGGGGGTTACTTGACCACGTGATCAAGAGGTTTGTACTATTATAAGCCCACTCCATGTTGTGGGTTGCATCCAAATTTCCTTTTGAACATGATAAAAAAATATCTAGGTCATGAATAACTATTTGACATTGTTATTAAACCTGACATGTGAGGTCAACCTTGAAACCTCCTGATTTGATTCTTTGTCTTGTTCGAGTTTAAAATTAAACCATGTAGAAGTTATCTTGACATGACTTAATTGACTTGGTCGGTCCAAAGGTAGCCCATCTAACTTGTAAAAAAAGTATGAGGATGAAATTAAGAAGGAGAAAAAAAAAGATGAAATTGACAACAAAAAAAACCTCTTGACCCAATTATTTGCCTAACCCAGGTTTAAAATTAAATTGTGCAAGAGTTGCTTCAACATAATCCATCCAACTTGATAGGACCAAAAGCAATTCAAACAACTATTAAAAGTCTAATAGTGAAATTGAGGGAAAAAAAAAGTATGAAATTTTAAAAGATAAAAAAGGGGAGGAAATTAAAAAAAAGGCAGTGGAATTGGGGAAAAAAAACAAAGAATTGAATTGTTCATATGAACATTAAAAGTTATAGAAAGAAGTCTACTTCTTTTAGTATAGAAGGTAATCATTAAAACATTTAGAATTAGAGTTACTTTGAAATTAAAGGATAAGAATTAATAAATTTGATAGTTAAATTTGAGTTTTATTAAAAAAAACAAAGAAACTTAAGTTTTATAATAGGTAGTTTGTTCTCAATATTTTATATTGTTTTGATTTTTTTTATCAAATATAAAAAAATTTATAGATAAAAAATAAAACATAGCTGGAGACTAGCAAGTCAACTGTACAGGAATTTACATCCAGAGAAAAGGGAACAGACTCCCTTGAGTTAAGGGAACAGACTCCCTAAAATAAAACCTTAAACTAGCTAGCAAACTAACTAGTAGGCAAGAACCAGCACAATGGGAAAAAGCTACCTGCATCCAAGAATGCTTGAGAACTAGAGAAGAACCTAAAAAGCCTGCAAGAGACTAAACATCAACAGAGGTTCTGACTAGAGCACCAGAAGAGCAGACAACCTAGAAAACAACAAATAGAGACCAGCCAAAAGCAAACCAAAAACAGCGGGCACCCACCAAACATGAAAACCTAGCAATAACTGCATCCAGTAACACTTGGCTACTAGAAAGGAACCCAAAATGCTAGCAAGAGGAGAGCTAGCAACAACAACTTTAGGCACAAAACAGGCATAGATTGCTAGCTAAGCTGCAACAGGAAATTCACCCAAGCAAAACAGATGCTCAGCAACCAACTCATAGCTCCAGCAACTGCAAAAGCAGGAAACATGCAAAAGTATTGCATCAAACTAAAAAAGTAAAAAATAGCCAGCCAAACTGCACCAGGAAACAAAAACATTGTATCAAAAACACATAGAACCCAACAATAAAAAATTGTAAAAGATCAAACTAACAGCTCAGCTACAACAGGGTGCAGGCAAATATGCACCAAATCAGAAATTGCCATAGAGGAAGTAGGGCATCTACACAAAGGAAAACACAAGACCAGCAAGTCTACAGAATAAAACAAGCAAGAACTAAGGGATCACCCTTCCAATCAAACATAAACAAATCATCATAAAGTGGATGAGGGAGCACAGTCATCTAAGCTATGCAGCGACTGGAAAACAACAGCAGGGGCCTTAAACTTCCTTTACAACCCCAAACACGGAATGGCAGCTGCTTTGCTGCGAGTGAGATATTGCCTCGTGGGATGGGCTACTGTTGTAATGGCCTCAACTTTAGAATGGTGTATTGGAGGAGTAGAGCCAGAGAGCTCGGTGGCAGTAGCTTTGGACCTCTTGCGACCAAGAGACTGGGGCCTTAATGCACCAACTGTAGCAGCTTCAGTAGACATTGGATCCACTTGAGGAACAACATAAGGGCCAGCACAGTACGATTCCTGCTTCTCAACTGCAGTTGTTTCTGTAGAGGGGCTAGAACTAGCTGAACAAGTTGGAGTCTCATACGACCTCTTTTTACTTCTAGGCTTGAGTCCTTTGGTGCAAGTGAGAGTTGAATGACCTAGAGTCTTACACTGCTTGCAAAAGCGTGGCAAAAATTCATACACAAGCTACTGAATCAAAGTGGTGCCATTGGGTAACATTACATTGATAGAGGATGGCAAGTTGGAGAGCAGGTCTACTTCAATAAGGACTCTAGCTTAGGAGACCCGAGTCATTTATGCAGTAGGGTCATCACAATGTATTGGCTTTCCAATCATGCTTGCAATTTTTGATAAACAAATATGGTTCCAGCATCGTAATGGCAGATTAGGTAACATCACCTATGTTGGCATTGTGGTCATATCAAGAGATTGAAAAAAAAAAAAAAACAGGCATTATTTTCAGGATAAGAGGCCGACCAAAGACAACATATGGACCTGCACCTAAGACTTCTAGCATCTACAATTCTGATGAGAATGCAAAGATCAACCAACCCGAAGCATGCATAGTGAAATGAGCTTTATGCTGCTAGGTTCGATTAATATACGTTAACAGTGAGGCATAACCTGGGAATTTCCCAGACATATAACCAATCAAGCAGAACTTCCACTTAACAACGAGGTCACTAACATCAATTTCCTGAAGATAACATGAAGCAGAGGATGCATATTCTGGAAAGTGAACAAAAGCAGGAGACTAAGAATTTAAAGTACCTAGTGGTGTGTCTGCCGGAGTACTTCTGCTACAACTAGGTTGAGACTTATCCATCATCGGTGATGCAAGAGTGGCATCAACAAGGGGGTAACATCAAAACGAGGTGCTGAAGGATGACTCTTGATAGAGGAGGATAAAGGGGGAGGAACAATAGTCAGGGTGGGAGTGAGACCACCTAAGCTCGAATAGGAACCACTAGGGTGAACTCCAACCCGGCGTTTGGTATGACATTCTGTAGCCAAGGGGCTTGCCCTGGAACTGCCAGAGGAGCCACCATTACGACCACCAGAAGAGCGAAAGTGAAGAGATGGAGCAGGGGAACCTATCTTTTGCATGGTTTTGTTCTTGCGTTTGGACGAAACCCTAGTTGCACTAGTGAAATCAGCAAATGTAACCTTCGTTCGAGGTGGAGAGGAGGTCAGAGAAGGAGAAATAGGGCGTTGGTGAACCGGCGAGCAGCTCCTGGACGGAACCCTAGGCGTGTGCAAGACAAATGTATGGCGTTTAGTTTGAAGCCGAAAATCACCTTGGGTGGAACGAAAAGTTGAGGATTTAGCCTTGGATTTAGTCATATTGATAGAAGAGAGAACTCTGAGGAGAAGAGGATAGATAAAAGAAGAAAAATGGTGAACGAAGAGGGAAGAACATGGACGCCTAATAGACCGCTTCTCTCACTACACCGGGAGCTTTTCTCTCTTAACTGAGAGCTCTATATTGTTTTGATTTCTTATATGCATTAAATATAGGATAGTTTCTCTAACACCCTCTCACTTACAATCCATATTTTTATTTTTTCAATAAACTTAAGCTGATCTTTATTAAACTCTTAGACTAGAATTGCTCCACAACCATATTAAATTTGATATTTGAGTTTTTTTTAAAAAAAAAAGCTTTATAATAGGTAGTTCATTTTTAATATAAATTTAGATGTCTTTTTATATATGTGTGTGTGTAAACCAAAATTTATGTCTTCAACTTAGTCAACTTGACATTCCAATCTCGCGATTCCTTTTAACCAGAACCAAAATCTCTGTTTGCAGCTCGATTAACCTGAAATCTCAATCTAGTGGTTTCCTTTAACCAGAACCAAAATCTTTGTCTGCACTCAATTAACCTGAAATCTCAATCTAGCATTTCCCTTTTACTAGAATTAAAATCTATGTCTGCAACTCGTTTAACTTGAAATCCTAATCTAATTCCCTTTAACCAGAACTAAAATCTTGTAGCTACTAGGAGAATCATATGCTCACATCTATTCTCTTACACAACTGTCTTTTTTTTTTTCAACTCAGTTGATCTAAAATCCTAAATCTTAGCGATCCTGTTTAACTAGAACTTTCTGAGGGTGTCTTTAACTATTTTGATTGAATCCAAAACATTTTTATTGTATAATTGAAACAGAGATTCCTAATGGCAGGTTTCCTTCTTTTCTCCTTTTATGATGATAGGTTTTAATCAAGCTCTTCCTAAACTTTCCTAGTGTTTCTTGATTGCAGGGTTGATATTTGTCCTTTCTAATAACAAGGTTAACTGGATTTCATGATGATAGAGTTGAATTTCTTAGTCCTTCCTGATTGCAAGGTTGACATATCCTTCTTGATGGCAGGGTTTGAAAATTTAGTGCTTTTTGAATGCAGGGTTGACCAGAATACTCCTTTTATTCTAGGGTAAAAAAGATTCCTTACTATCATGACTCAAGGATTCTTTCTTTATCAACTCAGATTCATCAAAATCTTACTAGATTTCATTAAAGATTTTTCCTAAAAAATTCAAAAACATTTATGCAATACTTTGAGGTTAGATGACATGCATGCATCCTTACCTGGTTTGAAATATAACTCCTCTATTTGATGTTCCATCGTCATAGGGTGTCTTTGCTTGCTATCCAAAACATTTTCATTTTTTAGATTCACCATCTCCTTTGAGTTTATCGTATGTTAATCCTTCACTTAAATGCAAGTGCAGTGCCCATTTTAGGTTATCCGTGATTATTACTGCTCTCATTATTTATTAAGTTTGACCATGCCCCCCAAGTTTGGCATTGTTTGCTTTATCATGAAAGAGTTTAACAAATCATTCAACTTTTTGGATTATTTCAAAAACTACATTCTGATTAGTTGTGTGCATCCTACCAACAATTATCTAAAGGTTTTCTGGTGTCGACCTCATATTAGATTGTCAATCAATCACGAAGTTCCTTTCAGTTGAACAATACTCCTCTTTTTTTATTTGAGCATTATCAACTAATTTAATCAGGCTCCTTTGTAGTATCATCATAAAGGATCTTGCGTGACCCATCAATGGATCACTTGCTTTCAAACAATCGCCTTTTCCTCAAGAGCTAACCATGGACTTTTAAAGATCATGCTCATTTTTATCTCATTGTTAAAATGAAACCAAAAGGATGCTAGTTTTGAAAGTATTTAAAAAATTAACTTGGTGAAAGACCTATATTTGAGCATTATCAACTAATTTAATCAGGCTCCTTTGTAGTATCATCATAAAGGATCTTGCGTGACCCATCAATGGATCACTTGCTTTCAAACAATCGCCTTTTCCTCAAGAGCTAACCATGGACTTTTAAAGATCATGCTCATTTTTATCTCATTGTTAAAATGAAACCAAAAGGATGCTAGTTTTGAAAGTATTTAAAAAATTAACTTGGTGAAAGACCTAGCATAAGCCATTCAATACATGCAATCCTTTAATTATTTTATATTTTAAAAAGAGAAATTAACTCAATGTAAAATAAAAACAATTTGTTTGGCTCTTTTATGGTTCTTTGTGTTAATTTTAATCTCTCATTTTGGGTATATCATTCGATGGTACATGATGAGGTGATCTTTTATGGATTTCAACAACAAGAGGTTCGAGTCAATACTCGAGGTTCTATCAAGAATGATTGTCTCTTTTAAGCAACCATTTTATCAACATGCATAATAACTAGTAACTTAGTTCGTGAAACCATGATCTTAATGAAAAGGCTCTTCACATTTTGAGAGCGTCACTTATCAATTGAAATCGCTTGTTTGATTAAAAAAAAAAAGGCTTTTAAAAGCATGTAATGTAGGCTATGACTTATGGTTATGAAAAGAAGGGAAATTCATAAGCTCAAAAACTATTTGAGGGTTTCAATGACCTAGGACCACCATCAACTATTCAATTTACTCTATTTCTTTTGTTGTCTTTGTAAAAGAAATGACATATAACAATGTCATTCATTCTAACCAGAATCTTTACATCGATCAATTAATAGTTCAAGAAGCTTCATAATCATGTCATTCCTTTAACTGTCAATTTCAAACTTAAAGAGAAGTCTAAAGCTCATTGCTCATCATTTATCTCATGATACTCCTTCATCCTTTTGTTATCTTAATAGAGGCCATAAAGCAACTCCAACTCCTCATTTGATGGATAACTTATCTTTTATCTAATCATTTGAAGACACAATAATCTCAATCATATTTTCCTTAATATGAGGCTCTATAACAGATACCAAAAGACATGGTATTTCACTTTCTTGTCTTTTAATCTTTTACGTGTGTTTTCCTTTCAGTTTTGTTTCTTCTTTCTCTTTTTTTTTTCACTCATGCCCCTCAGACATCAACTTTTAGCATTTTTGTGCTTTTCCTAAATTAAAATCTCTTTTGCCTTTCCTGTCTAGGGCTTTTTCTACTTTTGGGTCTTTCATAATCTTTTGTTTTCAGCATTTCCTTCACCATTGATTCTATCATTGTCTTCATCCTTTCAACCAAAAATCTCTCACTTGCCCCTAGTGTGGGTGTGATCCATGCTAAGGTTTTTTTTTAAACGAATATTTCATTAGGCTCAAAGTGGAACTGCAAGGGATAATCTTAAACATATATATTTTGAGAATCATGGAAGGAATAAAAAAAGATGACCTTTTATCATTTTAAGTAAGGTTGGTTAGAACCGATAAATTTTGACATCGTTCAGTGTAATGATTTGGACTTGTAAAGAACCATGATTTACGAGTTCATAACTATTAAATCCACTATATGTCAATATGCATATTGTTAAAACCTAGCTCCATGATGTATGGTTTAATTTCGTATGTGAGTTCAAAATTTCTTTAGTCACCTCATGCCATTTTAACAAACATCGAATCATTTCTGCAATCAAAACTCTTTTAGTTTTTTTTCAAGATTGATTAGCCTTAACTTTGCATGTTGGAGTTTGGTCAAAATATTTTATGAAAATACCCTTTAAAAGAAGCATCTGTTTATTTCAAGACAATCATAAGACAAAGAACAAAGCACAATTCATTGAAAGTACATGATGTAGTCACGATACATGAAAAAAAAATATTGAAGCAAAATTCAATGCTCATTCTCTAGGTAATTGCATATTATTTATGCGTTGTCAGCATTTTGCAAGCTACTGATCATTGCTAAAGATGGGGATAAGGGTTATTTTGTGGTAGGTACCATCATTCTTCAAACTCAATATGTCCTTTACTCACCAACTTTTAGACATGACAATTGAATTTTTTGCAATTCTCAATTGAATGGCCTATGACCCTATCATGATATTCACATCTCCCATTTAGATTATATCACCTAGGAAATGGTGGTTATATGGGATTTGTTGAGTTAGGGGAACATATCCAATGTCTGACAGATGTTGGTAGACAAAGGATTAAAACCTATCAAAAACATGTTATTAATACAAATAAACACTAGATTATCTATTAATCATGCATAACGAAGGTGTTTATGCAAAGAAATGGACCAAACATTCTCTTAATCAAGGGTATGAGATAATGTTCTTCCTAAGAACATGCCCAGAAACCCACACATTAACCCATTAAAGGCAACCATTGTCAAGCTTAGAAAATAGTATTTTTGTTTTCTAACGTATGCTTTCTTTAACCTAATAGGTCATTTTTTGCTTTTAAAGGATGCTTTCTTTAACCTAATAAATCACACTATTATAAGTAAATATTTTTTAATTCCAAAAAACTAATAAATAACATCAAAATCAAGCATAAGGTACCAAATCAAAAAAACTATCTACTTAAAACAACCTATATGTCCATGCAATATGAATTAAAAATTGATTTTCTGAACCTATTTTATGCATGAACAGACCTAACAAACCTAGGGTAAACACCTTTTTTTTTCCTTCCCCTTTTTTTTTCTTTTTTTAACCCTTTTTTCTTGATCTTGAGGGTAAAAACTCAGGGTATTTGTAGGGTTTTTAGAGGTCTTAAATCCATTTCTAACCTCTTAAACTTAAGGAAAATGTTGCAAAATTTTTATTTTTCCAATATTATATAGGAAGTTTTAATTGTTGTAAATAGAGTTATTTAACTTGTACTTAGGTTTTTTCTTGGCAACCATGGATTATTGAATAAAATTAGTGCTTTCCTTAAAGTAACACATTTTTTTTTTGTTTAAACAAAGAACCATCGAACTTATCAAAGTATAATTGACTTTGTGGTGTTCTTCCTTCTACATCTCATTCACAATTCACTAATCATTGGGTGAGGGTTCATTCCAATAGTGTTGGTGTCTTGTTTCAGGTAATCATTGTGTCACTTCTATCAAACTTGATTCTTAACTTTTTGGAATTATGTCAATCTTGCTTGTGGGTTTATAAATCTTTATATCTATAGGATCCATATTAGTTGGAATTAGAGCTTGACTCCATTTATCAGGTTATATCCTTTTATGATTTTCATTCTTCTTATTCCACGTGTTGAAAATCATTATTTCATATCTTCATCTATTCCTCTTAAATTGCGGCAACAACTACACTTACAAAACAAAAAAGTGTTATTTTGTTTCATTATTGTCACTACATATATTAGTAACATAAAAACACAAAAAAAATTAAAAGAAGAATAAGAAGAAGAAGAAAGTTGTTCAAACAAAGACGTTATAAATTATGCTGCATAAACTAAAACAAGGAAAAATTGGGTCAAGCCATATCAGAATTACTTGAAAATTTATATTCTGGTTATTTTGGGTCTAATAGAACTATATATCAAATTTGAGTTCAATTGGACATTTTTTAGCTTAGATTCCAAATTCAGGTTTAGTTTGCATAAAACGGGTCTGATTTGCGTCGACTATTGAAACTTGCTTTGCTACTATTGACATTAATCTAGTTAGTATACTAAAGTTTTATTTGGGTTATTTGGGTGTCAATCAAGTCATTTTCATAATCTTTGCTTCTGGTAATTTTTTTTTGTATCTTTAAAAACATTCATTTTTGTATAAATTCATTTGCTACTTCTGAAATAATAATCATAGTTTTGTATTTGCTTGTTTTTGTATATTTCTTGCCTTTTTAGTTAATTACACTTATTTAGATTGGGTGCTACTAAGTTGTTCTATTTGGTTGTGTTGATTTCAATTTTGCAAAAGATGAAATAAAGGTGAGATGAGAAGAAAATGGCATAGCGAGCATATTAGAGTGAAAAATCTATTATTTGTGTGAAACGTGAGAGGTGTGATGATATTCTTTTCTACTAAAAACCTTTTTACATATTCAAAATGTCTGAAGAAAAATGAGTTACACCACCTCCTACGGAGAATAATAACCTAACACTTCAAATTTAAGGTCTAGCATATATGTTGGAGAGGTTTAACTTGGTAATTGGTAATATGCAAGAGAGGTTGGATAGGGTAGAGAGGTAAGATAACAATAATGATGGATATAAGAATAGGATTGATCGAAAGGGTAATCATGAAAAGAAACTCGAATAATAACTTGGATGATTTTAAGGATGAATATGACATTGTAGGAGATGATGATTTTAAACATAAGATTGTAGGTTCTGTAGCCTAGAGATTAAAGGGATGATGGTTTTAGACATAGGGGTTAATTCATCAATAGAGGAGATTTCCAAAACTATAAAAACCATAATAATGTGCATGGTGATCCAAAATCTATTAAACTGGAAACTCCTAGTTTTCAAGGTAAAAATAATATCAAGGTTTATTTGGAGTGGAAAAAGAGATGGATTGATTTATTCAAAAATAAAACTTCTATGTGAGAGTTTCTCTTACTCTTGGTTTCTCTTGGAACTTTTTCAATATCTTATCAAAGATCAATTGTTTTGTGATGTTCATCCTGACTTATCAAAAAATTAATCAAGATTTGTGGTGTCTTCTATACTTCTTGTAACATCTCACATCAAAAAAAGAGTGTCCAGAGCTAGGGCATATTAAGGAAGTTGGTACCTAACCTTGTGGGATGCATTTTGGGGCCTGTGGGTCACCAGGAACAAAACTGTTAGGTGTGGAGGCCGGGTTGGGCTGAGCCATAGCGGACAATATTCTGCAAGGGGGAGTGGGTCGGGCCTTACATATGGTATCAGAGTCGAGGACGGCTCGTTCTTAAGGTAGGGGGATTGTAACATCCCACATCGAAAGAAGAGTGTCCAGAGCTAGGACATATTAAGGCAGTTGGTACCTAACCTTGTAGGACACGTTTTGGGGCCTGTGGGTCACCAGGAACAAAACCGTGAGGCGTGGAAACCGGGTTGGGCTAAGCCATAGCGGACAATATTCTGCAAGGGGGAGTGGGTCGGGCCTTACATTTCTCATTTGCATACTGATTATAGGCTTTGGGTATAGGTTAGTTACATATAGTCTTAGTGCCTCAGTATAAGTTATCATTGTGTCAAGTTCAATTTCAAACCTAATCTTAGCTTTCTTAGGAAGTTTCTTACTTTGCTTTGAGTTTTTGGATCTTTATATCCACAGGTTTTGCATTAATTGGTATTAGAGTAAGGCTATAAAATCAGGTTATATCCCTTTTTCTTTTAGTTTTCGTGTTATTTCATCGTTGTTGTAATTTCATCTAGACTTGTAGCATGGTATAAAAAAGTTTAAAAAAAAAGGTCTTGTGAAAATAACAAGTCAACATTCAAGCATGATGATGATTTGAGGTTGGATCCTTTTGAGGAGAGGGGCGACGATGTGAATGTGAGCATCATCAAAAGATGCATTACATGTTTTGATTGGGCTTATTACAAGGTCAAGAGCTAAGAAGGTTAAAGATGTATTTAATGGGATAATTCAAGATATTTGGACTTTATTTCCTACAAGACTTGCAGATTTAACTTATTTCCTTACTTACATGTGGATTAAGTTTATTTTTTTAATGTGCAGTTTCATGTTAATGAGTATAATTTTCAATCCAACTATTGGATTAGATTGAAGTTTTATGATAAGAATCCAAAAGCCTTGTTTTATATTGGGTTGAAATTTCATATCAATTGGACATCGAGAAGGCCTTGTGATTTATAACTTTTTAATTATTTTTCCAATATTGTTCATGATGTTTTACATATTATAAATAGAATTATTTAACTTGTACTTAAATTTTTGCTTGGTAGCCATGTATTATTGAATAAAATTGGTGTTTTGTTTAGAGCAACATGTTTTTCTTTTTGTTTAAACAAATAACCATTGAACTTATCAAAGCATAACTAATTTTATGGCTATTTTTCTTATACTTCGAGTTCATGATTCGTTAATAGTAGGGAGGGGGTTCATTCCAATAGTATTGTTGTTTTAGTTCAGGTATTATTATGTCACAATTCTATCAAACTTGATTTTTAGCTTTTTGGGATTGTGACAATCTTGCTTGTAGATTCTTGGATCTTTATAAAACATTTAAGTATAATTTCTTTGATAATTTTTATAGATTATTTTTTTTCTTTCTTAAGAGTTTTTTTTTATTCAAGAGGAAGAAAGAAATAGCACATTACATGTTTATTTCAAGGATAGAAATTATATATATATATATATATATATATATATATATATATATATATATGATGTTATGCCATCTTCATCTACTATATATAAATCCAGTCCTTGTGTTTTATAGTTTTTCTTATGTAGGTTATGGTATAGGAGTGGCATTAATAGAAGAATTTTATAACAATTTTGTTGATGTAATTCATGAGAAATTTGTAACAATTTATATATTCTCTAGTGTTCCTTAATCATGTTAATTGTGTAAATTGTTTTTTTAAAATGATAAACCAACTTTCCTACTAAAACCCAAACCTTTATCATTTCATATGAAACAAATTTTATGATATTTTCATGTTCTACCAAATGCATTTCTTATCGAATATTAAGCAAGTTATCCATACTAAAACAAATGCATTTATGAGAAATGATGAGTTAATTCTATTAAGTTTTTCTTTAATTTTTGTCTAGTTCTGTAAAACATATGGGTCTGACATACATGCCAGACCCAAGGCATTTGGACTTGGCTGAAAGCCAAGTCCAAGGTGTTTGGGCTTGGCAGAACTCAAGATAATGTGGGTCTAGCACACATGCCGGACCTAAGGTGTTTGGACTTGGCATTCAGCCATGTCCAAGGTGTTTGAGTATGGCAGTACGCTAAGCCTAAGATAGCGTAGGTGTGGACACCTGTTAGACCCAAGGTGCTTGGACGTGGCAGTCAGCCAAATTCAAGATAGCATGGGTCTGACACACATACTAGACCCAAAGCGTTTAGACTTCGCATTTAGCCAATTTCAAGGCGTTTGGGCTTGGCAGAGCACCAAACCCAAGATAGACTGGGTCTTGCACGCATGTTGGACCCAAGATGTTTAGACTTGGCAATGCGCCAAGTCCAAGATAGTATGGGTCTAGTATGTATGCCAGACTCAAGGCACTTGGACTTGGCAGTCAACCAAGTCTAAGCTAGCGAGGGTCTAGCAAGCATGCGAAACCTAAGATGCTTGGACTTGGCAGTGCGCCAAGCCTAAGAAAACGCAAGTCTGGCACGCATACCGAACCTAAAACGCTTGGACTTGGCAGTGCGCCAAGCCCAAGATAACGTGGGTAATGTGGATTTGGCACACATGACAAACCCAAGACACTTGGACTTGACAGTGTGCCACGCCCAAGTTAGATGCTTGGACTTGGCAATGCGCCGAGCCCAAGGTAGCGTGGTTTTGGCACATATGTTGGACCCAAGACACTTGGACTTGGCAGTGCGCCAAGCCCAAGTTAGTTTCATAGTGATTGATATAGCATTAGCTTACAATGTCATTCTAAGATAGCGTAGGTGTGGACACCTGTTAGACCCAAGGTGCTTGGACGTGGCAGTCAGCCAAATTCAAGATAGCATGGGTCTGACACACATACTAGACCCAAAGCGTTTAGACTTCGCATTTAGCCAATTTCAAGGCGTTTGGGCTTGGCAGAGCACCAAACCCAAGATAGACTGGGTCTTGCACGCATGTTGGACCCAAGATGTTTAGACTTGGCAATGCGCCAAGTCCAAGATAGTATGGGTCTAGTATGTATGCCAGACTCAAGGCACTTGGACTTGGCAGTCAACCAAGTCTAAGCTAGCGAGGGTCTAGCAAGCATGCGAAACCTAAGATGCTTGGACTTGGCAGTGCGCCAAGCCTAAGAAAACGCAAGTCTGGCACGCATACCGAACCTAAAACGCTTGGACTTGGCAGTGCGCCAAGCCCAAGATAACGTGGGTAATGTGGATTTGGCACACATGACAAACCCAAGACACTTGGACTTGACAGTGTGCCACGCCCAAGTTAGATGCTTGGACTTGGCAATGCGCCGAGCCCAAGGTAGCGTGGTTTTGGCACATATGTTGGACCCAAGACACTTGGACTTGGCAGTGCGCCAAGCCCAAGTTAGTTTCATAGTGATTGATATAGCATTAGCTTACAATGTCATTCTATGAAGACCCCTTTTACATCAAATTAAGGTCATTATTAGCACTCGGTACTTAACTTTAAAGTTCCCAACTCAGCAGGAAGTAGCCACAGCCCGGGGAGATTAGACGGTCTCAAGACAGTGTGTCTTTACTTGCTTGAAAGGCAAGAAAGTACGGATATCTGATCAAGAAATATCTTTAAATAAGCATCTAAAAGTTAGAACTGAGATTGTTAAAACATTGAAAGATGTTTCTTTAGGAGGAGAAGAGAAAGCAACCACTAAAATGAGATCCACCTTAACACCAACACAATAGAAATCACTAACGGAGCTCCTACAAGTCCATAAGCTAAATTTCACAACAAATTCATCAAAAATGCCAGGTATCAGTCCAAAAATAGTCACCCACCAATTAAGAGTGGATCTAGTTGCACACCCAGTCCGGCAGAAGAAGAGGAGCTTTAGGGGAGATAGACTGATGGCTATAACTCATGAAGTAGATAAACTTTCCAGAAGCTAAATTTCACAACAGACTCATAAAAAATGCCATGTATCAGCCTAAAAATAGCCACCTACCAGTTAAGAGTTGATCCAGTTGCATACTCGAGCCACTAGAAAAAGAAGAACTTTGGGAGAGATAGATAAATGGCTATAACTCAAAAAGTAGACAAACTTTTAGCTACTGGCTTTACCAGGGAAGTGTTATACCCAACTTGGTTAGCAAACATGATCATGGTTAAAAAGAGTAATGGAAAATGGAGGATGTGTAATGCAACCATATTATTCGATAGTTTCACTCACATTTAACTAGTGTTTTGCCTATGTTTTATGTATAAAGTGCCTTGATATTCTTTATTTTATGTTTTGAAGGCACTTTTAGATGAAAGATGCAAAAAGGAATAAATTGAAGATAATTGGCAGATTTGATGTTCAGTCGATGTTTTATGCAGAGCGTGAGCTCTAAAAGTCAAAACGAAGTGATTCTAGTGGCATTAGAAATCTAACATCCATACCTTTCTGGAAATCTAAGTCAAGAAAAATAAAAAGACAAAGAGCATGGAAATCTCATACTTCAAAGTCAAATCTTGCATTCTGTCAATGTTGACCTTTGGTCATTCAAAATTCAATATCTAGAGCTGCAGAAGTCCAATTTATGCCAACTTAATTTTGTTGGATTCCTGACTCAAAGGCTTACAAACGCTCCAACTTTTAGCCAAAAATGATGTCATATGATGGAGATATGAGTTTTCAAAGATGATAATTGAATTTTGCCAGCAAACAGGTTTCGTGAAGAAACGAATCCAAATTACATCCCGAAGCATCCAAACCGACATCCAAGTTTTTATTTTAGCAATTTAGCTCCTCTAGAAGGTCACGGAAGGCAACCGCCAACCTCAAGCCACCAACCACAAACCAGCCGCCAGCCGCCTTCACACTACCACCATCTATTGATGTTCACACTTGAACTTTGATTTTTCTTAGTTACAATTTGTGTATAAATAGGCAGCTAAGTTTATGTTATTAAGAGAGCCAAGAGAGAGGGAGAGGGAGTGCAGTAGAACAAAAGAAAGAGGGGTGGCAGCCATAAGAGAAGAAACACGAACTCTCCCCTCTACAAATCAGAAATCATGTATTCTTCCATATTTAGGAGTAGTTGTTCAAGATATGCAAGGTTAAGCTCGTTTTCTTGGTTGCAAGGATGCAAACACCTTCAGATTTCAAGAACTGTGAGATTTATTCTTCCATTTATTTTCAGTTTGTATTATGAATGAGTATATTTGTTTTCCTATACATATTTCCTATGATTGTTTATCTTAATTGCTAGAGCGGACTCTAAGTTATTATTATGAACAATCTATTGCTAAGTTTGATTTCAAAACCGGAGTTATGGTATATAAACTTGTGAAGCAACTAAGCTTGATAATTGTAGCGAAACTACGTTATTAAACTTAGGGAGAACATTCGATCAAAGCAACACAAGCTGACAACTTGGTTGTTAAGATTAATGAATTTATCTAGATCTTAAGGCTGCCATTGGATTAAATCATTAGTGCGAACACTATGATTGTTTGTTGGTTAGGGTTAGTTATACGGCGGATCCGTTAATTAACCAATGTTAAGAAAAGATAAAAATTCAAAATATAAACTGGAGTTTCGTTTCAATGATTGGTTCTGATTTCTGTAGGTGGATGTGTACTTGCGACCAAGGTTTGTTTTCTTGATAAATTTCAGTTTTAATTGATTTTGTTTGCTAGTTTAATTTCTGCCATAGTTTAAATCATTACAAATCAAACCCCCCCTCAATTGCATAATGTATATCATAAAAATCTAAACTAAACCTTCCTCGTAGGATCGACCCCTTACTTGCTCTATATTATCTTATGTGTTTTAAGCTAGGGTAATTAATTTGTGCGACCTCGACATCACAACAATGTGTGTGGACTTCACTGATTTAAATAAAATTTTGCCCAAAAGATAGTTACCCACTTCCAAGAATTGATCATTTGGTAGACTCTACAGCTGGTTTTGAATTTTTTTTAGCTCTTTAGATGCCTACTCAAGGTATCATCAAATCTTCATGCATCCTGATGATGAGGAGAGAACAACCTTTATAACTAAATCCGACACTTATTGTTATAAAGCCATGCCATTTGGATTGAAGAATGCAGGGGCAATATATCAATGAACTGTTAATCAAATTTTCAAAAATTAGTTGGGAAAGATTATGGAGGGATACGTTGATGATATGTTTGTAAAGAGCATGACTTTTTCAACAATATATCTTAGACCTCAAAGAAGTGTTTGCAGTCTTAAATCAATACCAGATGAAGCTCAACCCTTCCAAATGTGTTTTTGCCATCAAAGGAGGAAAGTTTCTCGGTTTCTTAGTAAGCTCTAGGGGAATCAAGCCTAATCCATAAAAAAAATTCAAGCCATCTTAAACATGAAGCCCCCGTGAAATGTGAAGGAAGTACAATGCCTTATAGGGAGATTGGCCACCCTCAACAAATTCATTTCATGTTTGGGAGAACGAACTCTTTCATTATTTAAAACACTAAGACATATAACAAACTTCAAGTGGATCAAGGATTATCAAAGGGCCTTTAAGAAACTCAAGATTTATCTATTATCCCCTCAAATTTTATCTCAACCAAGGAAGAAAGAAGATTTATTTCTCTATCCGAGAGTGTCCAAAATAGTAGTGAGCTTAGTCCTAGTAAGGGAAGATGAAGGTATACAACGACCCGTGTATTACTCCAATTGAACTCTCCATGATGTAGAAATAAGATATTTAAAGGTGGAGAAAGTAGCCCTAGCACTTGTAAGAGCCTCTAGGAAATTGAAACCATACTTCCAAGCTCACCAAATGGTAGTATTGATAGATCAACTGCTGAGACAAATTCTTCACAAACCAGAATTATCTAGATGTCTATTAAATAGGCAATAGAATTGGGAGAGTTTGGACGTCAATACAAGTCGCGTCCAACAATAAAGAGTCAAGCCTTGACAGACTTCATTATTGAATATTGCTTCACAGAGTATATAAATGTCTTGAATCATCCACTTTCAGCAACTGAAATCTCAATCAAACCAAAAACATCAATGGGATCAACCCAAATACTTATTGTCTGGAAGCTATATGTAGATGATGCTTCTAACATGAATAGAAGTGGAGCTGGGATAGTATTAATCAGTTCCAAAGAACATGTGTTACAGTATGGCATCCATTTTGAATTCCCTACCACCAATAATGTAGCGGTATATAAGGCTCTTATAGTCAGACAACACCTTCCTGAGGCCTTGAAACCTTATCCTCTCCAAGCTCACAGTGATTCCCAGTTAGGGGTTAGTCAATGCCAAGGAACAAATGAGACGAGAGAACCTAACACGCAGCGATATCTTCAAAAAGTTAAACCTTATTTCAACGTTGATCACCAAACCGTCTCAATAACTTGCATTCCTAAAGAAAATAACCAGCGAGTAGACCTCTTGTCTAATCTGGCTAGTTCCAATCTAGTGGAACTCCCTGCTGGTGTTTGGATAGAAATCTTGAAAAAGATGAGATTGGTGCAGAAATCCTTCAGCCCCATTATTAAGATGTCTTTCCCCACAAGAGAGATCTTATATCTTATAAGAAATACATGAAGGCATATATGGTTTGCATACGAGCTCTAGAGCTATTGCAGCTCAAGTAACATAGACATGATTTTACTGGCCAACAATACTCTAATGCGTCATGAGCCTGGTAAAAAGGTGTGACAAATGTTAGAGGTTTGCGCTAGTTCCCTGACATATACACAGAAATGATAATTATAACTTCCCCTTGACTGTTTGTACAATGAAGGACAGACATACTAGGTCCATTTCCCAAGGCCACAGGCAAAAGACAATTTATCCTAGTAGCTATGGATTACTTTACCAAATGGGTTGGAGCGGAAGCTTTAGCAAAAATAACCACCAGCAAAGCACTCTCTTTCTCTAAAAAAACATTATATGTCACTTCGACAACCAGCAAATAAGAGAATACTAGAGACTTCATATTGATCATATCCTCAGACAAATGACCAAGTTGAATTAACTAATAAAGTTCTACTGAATGGATTGAAGAAAAAGATATAGGACGCCAAGTCGGAGTGGGCAGAATTATTGAATGAAATTTTATAGGCCTACAGAACGACTAAAAAACATTCACTAGTGAAACACCATTTCTCCTTGTCGCACCCGACATCGCGGCGGCCTTAAAATTGTTCATGGAAAAGAACAGATTTCTGGCATCCTGTTCTTTAATGGGGAATGGTCTTTGTTTAAGGAGTCGCCACCTAGTATTATGGTCACTAGGAACCCTAACTGGTCAACAGAGATTCTATGGTTCGGGACTGGTTATGTAAAAGGGAAGATATTATCACCCCTTAAACATCCTGAATAAAGGCAGGCTGCATTGCTAGTTTCGTTTTAAATTGCTAAATATTTATTAGTTTATGCTATGAAAATTTGCTTATAATATTCCTGACTCTGACGCCAGTGAATATTTAACTACGAATATTTCCAACTCTAGCGTTAATAAATATTACGCAGCTATAAAAAACAAAACAAATTTAAATCAATATTTTTTATTCCTGACTCTGGCGTCAGTGAATAAACAAATAAAATAAATTTATTTTTACGCATGCACATTTTTTATTTTTATGCTAAATAAAATAAAATACAACGAATAAAAATAATATAAATTTAAACCGGTATTTATTCCTGACTCTGGCGTCAGTAAATAAACCAATAAATTTATATTATTTTTATTCACGCATACACATTTTTTATTTTTTTATTTTTCCTACCATTTTTTATTTTTCCTTTCCCGTTCCTGACTCTAGCGTCAGTGAACAATTTCTACGAATATTTCCAACTCTGGTGTTGGTAAATATCACACAAATCCAACCCAAAACTATTTTTGTTTATTTATGTAGCCCGGTATCAAAAACTCACTAGTCCAAATCAGAACCAGTGACCCGGTTTGGCCACTGTTGCATGCATGCGTGAGTCAGGCATGCATGCAACAGTAACATGGTAATTAATTTGACAAAAACAGGGAAAGATGAAGAACTTACCTGGCGAGGTTGCGGATGAAGGCGAAGTTGAAGGACACGGTCATGCACTACTCGCGGTTGAAGACCCGATCTGCTGTTCACGACGGAGACAGGATTTCTGTCGTGAAAGAGGGTTTCCCAACGTTGCTTTCATGGAAGACGAGAGGAGCACAGTGCAGCTTGCCTATGCTATTTGTTGTTGCTGTACTGTGATGCTGGTGTTGCTCCATCTGCTGGACCGAAAGGAAGGCTGTTGCTGGACATGCGGGGCGCGCATCTGATGCCGGTGGCTTCTGCTCTAGGAGGGGAGGAAAGGACATAAGGGTTCCCTCTGCTGCAACTACTGGCTTGTGTTAGCTCCCGGTTGCTGGAACGAAAGGAAGACTTCTTACTGGTTCTGCCACTTGCTAGGGGACAGTGCGGCTGAGGAACACCTGTTTTCGCTGGTCTAGAAGGTAACCTTCTGCTGCTCACGATGGCAGCTTGCTGAGAAGAGGATGCTCACAGTAGCAGTTTGTTGATCAGAGGAGCTGCTGGCGTTTGTTGCTGATGGTGTTTGAACACCAAGTTGCTGAAACCAGTGCCGCAGCTATATCAGAGGAAGGGGAATCATGGCAGCAATCGGAGTAGGAGAGCCGGTGTTTCGGTGATGAGGAAAGGAGGAGCGACTCCACTGTTGTCTGGGCTTCTCTGCTGCTACTGCTGCTGGTAAGAAGGGATGTCCATGGTGCAATTTTCCTGGTCTCGAGGTTTAGTGATATCCTGCTTTGAGGAGGACCAGGTTTGATAAGTTAACAGCATGCAGTAGAGTTCAACCGAAGGAGGGGTTACCGGGATAAGAAGATGAAGCTGATTTCTCTTTTCTTGGTGTTGGCGGCAGAGATATTGACAAAGAGAGGGTACTGGCTGGCATTGGTATTGATTGATTCTAAAAAAAAAAAAAAAGGCAGGGGACGGCGGCTGGTCTCAACAGGTGGTTCGCCGCCCCCCCTTTTTTTTTAAATGTCTTTTTTAATTTTTAATTTTTTTTAGGTTTTTGGTAATGGTCTTTAGGTCTCTCTGTTTTTAGGGTTTCTCTCTAATCGTCTCTCCATTTTTTTTCATACCCTGAGATCTGTATTTATAGTGCCAGAGTCCCTTCGCGTGTGAGAAACCAAGTTTCAATCAAACTCATTCTCTTCTTTGAAGTTTGAATTTGATTAAGAATCAAATTTGAAAGCGGATAACTATCCTTATCTTAAAGACAAGGATTATCTCGAAGAGAAAGATTATCTTGAAGATAGGGATTATCTTGAAGATAAAGATAGAATAACAAAAGCACATTATAGTCCTTAATTTTCACAGAAGTTGACAAATCACACTTTTCATCGAAATAAATCTTTAATCTTTTAATTTTTCATTTTAAACGCTGTAAAAATTAAATTAAAAACCAAAGGGCCAAAATTGGGTTATGACACTCCTCATGTACGGAACAGAAGCTATGATTCTAGTTGAAATCAGGTGTCCAAATCATCGAGTAGTTTACTACACCATAGAAGACAATGAACAAGGTTTTAAAATCAATCTTGATTTTCTGGAAGAATCACATATAACGGATGCAATTAGGAATGAAGTCTATAGACTCAGAGCCACTCAATATCACAACCTCAAAGTCAAAAATAGAAAGTTCAAATGTGGAGACTTAGTACTCTGGAAGTTAAAGGCCACGAATAACAAAGGAGGTAAGGGCAAACTAGCCCTGAAATAGGATGGTCCTTTCCTTTCAAAGTTATAAGAGTGATCAAGGCCAACACATACCATTTACAGGATATGGAAGGTAAAAATCTCCCTCACGCTTGGCATTCAGATCATTTAAAAATATATTCTAATGCGTGAGAATGTACTTTTTCATACATGAATATTTGTAGTGCTATATGCATCATATGTAGGAATGTACTTTTTCATATATGAATATTTTCAGTGTTATATGCGTCAATCTCCAAGGGATAAACATAGTCTCCCCAGTGTTGTATGCATCAATCTTCAAAGGATAGACATAGTCTCCTCAATGTTATATGCACCAACTTTTGAGGGATGGACGTAGTCTCCCTGGTGCTATATGCGCCAATCTCCAAGGGCTTTCTAGTGCTATACGCATTTGTTCATTAAGGAAGACGTAATCTCCCTAAGGGCAGCAATCCCAACATGGTGTTGTACAGGGAAATGACTAAGAAATGAAAGATACTAAAAGAAAAGGAGATCAAGAATTGTCATTGGAGGAGAAACAAAGCCAACAACTATAGCATGTAGACGTATATATAGTATTATGATCCTATGTCCACCAGGTATGCAAACACCATCCGTCTTTATCTCAAGGGAGGACGATACGCTTTTTAGTCAAGTTTTCACCTTAACCCCTCTTAAGCCTTTACATGTGAAATCACATGTTAAAGGTTGGGGGGCAACTGATGAGTCAATTTTATTAAGTTTTTATTTAATTTTTCCTAGTTCTTTAAAACATATAGGTCTGGCATACATGCGAGACCCAAGACATTTGAACTTGGTTTCCAGCCATGTCTAATGTGTTTGGGCATGTTAGCGCGTCGAACCCAAGATAGTGAGGGTCTGGCACACATGCCAGACCCAAGGTGTTTGGACTTGCTAGTCAGCCAAGTCCAAGGTAGTGTGGGTCTAGCACGTATACTAGACCCAAGGCATTTGGACTTGGCATTCAGCCAAGTCCAAGGCGTATAGGCTTGGCAGTACACCAAGCTCAAGGTAGTGTGGGTCTAACACGCATGTCGGACCCAAGGCGCTTCAACTTGGCAGTCAACCAAGTCTAAGGTAGCATGGGTTCGACATCGTGCCACACTCAAGACGTTTGAACTTAGCAGTGCGCCAAGTTCAAGATAGTGTGGGTCTAACATGTATGTCGGACCCAAGACGCACCGCCAAGCCCAAGGTAGTGTGGGTCTGGCACGCATATCGAACTAAGATGATTGGACTCGACAGTGCGTCAAACCCAAGTTAGGGTTGGCACGCATGCTAGACCCAAAACGCTTGGCAATCAGCCAAGTCTAATATAAGGACCATCCTTCCTTGGCATGTCCAGGAGAATGACCGACCTCCCTTGGGTCTAACCTTAGAAAAGAACTCAGTCTCTATAGGCTTAGCTACACTTGACGTCTTAAACTCTAATCCCCATAAACTTTTTTAGGTGTATAAAAGTCCTTTAAGAATCCATTATATTCACATCAGATAAGGGATATTTATCCCTCATTAAATGCTATTAGGATAATTACATTACAGGCCCTCCTTTATACACAAAGACAAGATTTATGGGTTATAAATACAGCATAAAAGCTTCATAAGAAAGGTTCACATTTTGCAATCGTCTACTACCTTTATATTTTAAAAGATACTGACTTTATCATCAGAGGATCTTTAAGATATCCCAATTGGAATTGTTTTCTTTCAGGTATTAAAAATCTTCTTAATGAATTTGAAGTTGTTTTGATTGAGAAAAAATCTAAATATTTTAACTTATTAATCAACTGTTATTTTAAACATCAAATAACTTTTTATTTTAAGTTCTTGGATTTTTAAACATCATAAATAAATATGTTTTATATAACCTCCCTAAATTCAAACCCGATCGTCCATTTATCAATCAAATTAAACTTTCAATGAAAATAGTGTTAATAATGAAAAAAAAAAACTATGCATAGTAGAATAATTCTTGGATAAAATAAATATTTGAATGTAAAGAATTATAATTTCTAAAAAATACAGTACTATGTTAATAAACTATTTTAATCAAATGTTAAATCATACATGATAATGATAGTTGGTATTATAATATTTTTGAAATTTATTTTATATGTAAAAAATTATCTCATAATATTCTTAACCATATATAATCTCTAAACCTATCTTTTAAAATCATAAGTAAAAATAATTTCTTAAAACCTATTTTTTTAAGCAGATACTACAACATCAAACACAGACCACACACTCGGTGCGCCCTTATTTAATAATATGTATTATTCAGAAGAGCAAATCGGAGCACATTCAGTGAATCTAGCCGTATCTTCGATTGGTGGTTCAAGGTCAGCTTTGTCGAACTTATAAAACAAAACAAAAAAAATATTTACAGGACAAGAATATAATGATTTTTTTATTTGATGATAATGTGTATTGATAATCAAAATTAAGTTTTTTTATTTGATTTTAAATGCTTATTATTCATGTCAACTTTAATAAACATTTATTAAATTCAATCCAGAGATATAATCAACCTAGCTTGAATGTATTAAAAAAATATATATCAAAACCCCTCGGCGTTGCAATACTGTAACGATGCACGAATCTATTCCCTGTCAAGAATTAGAAGCCTTCTTGTTGAAAAAATTGAACCACCTACCAGGCAAGGGACCATGAAAGAACATTCCCTGAAGTTATGAAAAGTCAAAGTCTTCCCTTTTGAGGAAGAAAACTCAACTCCACGTAGAGAAAGAACACATGTAATGTCGAATTGCTCCGATACACCGCTTTTTTGCGGTCTTTCAATCGCATTTTCAAAGCCATAGCCGGAAGCTATAAGCATGTCCATGACCACTGCAGATGTCAAAAGCTCTGAAAGGTTTGAAGAAGGAATGGTAGTGATACAGGAAGCGGTTGATAGAGCCATTGGGATTGCAGAAGGTACTGACAATGTCCAAGGGTTCTCTTCCGAAGACTACATGCGATACTACACGTATCCTTTTCGTTCTCTATCAACTCATAGCTTCACCATTGAAAACACTGTTGATTCTACAAGCGGATTTGGATATGTACTTGCTAGTCATGATGATGGATCCACCTGCTGGGTGGTTATTAACAAAAACTAATGATTGATATCTCTGTGTTATGTTACATTTTGGCCAAATTGTTTCTGAGCAATGTCTTAGATAGCAACTCTTTACCCCAATTACAAGTGAATGTTTTGTTTTATCCAGTAAAATTATGCATGGCTACAGGCTACCTTTGTTGTTGTTTTTATCTTCTTTCTGGTTACATGGAATTTGTAGAGTTAACTAAGCTGAGCAGAACTATTTATGAACTCAGTACCCCCAACCCTCTCGGTGAATATTCTCGGGAGTTGTATGACTATTATAAGAAGATATTTGAAGAGTACATAACCTCTAAGGTCAGTGGCATTTCTGAGATTTACAAACTTCACTTGGTGATAATAAAAATCTCCTCATATTTGGATTCTTTGCTTGTTTATTGATTCCAGGTTTTGCCAGCTTTAAATGGAAAGAGAGACCAAGATTTGTTGCAAGAAATAGTGAGGAGATGGTCTATGCTCAAAACCATGACTTTATGGCTTTTTAGATTTTTCAACTATCTTGACAGATACTTTATTGCAAGGAGAAAACTTCCTTCACTTCAACAAACTAGCTACAACACTTTTTACAACCTGGTTAGTAATGGAAATTCTTAATCTTTTCACAAAGCTGAATCATGGTACTGGTTTCTTTTTTCCCAGATGTATAGTTTGATTTTGTGTTCAGGTGTATGCTGAGACATTTGGCCCAGTAAAGGACGCTGTGATAGCCATGGTACGTTTAGATTTTCTACCAAATTCATAGCATTTCTCCGATCACAGGGCATGAGCAAGAAATATCGTTCATGTCGAATTCTTATGAATAACATTAACTCTATAGATCACTAGTTCGACATAAGAAGAACAACTGATTGTCTTAGAAATCTTAATTACTTCTAGTTACCAATGTTCGGTTTCATATGCTCTGGATTAGCCGATACGAGAACTTTTTTGGATTCCATGTTGTTGTCCTGATATCCCACTAGCTACCAAATACTTCATATTGTTAGTCGATGGTAAATTATACTTTCACTAGATTGTTTCTGTATGATAATTGAAGTAGACTGTTTGTTGGCAGTAACTCATTATCATGATTGACTCTGCCTATATACTTGAAGAATCCCTTTTGAAATAGTTGATTTGTTCACTAAAACCCCTTGCACTTGTAGTAATGTCTGAAATCATAGAACTTTTGATATTCAGATCAACCGGGAACGTGAGGGTGAGCAGATCGATCAGGCCTTGGTGAAAAGTATTTTGGCGATCAATGCAGAGAATGGAATAGGTTCATTAAAACAGCATAAGCAAAACCTTGAAGAAGCAATCCTCAAGGACACTGCTGCATTTTACTCTCAAAAGGCTTCATATTGGATGCAAAATAAATCTTATAATGAATATATGCTGGCGGTATTAATGTTGCTTCCATTTCTCAGTTGAAGTATCTATTTACAGTACTAATGCGGAGGGTTCATTTAATGCTGTCTTTCACAATGAAATTTAGGTTAGCCAATGCTTGACACATGAGAAGGACACAGTTTCTCCTTACCTGCAGGCCGAAAACCAAAAGAAGTTACTGGAGGTTTGTTGCTTATACTTTTTGAGAAGCAATTGACAGGTTTATGATTTTTTTTCTTCTTGGGATAAATTGTTGCATGCTGGGATTCAAAGTCTCAGCCTTGTTCGAAAAATTCTTCAAGATGACCTGAACTGTGAACATTCGCTCTTAATTCTCCCATATCCAAGTGGCCTCTGCTATTAAAGTTCATGACAAAGCAATTCGGATTAAGGGTCCGGAAACGAGATGCACCTGCAGTGCAACATGCGTTTCCAAGTGAGAAGTATCGTTCTGTGTTTGGGAACTTGGTTGCGTTTTGTAAAATTTAAAAAAAAAAATTTGTTAAAAATTATTTTTTTTATGTTTTTAGATTGTTTTGATATGCTGATCTTAAAAATAATTTAAAAAAAAACATCATTTTAATGCATTTTTACACGAAAAACACTTGATGTATTCCTTGATATATTTAGTTGTTCATTTGTTAACTATTCTTAAAGCAGGTTGTAGAACAAGAATTGCTCAATGCACATGCCAATGAACTGGAAAGAAAGAAACAAGTTGATGAATTTCCCTTGGCAGATCGTAAGCAAGTCAGCTAAGAAACTTACTTGTGCTGATTTCTTTGGGGTTGAGGTGGATTTAAAGATCTGAATAATATTTTAGATCATTTGTTGCAGACTAGCAGTGAAGCTGTTCTGCCATCTGCTTAGTAGACACATCTGGGTGATAATAGTACATTGTATCATTGTTTTCTTTACAGGATACATATGCTGGACTTTGCTTACTGCTGTTCTGCACTGGTGGCTGAATTCTAAATAGTATCATGTTTATCCCTTAGTCTCTTGATGTTGGATGCTAACTGAATTTCTGATTCAATCATTATTGTTCTTCATGAGTTTTATTCCCCATATGCAACTGTCAAGGAATCCATGTGTGTTCGTTGGGTTGCTTGGTCCATTTCTGAGATGATTTCTGTTGGAATGCTGTTCTAAAATTTTTGAATTGATTTGCTGCTGGGAACCTTTTGGATGGTGTTGAGCCTTTATCTTCTTCAACTCCAGGTGATTCTGCTGTTGTGTTGGCTCTGTAAGCTACCACTTATTTTGACTTATTTGGCATTCATCTTTGATAAAATTCTAGCTGATCTATCCTGGAAAAGATAAGCAAGGTTTATTTGATGTGGATTTGTGAGGCCTCCGTAGTCTCATTTAGAGATGGCAATGACTATTCTCCAATCAGATTTTTTTATATACATATTCTACTTATTATATTCATTGATTAAGAAATTTAGATATATTATTCATCGAGTTTCGGGTATCTATATAGATATCTGTATACATAATTTTAAGTACCTGAAATTAAACAAACACACATGTACAAATATATGATTTTATTAAATATATGATTGGGTACAATTTCTATCTAAAATATTCTTTCAAAAGAATAAGAACCCTCTGATTTTTCCCTTAAATTTGATATAGTAACTTGATTTATTAGTGAAATCAAGCCAAGATTTGTAATTTGCAAGAACTTGAATTTAGACGTATTGCGAAGCGAGATTTGGTGATTTAATGCTTTGAAGAGTATATTTAATTTGTCTTCAAAGTGCTGTTGACGAACTCTTATGGAGCGTTTAAGTTTGATCCAACAGAGTTTCATTCTTTGTAGACTTCAAATGTAGATAAAGTAGGCTTGAGAACTTTTAAGAGAGTTTCTTTGCTTGAAGAGCATGTATTTAAGAAAATTTGTATCTCCAAGAATTTATTTTTTTTCTCTAAGTTGAGACCATCTATTTATAGAGATTGTTAGGGGTTCTTGGGTTCTTTTCTAATACCACGTGACATGATTTTATTAGTTGATCTTTATTGATGAATCTTGCATTTATAATAAGATATCTTAAATATTTTATCCCAAGTGTCAATCTTTCATTGGTCAAGAAATATATAAAGGCTCATTTATTTTCCATGTCATTAATTTCAATCTTATTTTATCCTTTCATATAAAAATAAAATAAAAATAACACATGATGAAATTTGATTGGTAGAAAATTTTTGTTTCTATATATGCCCCCTTGAGACAAGTTCACTTACTTTTAAAAACAAGTGGGCATGTCTTGAAAATATAGTTAAGAAGGTTTTATACTGTATATATATTTTCGACTAGAATTCGATTTAATCATATTAAATTTTCATATATATACCCTTGAATAGCAATTATATGACTTATTTATGTTCAATTATTGGATCATATTCTCAATAATATAACTCTGTGTCCCATGTTAGATGGTAAATTTTCTTTGACATTATTTGGAACTTGGATATAGATTAACCGCCTGACTTAAGGTTCCACATGAGTTGCTTTGGTTGTCTAAATTCTTTAGCTATAATATTCCACCAGACTTGGTGTTTGAAGAGTCGTTTTTTAATGGTCACGATTGCTATTTTTTAACGCACTGTTAATTTTAGCGATTCATAACTTTCTTTCAAACGTTAGAACATCACTCTTCTTTAGTTATTGATCAAAGTAAGTTCTTACCCCTTTTTTTAGGACATATAAATATCATGGGGTTTGTAAACTTGTTCCATATCTCTTGTTTCAAATATGCATCTAATACGCATTATATTTCTTTTTTAGATAATGACTTTCAAGAATTCTTCTTTTTCTTCTAAAAGGTTCTTAGTAATTAAGGACAAGTGTCGTCAAACAAGTCTTTGCATATACGAACCCGCCATTGGTCCATTCTCTAAGAAATGGTCTTTCAAAAGCATCAAAAATTTGACTTCATGGTCATTTGAGACTTCTTATGAACTTTATGGTCATGGTAGTTTGCCTCAATCAGTTTTACAACTTCAATCCTCCTTTTTCATATTCAACCACTTTTCCAGCTGATCTGTCGCCATTAGACTATCATAAACATGATAGAGATGCTACTTGCAAGAATTATATCCCAATCTCTGATGCACTTGAGTATACTCCCAAGTTTTGGGAATGGACAAAAGATATTTTAAAACATTACGAGCCGATCCTTGAGAAGGCACATATTCGAGACACCATTTTTGCATCCCTTTTAACATATGATTGGTAGATAAATGTTATCCTTTCTTTCTTTCTACAACCATTGGAATCCTGCTACTAATACGCTATCTACCCTCAATGGTGAGGAGTCTGTGTCACTTTGAGAATTGAAATCATGTAGCGGCCTTCCTCTTTTCGGCACTTTTTATGATGAAGTCATCCCTTTTGCTGATGAACTTAATGAAGCTAATAAGAAAGGAAATTATTTTCTTCCAAAGAGCTGCAAGTATCTATTTATTGCCTTTCATAAAAAATATGAGACCGTTTATGGTGATCATGTAATGACTCTTCAAGGTTCCTTTCTCTATAGGTGAGTCTAGTGAATCCAATAAGAGTACTTATCCATCTAGCTCATTTAACAAGTCTCATATTTGCTCTGGCAAATTCATTCATCCTCTTAAAAAGATTAATATCCCTCCTCATATTCAAGATAAAGTTTATTTAATGGCTTTTTTTTTCATGTTGGCTATGAATTCAGACCCTAAAAGATTTATTGAGGGCATGTGCTATAGATTTTGGTGGAAATTGGGAGGATCACTTACCTCTCGTGGAATTCACCTATAATAACAGCTATTAGGCTAACATAATGATGGCTCCATATGAAGCCTTGTATGGCAGAAAATGTCGGACAACAGTATGTTGGGAAGAAGTAGGGGATGAGAATTTAATGGGGCCCGAGTTTATCCAGGATACATCAAAAAAGATTAGAATTATAAGGGATCGAATGAAAGCAGCTCAAGACAGACAAAAAAGTTATGTTGATAGACGAAGGAGACCTTTTGAGTTTAATGTGGGGGATAGGGTGTACTTGAAGGTTGCTCCTTGGAAACACTTGTTAAGATTTGGTATGAAAAGGAAGTTAGTGCTGAGATACATCGGGCCCTATAAAATCGTGAAAAGAATCGGCCCAGTAGCTTATCAACTAGCCTTGCCCCAACATCTGGTCAAAATACATGACGTGTTTCATTTATTAATGCTAAGAAAAGTTGAAATAGATCCAACCCGGGTGCTACCTCAAGTTCCAATAGAAGTTAATGAAAGATTAATTATGGAAGTCAAACCTGTGAGAATACTTGATCAAATCAACAAGGTGCATAGAAATAAAAAGATTTTCCTAGTCAAGGTGTTGTGGAGGAGTTCACAAATGGAAAAAGAAACCTAGGAACGGGAAGCAAAAATGAGGAACAAATACCCAGGATTGTTTTAAAATCTGGTAAGAAATTTAATTTCGAGGATGAAATTTTCTTATGTAGAAGGGAAGAAATGTAACTCTCGAGTAAATTCCTGTATTTTGATTTTTTTAAAAAAATAGGGGGAGATGAATAATTAAATAAACAAATAATAATAATAGAAATAATAAAAATTAATGGAGTAGAAATTATTATCTAAGGAGGTTAATGTTGGACAAGGATGAAATTGAATAAGTCAAACTTTTAGGCCAAATGGTTTTAAAACAAAACAAGTCCTTAAATGAAAAAAGAAGGGAAAACTTGTAAATATATAAACAAGTAGGGAGTGCAAAATTAGCCATGTTGGCCGGGCATGTTAGGGTTTGAGAGGGAGAAGAAATTGAGTGAAAATTATCAAAGTTCATCCAAAATAATTCATAAAAAAAAAAGACAGAACTAGTGATTAAAGTATATTAGGAAGGGTTTGAACAAGAAAATCTCAAAAGGGGAACAAGGGAATTTTTTCATTTAAAGGGGTGGCATTGAGAGGAAAATAAGGGGGAAGGAGGAAATAAATTTTGTGTAGTGATTTCAAGCTTCCCATCTCTTATTTTTTTGAGTTAAAAGGTAACAAATCATTTCCTCTCAACTAAATTGATATATTTAGTATGTTAAGATTTCATTCAATTGTATTAGTGTATAGTTATGGTATGAGTTGTGAGTTTGAATGGGTTAATCTATGAAATTGTGATAAATTAATGTTTAAATAAATGAAATAATAGTGGGTAATGTTTCAATTTGTGAAATTAAAGAAAAACAATTATGTGTTCTTTTTGGGAAGAGGTTTCGGCCTAGAAAAAAAAAATGAATAAAAATGTTGAATCAATAATTGATAATTAAATGAGTTATGTGGTAATGTTGATGATGAAGAAATTATATTAGTAATGAATTGACATTGTTGATTGATATTTAAAAGAGTTATGTGGTAATGTTGATGATGAATAAATTATATTAGTGATGAGTTGATATTGTTGATTGATATTTAAAAGAGTTATGTGGTAATGTTGATGATGACAAAATTATATTAGTGATGAGTTGATATTGTTGATTGATAATTAATTGATGAAGAAAGTATAATAGTGATGAGTTAACATTGTTGTTTAGCAATTAAATGAGTTATGTGGTAATGTTGATGATGAGGAAATTATATTAGTGCTGAGTTGATATTGTTGATTGATAATTAATTGATTAAGAATTATATTATTGATGAATTAACATTGTTGATTGATAATTAAATGAGTTATGTGGTAATGTTGATGATGAAAAAATTATATTAGTGATGAGTTGATATTGTTGATTGATGATTAATTGATGAAGAAATTATATTAGTGGTGAATTGACATTGTTGATTGATAATTAAATAAGTTATGTGGTAATGTTGATGATGGAGAAATTATATTAGTGATGAACTAATATTGTTGTTTGATAATCAAATGAATTATGTGGTAATGCGTTGATGAAGTAATTAAATTAGCAATGAGTTGTTTTGTTGGTTTGTTAATTAAAGTGGTTTTGTGGTGGTGGTGTTGTTGATGAAATAATTAAACTGATGACAAGTTGATTTTGTTGATATAGAATTAAATTGATGATGTGATGACATTATTGATGCAGTAATTTAATTGGTAACGAAATGAACCTGCAGGAATGGGCAAGGCTACAGGAATCACTCAGCAGACATGTTCAGCTAGCAGGACGTAAACACTAGGTAGGTGTTTAATACCTTGAATATTTTTTTCCCCTGAACTTTAGATATTTAAATTATCTCCTCGATCAATGAAATTTTATGCGTCATGCTGGTAGATTTTCCCATGATAATTTATTCTGTGAATGGAAGACTGGTGAACTAGTTATACTGGCATGGAACTGGTGCCCTGTGAATGGGCAACTGGAGGACCAGTTATCCTGATATGGAACTGGTGTTGGTGGTCTAGTTGTACTGGTTTGGTAATGGAGATCTATGGTGTGGACAAGTTTAGATTTTAGATTATTGATTTGTGAATAGTACTTGGAAGATGGGTAGTAAATCTGAAATTTTTATGAGTAACTAATATATATATATATATATATATATATATATATATATATATATATGCAAATGTAAATGCTTTAATTGATTATGGTTATCTTTTAAATCAATGTGCAGGTTCATCTCAATACCGTGCATCCTAGTAGCTTTAGAGTCTACTCTTATTACTAGTACATCTTTTGGATATGTAAATTGATGATAATAACATTACCTCCTGTATATTTTGAAGATTATAATGTTGTGTATATATGAACTTAAATGGACTAGCTTATTCAACTTGCACGCTTTTCATTTAAAGCTTCAAGTTTTTCAAGGCATAAACGGACGTTGTCTTTGTTGGAAAGTCCTTCTTGGATAGCAATTCTTAGAGATAGAATTTGACATTCTAATGGAAGAACATTTTCAACCCCACCAAGAAATATGGAGTAGCTTGAGTCAATGTAATACGATAAGCCCATAGCGCTTCTCCAATTCTATCATGTCAATCCTTCTTCGAACGATTCATCACCTACTTAAAAATATTGCATAAGGTCTTGTTAAAAGTTTCTTCCAAGGCATTAGCCGAGGCATTATTCATAAAATGGCTTTGTTATTTGAAACTGAACTGTACACACAACTCGTTAATGGTTGTATTGTAGAACTCCTTTCCATTATCAGTTATGATATATTTTGGTACCCCATAACGGTAAATGATGTTTGTTTGAATGAAGTTTACAACTGTCTCTTTCTTGACTTCTTTTAATGTTGCAACTTTTGCCCATTTAAGAAGTAATATGTTACGGCTAATATGTAAAGATGCCTCCCAGAGCTTTTCAGAAATGGTTCTACCACATCAAGTCCTCAAGCATCAAAGGGCCAAGAAGCAATTGTTGGGTGTAAAGGCTTGGGTGGCTAGCGAATCAAATTAGCATGCAATTAACAATTTTGGCATTTTTTAGCATAGTCTATATAGTTTTTCACCATTGTAGGCCAGTAGTACCCCATTCTTTTTATTCGAAAGTGAAGTTTAGGACCCAATTGGTGTGCTTCACAGATCCCCGAATGTGTTTCTTCTAGTGCTTTTATAGCTTGTTCATCTCTGAGACAACATAAAAAGACTCCATCAAAAAAGCGTTAATAAAGTGCCTTGGAAATATATGAAACAAGAAGCTATTCACCTCACCTCTGTCTTATGGCATAGGTTTTTAAATAGCTTAACATGTCTTAAATAGTCAATAAGCGGCTGGCGCTAATCTTCTTTTTCAATCTCATAGACAGAAAGTGCACCCACTTGTTCTTTCTCTTTTACATTATGAGTTATTGGTGGAATGACTCATCTTTGACATACAATGACTTTTATTTCCTCACTACATGATGCTAATATTGACAACAGATTTGCTAAGGAATCGACTTGCTTATTCTCTTTTTGTGGTACATGTTCTAAAGTGGCATAATCAAGTGATGTCAATTTTAACACATACTTGTGATATGGGACGAATTCTAGCTTCTTGACTTCATAAATTGAGAGGAGTTGTCTGATGACTAATTGAGAATCCCTAAAAACTTTAAGGTGAGACATTATTATATTTACCGCCATTTCCAATTCAAGAATAAAGGCTTGATATCCAGCCATGTTATTGGAACAACATTCGGTAAGTGAAAAAAAGAAAGGCAAGATCTCTCCTTCCAGTGTGATGAATATTATTCCAACTTTGACTCTATTTTATCGTGTTGTACCATTAAAGAATATTTTCCACGGTTCTGACATTTAAATAAACAAAACATCGTTATCAAACAGGTCTTTAGAGAACTTTCATTCGTTGGGAATAAGATGATCAACGAGAAAATCAGCTAGCGGTTGCCCCTTGATCACCTTTTGTTAGACGTAGACAATTTTAAATTTTTAAAGCAATAAAGCCCATTTTGCCAATCTTCCTGATAGTATTGGCCTTGAGATGATGTACTTGAGAGGGTCAGCTTGAGAGATTAGTCGTATTAAATGTACTTAGAGGTAATGTCTTAACTTCTTTATCGCAAACATTAATGCTAGACATGTCTTTTTTATTAGAGAATAATTCAGTTTATCCCCATTTAACGTCCTACTAAGGTAGTAGAAAGCACTTTCTTTGACTTCATCATTTTGTTGTGCCAACAACACTCCTAAGAAATGTATTTAAGCCACAATATAGAGGATACGTGGGTGTCCTAGTACTGGTGTTTATAAGACAAATGGATTCAGTAAGTACTTCGTAATCTTGTTGAAGGCATTAGTATAAGCTTCATCCCAATAAAATGACATATCTTTTTTCATCAAGTGAGTGAATAGTTGACATTGACCTGCTAAGTTAGAAAAGAATCTATATATATAGGCTAACTTTCCATGGAGACTCTTCAACTCATGAATGTTCCTTGGCTCCAACATTTTTAAAATGTCATCAATTTTAGACTGGTCAATCTCAATTCCTCAATGTCGAACTATAAACCCTATGAATTTGCCCGAGGACAAACCAAATATGCATTTTAGCAGGTTCATTTTTAGTTGGAATCGACATAACCGTTTAAATACTAGATGAAGATCTTACAAATGATTTTCTGTTTCTTTGGATTTCACCACGAGGTCATCAACATAGCATTCAACATATTGATGAAGCATATCATCAAAAATCTTTTGCATCGCCCTTTTATAAGTGGCATTTATATTCTTTAAGCCAAAAGACATTATTTTATAGCAATTTATCTCTTTCGGAGTTCGGATGGCCGTCTTCTCCTCATTTACGGGTGCCATTCGAATTTGATTATAGCCAGATGAACCATCCATGAAGGTTAATCTCTCATGGCCCGTGGTAGCATCGACTATTATCTCAATGATTGAAAGTGGAAAGTCATCTTTAGGACAAGCATTGTTAAGGTCTTAAAAATCCACGCAAAAACGAATTTGGCCATTCTTCTTTTTTACAGGTATGATATTTGAAATCCATGTAGGATATTTGACCTTATGAATGAAACCTGCTTGGATAAGTTTATTGACTCCAGCCTTAATCTATGAGATGAGTTCAGGGTGATAGTGACAATGGGTTTATTTTAAAGGTTTAACCCTATTTTTTACTATTAATTCATGGACAGCAACCCTTGGGTCTAAACCTGATATTTCATCATAGGACCAAGTGAAGATATTTTGATACTCCATCAAAAGTTTCATGTAATTCGTTTCCTCTTTAGGTGATAAGTTTGTATTGATAAAGGTTGGGCATGGGTTTTGATACTCCATCAAAAGTTAATCTCTTTAAGCTCATCCAATGTAGGCATATTTTTTTTATTCAAGGGAGGGCGGAGCTTTCTTGACATCTTCTTCAATGATAAGCTTATCATTATCATCTTCTTCAATAGTGATGTCATTTGAAGTGAGATACATTATTTCATCTTTTTTTCTTCATTACAGGGGTTTGTGATTATTATCGTATGTTTTTTTCCATTTCAATGTCCCTTTAGCACTCACCACCCATTCGCATTGTCTCTTTATGCGTGAAGGTATTTTGCTATGAGGATCCTTTGAACTGTCCATCAAATTTAGCTGATGATTAAGAACATGCTCATCAACTTTTGACTTGGATTGTCCAAGTCTTGCAAAGACTGATGTGTGTTTTTTTGCTCTTCCATTCTTTTAGGTTCCAATCCTGACAATAACAGAAGCATGAGTTGTAGTCACACTAAGATGATCCCAAACTAAAGCTCTAAGAGGTGTAGGCTGATTTTGTTATTTATCCTTCACTTCTTTCACACTTATGTATTGCGAGGCTTTTTTACCAATTTGAAAATGCAGCGGTGTGGAAGACTTGTACCCAAGACCAACCCTTAAAGTTTTGCCAGGAGTTTTCTTCTCTCTCCATGCCTTTCTAGTCTTTACAAAAACTTGTTTACCTTCAAGTTAAGTCGTATCGCCATCCTTTACTAACTTATTAATGTCCCTATGACTATAATCAACCCTAGCTAAAAGCTTATAAGTATTGGGATTGAAGTCATTCACCCGTTTATTAGGGAGTCCTTTAGGATTTGTAACCATCAACTTAGTATGATGAAAAACCCTTTTAATAAAGGTTTTGAGACCTTATTCAATGCAAGATTAGTAACTGGAAAAGTCAAGTTTTTGAGCCCTTTATTGATCTTCTCTTCATCTTTAGTAAAAACATATTGACCCACTTTTCTTGTTGATACTTGGATATATCATAGTATTATGGCTTTACATGATACCTTATCATCAATAAAGTTTTCTACTACCTTTTCTTTTCCTTTATTCTTCATTGAACAAGTCACTCTTTCATTTCCAGATGACTTATGCTTTTTTGAGCTTTTAGAGACAATTTTTCCCTCTTCTAGATGGTCAAATGGGGATCATAGTTCTTCCATCATAGTTGATTTAAAATAGAACTTTGTGTCAGCAAAGTGGGCTTCAACATGGTAAAAAGGTCGATATCAACCACTATCTTTCTCACCTGTCTATCTTGACGATACTTAAAATATTGGTGGAGCGTTAAGAAGACAATACCATTTTCATGTATTCATAGTCTTCCAAGTAGCATGTTGTAAGTAGTTTTGACATCTATGACATGGAAAAGTGAATTGGATTCCATATCTTTCATGTGTATCGCAAGTCTTATCTTTCCTATGATGTTTAGCCAAACCATCATCCATCAAGATACGATTCACCATCTTTTTATCAACATATCCTTTAATTAAAATAGGTCTTTTTAATTATGGAGTTTTGATCCAAGTAACAAGTCTTCATCATTGAAGGATATCTTTGTGGTGCATACACTGTAAGACAAGTTTGAAGAGTCAACATGACTTTCTTTTATGACAGGTTCAATAAGAGTTTTCTCTTTATCAACATGATAGCAAGCAACAAGTACATTTTCCATCCTTCTTATCTCTATTGGCAAGTACTCATTCAATGTAATGGGTTTTCTTAAGCTTTGAGCTAAAAAAACCTCCTTTTTAACTGGTATAGACTTTCATCGAATCTTTCAGTATATCGACTCATAAATTAGCTTCCTCACCATCGAGATTCTTATTATAGTTGGCTTTGTCATCTGCATGCGTTTCTCCTTTCCTCTTCTACACGTGACTAAATTCCATCCTTTGTCATCATAATTTTTAGATGAATCAAGCTTTAAGTTGCCAACTTTGGTGCAAGGGTTATACATGAAGTTTGACTTAAGGATAGAATGAAGCTCATAGACAAAATATCGCCAAGTTTTATAAGTTCAAATGAGCTGAAATTTATTGTAAAAATGTGGGCCCAAATTGACCATAATTATGATATTAAAAGCTGTTATTTCATCATTGAAAACAATATCCCTACTCCCATGTAGCCTCATGATCTTGTCTTTCAGCACAAAACACTTCTCTATGGAATTGCTGATCAAGTGATGGTATTTGCAATAGTTCAGATTGTCCACTTAGTTTGCTTCTTCGAGACGCTTCACCTTTAGCAACTCAATGAGATTTGTCTCAAGCACATCATTTAACATCCTAAATATGTTTGAGTCGGGGAATGGATACACCTTTTCTTGTCACTCTTTTAGTAATGGTTTCTTTCCTTCACCTTTTTAAAAGTAGCCGGTGTTGCACAATCATTTCTTTTAACTCCAGTTGGTACCTTTATGGCAGCTGGTTAACTATTAAAGACTACTTTCCCTTGACCTTTAAAGTGTTCTTTTCGAATCTATGACTTTCAGGCTTATTTCTCTTGGACTCTTGCATGGGTAATATTGAACTTTCAACTGTCGCAATGCTAAGTTCCATGTTGTGTGCTCGAGTAGCCAATTCTTTAAAAAATTTTGTTTTGATGCCTTGTAATATATAGTGTAGTCCCCAATGCATCCATTGAATACACATGTCTGACGCAAAAGTTTTAGTGAGCCAATCTTTACAGTTAAGGCTAAGGTTTCTTCATCGATGAATGTAGTCGATGACAGGCTCTTCCTTCCACTGACATGCATTGGTGAGTTCAATCATGTCAACCATCTAATGAGTGTTGTAGAAGCGATTAAGAAACTCGCATTCCAACTACTCCCAACTATCGATCGAGCCAGACTCCAAGTTAGCATACTAGTCGAAAGCATTACCTTTTACGGAACAAATGAACTGTTTTATAATGAAATCACTATCAATTTCGACATTGTTGCAGATCTCTAGAAAGTGAGTTATATGTTGTCTAGCATTCCCTTTGCCATCAAATTATTGAAACTTTGGTGGTTGCTAGCTTAGAGACATTTTTAGCAGATCAATTCTTTGGGTGTACGGCTTCATATAAAAATATAAGGGTTGAATTGAGCTTTCTACTGGGTGTATGATGGCTTCCTTGATAAGTTTTTTTAGTTGATTCGTGGTAATACCATCAGTAATACAACATATAACTCCAATTATAGAATCTCTAATGACATCTAATTGATCTACTTGGAAAGCCTTGGTAACCAAGGTTTGGCCTCCTTCATTAATGCTCTCAAGTTTGTTCATCAACTTTTCTATCCCGTGGTCTTTTGCCTCGAGTGAAGTTGAAAGACCCTCGACGTGTTTTGTCAAGTTAACTATTTGATCCTTCAAAGATGTAGTCTTGATCATCCTCACTAACATGGTGCCAAAACCGAAAGCCTTACTTAGTGATTGATATGGAAAAGTTTATATAGGTGAATTATTGAAGTCGCCTTAAGAGCCGAAGAAAATTCCATACACCCCACTTGATTTTTGTAGTGGAGTTACTTATGGTTTCAACTTTTGAGTGAGCTTTCGTGCCCCTCTTACATCCAAAGTTGATGTCACCTTGAGAGTCAGCTTAGTTTGTGCATACAACTCAACGATAGATTTTGTTTTCAATGACAGGGTTAAAGAATCTTTAATGGTATGTTGATGACTTAAATCAATAGACTTATTGCTTTTAGAAGCGACAATGATGATCATGTTCCTCCTAGTTGCCATTGAGAGTTTGTTGAAAATTCTTTCTTAATGGAATAAGATGAGAGGTAGAGATTTCTCCAATTGAGTCGCCAAAAAATTATAGAAACAATTTTGAATATCTGAAATTAAACAAGCACATGTGTACAAATATATGATTTTATTAAATATATGACTGAGTATAATCTCTAACTAAAATTTTCTTTCAAAAGAATAAGATAATCCTTTGATTCTTTCCTTGGATTTGATATATGGTGACTTGATTTATTTGTGAAATCAAGCCAAGATTTGTGCTTTACAAGAACTCGAATTTAAAGTGTATTGCGAAATGAGATTTGATGATTTGAAAGGTACCTGATTAGTAAAAGTGCATTTTTATCAAGGTTTTATATCATCATTTTGCACTTGAAGTATCAAAAACTCCTTAACTACAGCATGTTTTATAATAACAAGTCTGATACTATAAGATACCTTTAATTTATGGTAAATGTTCATCTTAAATGCAGGCCTATCACATAAATCAAATGATTGATTGATGAGTTCAACTACTGAAATTGAGAAGACAAAGAGAGGGTTAAGCTTAGAAAGAAATGCTGGTTCAGTCCAAACTGGAACACTGTTCAGTCATTGGGTCATATCTGGAGCTGTAGATCTTTAATTTCAATTTAGTTTATATGACTGAAAGCTAAGACATAGGCCTAAAACATTCATAGGCATGCAAGACTCAATTCTGTTGTTTGGAAGTCCAAATCTTAGCAACAACGGAGAAGTCAAAATCTGTCCTGCAGCCCAGACACTGTTCAATGTTCAGCTCATATCTCGAGTTCTAGAAGTCCAGATGCACTAATTCTTCTTTTATTTTGGAAAGCTAAGACAATTTCCTAGAACTTTAATGATTTAAGTTTGTTCAAATTTTGACATTAACAATGATGTTTTGTCCAGACAAGAAGATAAAGATTGTCATCAAGTCAAGATGTGGCCACCTACTCAACAATTAGTCATCAAATCAATAGTTCCAAATTTTGGCCTATAAAATGAGGCATTTTCCATACATTTAGGCATCTTGGTTTTCAGATCAAGACCATGCTCTTGCTCTCTCTTTTTGTAATGCTTAAGTTTTATTTATATTAATCTCTTGTTTATGGTTTTCATTTCCTTTCCTTTACTTAGTTAACTTATATCTTATTTATGTTCTTATCTTGTTTATTTATGTTTCTCTTCTTCATTATGTTTAGCTAAGTTTATTATGTCAAGGTGAAAAGGTTACACTAATGGTGTAAGAATAAGTATAATATAAATTAACATAGACTTTAATGTTTAATACTAACATGTTTTGTATTTGTTATCTTCTTCACTCTTAATACTTTGCTTATTAAATGGTTAATTTAGATTTATATTGTATAACCCTTGGTACAACAAATACTTGGCACTTTCATAGCCCAAACCATATGGCATAACCGACACTTGTGCTATGAAAGGAACTTGATTTGTTGTTAACATAAGTTATAATCATGAATGCCTGACAACATTTACAAGTATTAGCATTATTCGAATGAGATAACTAATGTAATCATGTTAACAATTTATAATCTGATTGGAACCTCCTTTGTATGTGGTTTCTAGTTGAATAATAAAAGTTTATACTATACTTGTTTGAAATACCATTAGTGGATCCTCTAACCTTCACAATTGTTTTTTAATCAATGTTTAATCCTTATATCAATATCACATCTCAAAGCTCTCTTTCTTATTATTATTGTTGTTGTTGTTGTTGTTTATAATTTATATAGTTAATCTTCCTGTGGTTCGACCCCGGTCTTGCTGGGTTATTTATTACTTCGACACTCCTGCATTTGGGAGAAGACATCAATCTTTTGGTCATGTTAAGTTTTTGGCGCCGTTGCCGGGGAGGTAAATTCTTGTATAAATTATAATATTTATTTTATTTTCTCTTTTCACTTTTCACTTTTCTTGTATCTAACTTTGTTTCTTTTGTTTTGTTTTCTTCTTCCTTTTATTCTCTTCCTACACGTGCATGAGAGTTTGGTCATGTACATTAAGTAGTAGACTTTGTAGGGTATCCTCATCATTTTCAGAAAATATGGTCGAAGAAGATAACCAGTCGCTTCATAATGAGAATAACCGAGTTAGAACACTTAGAGACCATATGAATCCTACAAGAACAAGTGCACCCTCATACATAGTTTTTCTTCCTAATGCGTCTCATTTTAATTTTAAGCCAGGCATTATTCAACTTTTATCTTCTTTTCATGGCTTAGATTTAGAAAATCCATACTTGCATTTAAAGGAATTTGAGGATTAAATTGTAGCATGAACACCATCAGATTAAAGCTTTTTCCTTTTTCATTAAAAGATAAAGCTAAAACATGGCTACAAAATCTTAGACCAAGATCCATTCGTGCTTGGGATGAAATGCAACAATAATTTTTAAAGAAGTTTTTTCCATCTCAGAGAACAAACTCTTTCAAAAGACAAATCACCACTTTCACTCAAAAACCAGGAGAAACATTTTACCAATGTTGGGATAGGTATCGAGACTTGTTTAATACTTGCCCTTGTCATGATTTTGAAACATGGAGATTGGTTTCACATTTTTATGAAGGGTTAACACCTAGAGATAGGCAAATGGTTGAATTGATGTGCGATGGAACTTTTGAAGATAAAGACCCTAATGAAGTAATGGAGTACCTAGACTTGCTAGCTGAAAATGCGCAAAATTAGGACACTACAGGCACTTATAAGGCACCAAGTAAAACTCAACCTCATACATCTAGTGGAGGAATGTTTATCCTTAGGGAAGATCATGACCTCCAAGCCAAGTTTGCTTTTTTAGCTAGAAAAGTTGAGGCACTAGAATTGGAAAAGAATGGTCAGTTAAAATATGCTCAAGACATTGTATGTCAAATCTGTGAAACCAATGAACACTCAACCAATGACTGTCCAACTTTGCCTTTTTTTAAGGAATGCCTCCATGAATAAGCTCATGCTTTAAACAGTTTCCAAAGGCACAATCATAACCCATACTTGCAAATATACAACCTTGGTTAGAGAAATCATCTAAATTTCAGTTGGAAGAGTGATAACAATAATGCACAAACTTCACAGCCACTGTTTCAAGTACATCATAATTTTCAAAATTCTCATGGATGCACCTCCTTATGCTCCACCTCCTAAAAGAAATCTTGAGGAAACATTGCATGCATTCATTGAAAAGCAGGAGACAATCAACACTCAACTTGCTCAAAGCAAAACAGATTTTAAAGATACTCTTGCAAAATTGACATCTGCTCTCAATTTTCAAGAGAAAGGTAAGTTTCCATCTCAACCACAGCAAAATCTAAAAGGGCAATACAATGCAAATGCAAGTAGTTCTAGAAGCTAACACATGGATCAAGTCAAATCAGTCATCACTCTTCGCAGTGGTAAGGTTATTGAAAAACTCACTCTTAAACCTTGTGAGAAAGATGATGAGTCAATCTCTAAGGGTAAGGAAGGGGTTGAATCTAAACATTGTAAAGAAAAGATTGATTCCCCGCCAGCACTTCCATTTCCTCATACCATGACCAAACAAAGAAAAGTCAATCATAACTCTGAAATCTTTGAAACTTTCAAGCAGGTAAGGATCAATATACCTTTGTTGGATGCTATTAACAGGTACCTTCTTATGCTAAATTTTTGAAAGATTTGTGCACTGTAAAGAGAAAATTGAATGTGAAAAAGAAAGTCTTTTTAGCCGAACAAGTAAGTGCTATTCTTCAGAACAATAATGCTTTGAAATATAAAGACCCTGGTTGTCCTACAATTTCATGCTTGTTTGGAGAACAAAAATTAAAAGAGCCTTACTTGATCTTGGAGCTAGTGTGAATTTACTTCCATATTCAGTTTTTCAGAAGTAAAAGAGCCTTACTTGATCTTATAGCTTTGACATGCAATTTACATTTGTTTGGGCGGGTTGGGAAGGTAGTGCATACGATACACAAATTTTTCTCGAGGCAATTAACAATCCACGTATAAAATTTCCTAAGCCACTAGAAGGTAGTAATGTGTGCGTGTGTGTGTGATAATTAATGTTATTTTGTTTTTTTTTTTTTGGAATTTTCAATTTTAAAAAATTATATGTATTTATAGGGAAATACTACTTGGTTGATTCAGGATATTCTAATAAATATGGATTTCTAGGTCCATATAGAGGTCAAAGATATCATTTGCAAGAATTTAGAAGGCGAGGACAACCACAAACGCGTGAAGAAATTTTCAACCGTATACACTCTTCATTACGTTGTGTGATAGAATGTACATTTGGAGTTTAGAAAAAAAGATGGTGAATCCTATAAAATGTGCCATCCTTTAATTACAAGGCACAAGTTCAAATTGTTGTCGCATCTATGGTAATTCATAATTACATTAGAAGAACTTCAATGCAAGATGTGACATTTATGGAGTTCGATCGTCATCATGATTTTGTGCCCGATGATTTTCTAACTGATGTGGCTCCACATTCACAAATCCAAGGACACCACAGGCCTTTGCGAATGGATTACATACGTGATGGTATTGCTACAAGTTTAATAACACTATTATAAAATATTGTTCTAATATGTTTAGGTTTCTTTGCAAAAATTTATTGGTTGTAATATTATGTTTTATGTAATTGTTCATTAATATTATGAATGAAGTCCTTTTAGGTAATTATACCATAACATGAAATTGAACCACAATTTTTAACAAAACACATTAAATAATTTTTTATTCAACCTCAATTTCAACCACAGTTTTAACCAAAAATATATTTTTTCATACCAATCTCAACTAAAAGCACTTTTTATAAAACCACTTTTTATAAAACCACAACCACAACAGCCACCATAATACCAAACGCATATTACTTGTGTTATATCAACTTATCAATACCTAATTTTTCAAACTATTTTTCATTTAAAAAATTATTAAATTGATTTTTAAAAAAAATTAATGGTTTTGATATGTTGATGTCAAAATAAAAATTAAAAAAATATTATTTTGATGTATTTTCACTTAAAAAATAATTTTACAAAAATACTCTACATCACAATACTAAACAAACAATAAATAATTTTTAATCTAAAAATTGATAATTCATTTGTTTGGATATAATAATTTCATAGCTTTTTGAATACGATTCAAACTTTTTAAATGGAACATTAAATTACTCATAAATATAAGATGGAAAAAAGTTAATCATGATTATACCAGAGAGGAAAGAGACTAATCATTTTTCACAGCACAGACTGTATTTCACAATTCATTTGAAGGGCTTTTACGGGATTGTGATAATGGTTACGGTTTAAAATGCTTTTCACTTAGAAATATATCAAAATGATGTTTTTTTATTTTTTAAAAATTATTTTTAAAATCAGTATATCAAAACGATCTAAAAACATAAAAAAATAATTTTAAACAAAAACAAATTTAAAATTTAAGGGAACGATGTTCCAATATTCCTCCACCTATCTCAAACATTACCCTTGAGAAGTCTTTTTTTGTTTGATAAATTGAGCAGACATCACTGCAAAATTGTTACTTTTTTTAGGAGTAAACTTTTGATCAAATCAATATTGACAATGCATTGAATAAATATTTGAGAGTGTGTAGTAGTGGTTGTTTTTTAAAGTGTTTTTTATATGGAAATGAATCAAAATAATATTTTTTTAAAAATATTTTTTATATCAGTACATCAAAATAATCTGAAAACATAAAAAAATATTAATTTAAAGTAAAGAAAAAATAAAAAAATATTTTTTTTCAAAAATATTTTTAAAACGCAAAAACAAACAGGTCATAAAGATACCATGAATGATATTTTAAAGAAATCAAATTAATGATTTTTAAGTAATTTTTAATATTTTTGATGTGTTGATATTAAAAAATAAAAAAATATTATTTTAATTAAAAAATACTTTTACAAAAATATTACATTATTAATTAGAAAATAAATAAATAAAAGTTATACTTTAACCAATGTTGTGGTGGAAGGTGACCATAATTGCATTAAAAAGAAAAAAAGAAAAAAAGAAAAAGAAAATTAAAGAACTGTTTAAAAGGGCTTTAGCGTGATAGGCAAGGTCCATGCATCCCTTTTCATTTCTTGTAAAGAGATAATTGATTGGAGAGAAGGTACTTTCGGAAGTTGTACAAGTTTACACACACTTTTGAAATCCTGCGTTTTTGTTATTTCTTTTGAATTTTTATTTTCTTAGCAAGTCAATCATAGACCACACATTTGTTTTTGGGAAATTATCCTTTTATTTTTATATTTTTAATTTGAATAAATCATTATTAATTGTTTTTATTTTTTTTTAATTTTCTTACATGATTGAATACAATTTACATAAGGATATGATGAATACATTTGACAATTTTAAAAACTAAAAACAATAAAGCACACAAATTTAATAAATAAATAAATAAACACTCAAAATAGAATTAAAGAGAGAGAGTTCAAGCATGATTGACCTATACATCAACATATTATGTGTCATTTTTTATTATGAAAAAAATTAAAATTCAAACGATCAAAAAAAAGAAATAAAAGAAAACACACATATAATTTGTTTGACAATAATTAAAAAAAAAAAAAAACAAGAGCACATCTTTTGGCAATAACATAAGATATCATTGTTATTAGAAAATTATATCTTAGGAAAAAAATAACATAAGAAGGAATAATTTTTACAAATACACATACATTTTAGTGTCATTTTTTTATATGTTTGACAATAATTATATTAGGATAACATAGTAAAAAATATTTAGAAAAAACACACATATTTTGGCAAATTATTCATATATACAAAACAAAACAACTAAAAATATAAAAAAATCTTGACCAATATACAACAATAACATGATAGAATATAAATTTTAATCGGTGGAGTTTTGAGATTATTTTTGCTTTCTTTCAAGAATAGCAAGAAAAAAAATAAATGATTGCTTTGGTTTGGTTTTTTTATTTTTTTATCTTATCATTTAAATTTGGGAACCAGTGAAAACTTAAAAGACTCGAAATTACCTTTTTATTTATTATAATAATATATATGAATTTTATAAACTTGAAACTTTTTACAACGGTTGACTCATGAGATTAAAGATTTTTAGATTATCTCAAACTCAAATCATACCATGTCTTAGATAAAAAAAAATTATAGATTCATGATCCTATTTCATTATAGTTATTAATCCCAATTTGATATAATACATTGATGTAGAACTTAATTAACTTGCTTTTTACACCAATTAGTTAAAAAAATTTAAACTTGATATTATTTTATCCCAACCCGATATACTACATTGATCTAGTACTTGATTGGCCTGCTTTTTAGGTCAGGTTGGATAATGTTTTAAAAAAATCAGATATTATTTTATCCGTCAAAACAAGATTAGAACCTAAATTAACTTAAAAAACTATCAAAACAATATTATTTTAATTTTAATTTTTTTTAATTAACCTACTTTATTTATGACTTTGGCTTTACACTATTTTTTTATCCCCAATTGTCATTAATAAATTCTTACAAGGGTTGAATGGATAGTTGTCTTCATTAATAACTTCTTTTAATTTGTATATCTTGTTGGTATGCTTATTTTTACAGTAGAAACAATGTTTTTCTTTTAATTGAGTTTTTTATTTAAAATTATTTTTTGGTATTTTTGGATCATTTTAATATGTTGATGTTAAAAATAAATTTTTAAAAATAAAAAATATCTTAATATATTTTCAACCTAAGAAATAATTTGAAAAACAACTATTACCATAATATCAAACAAAAACTTAATCTTGCAACTTTCTTTGTCACACAAAAATCACAAGTCACAGTGACACAAGTGGGCTTCAATTTTACACAAACAAACTCATACCCTTTTTTTTTTAAAAAAAAAAGAATTAATTGAATCACTCAGGTTGGTCGACTTGAGGCTTGACCCTCCCGCATAAAAAATATATATAAGAGTTGACTTAGTTTAACTTAATGGATCAACTTGTGTTTCAATCAACTCCATTAAAAATAATAATTTTTTTTAAATAATATTGTTTTAATTTTTATGGATTAATTTGACCAATCCATTAACCATACCTTATGCCATATCGAATGTAATACTTACCAATGGGGCATTTGTTTCATGTGAAACACTTTTTTTTGTAAATTATCTTTTATTTTTTTATGTTGGTTTAATTTTAAAAAAGTTGTTCAATGAAAAGTGATTTTCAATTAAAAAATAAAATAAAATAAAATGACTAAATTACTTTTAAAATTAAAATTTGTTAAATTAGGGCTAGCCCTTATCGTATTTCTATATTAGCTTCTTAGTAATAATTAAGTTGATGGAGAGAAAATCTAGTATTTTTATAAATATAAAATATAATATAAAAATAAAAAGTGATTCACGCGTGCATTAGACACATCAACTCATGAGATTATGTATCATGTCCAAAGGTTTCATTTTTTGATGTGATTATAATAATCTTTGTGACACCTCCTTTCTTGGATAGTGCATGTTGTGTATTAATTTTTGGTATGACACCGATAATTTTTTTTATCTTTCCTTTTTAATCAATTTAAATTTTCAAAATAACTCTTTAATTTATTTTTTTATTATTTTTTTTATTTAAAATAATTTATAATATATATATATATATTTTTTTTAATTTCATTCGTCTTTAATTTTTTATTTATTTATTATATCTTATTCTTTTAATACCCTTAAAAAGTAAAACATTAGTAAATAATTTTCAATTTATGATATAACTACAAAGTATTTTTTTAATCTAAAATGACATCAACTCCGCTAAACAAACAAGGTGTAAGTGAATAATTAGAGAAGAAAATGGGAGGATCCAAGAACTGAAAGGAACAAAACAAGGCCACCACACACAACACATAATAATATATCTCTCTCACCAACCTTTCCTTAAATCAATGCCCTGTCGGAATCCGACCTCTCCCTCTTCCTCTTCTGTCAACGATTTTCTTTTTCTTCTATGACATCGTTCAAAAAATTGAAAAAATAAATTAAAATCAGGTCCTTTTCTTCTCTTTCAATCGATCGATTTGGGATTAATTCTCTCGATCTCTTTTCTTTGATCGTTACTGTACGTTAAATGGATTGCCTTTTTTCCCCTCTAATCAATTTTGTTGATAGTTTATGTTTGAAGGCTCTGATTTTGGAATTCTTAGGATTCGTTTGAAATGTGTGAAAAATTAAGACTTTTAGTGTTAGGGTAGTTTCTCTGATCGTGAATCGAACTGGGTTTTAGTTTTATAGTTAGTTTGTTTTTGGTCTTGCTCTGGAGAATTAGGGTTTTGCGTCAAAAGGGGGATTTTTTTACAGACATTTTGGTTCAGGGGTTGTGAATTTTTTTTGTGGGATTTCTTGTTTGTTGAAAATAAAATTAGGGTTTTTATTTTCATTCCTGATGAGATTGATTTCCAGCATGTTGTGGCTGGATATTGACTATTTGCTTATAAACTTGGGTGAATTTAATTGCTTGCTAAGTGTTTTATGTTTCGTTGTTTTTCGTAGAATATATTGTGGTTTTGTGTTAAGATGTGAAATGAGATATATGATTTGTTTGTTGTAATTCTGCAGGTATTGGTATTCGGATTTTGGAATTGAGGTTTTGGAAGGATGGCGATAAATGAGCGGAAGACTATTGATCTTGAACAAGGATGGGAGTTTATGCAAAAGGGAATTACTAAGCTGAAGAACATCCTAGAAGGGTTGCAAGAGCCGCAGTTCAGCTCCGAGGACTACATGATGCTATACACGTAAACGCTTTTATGCCACATTTTGTTTTTGCTGATGTTTACCTGTGTGAATTAGCGTGTATTTTGACTTGTTTTTTTTTTTTTTTTTTGTTGTTATTGATGATGATGTTGTTATTTCGTTCATTTTGTTTGCAGAACCATTTACAACATGTGTACGCAGAAGCCCCCTCATGATTATTCCCAGCAGCTATACGACAAATACCGGGAGTCTTTTGAAGAATACATTACTTCAACGGTGAGGAGCGTATAATCAAAATTGCAGAATTGTCTGCTCATAAATTTGTTCTTCATGTTTAGAATCAAACTTAATTCTCACCAAGAAGAAATGTCAACTTGTTTCTGTTGTCTGCCTCTTGACCAAGAAACTACAAGTCTAGTTTTTACAGCTTTGAAAACTTTGTTCGCTTGGCATATGCTTTCATGTCAAATACCATATGGCCTGGGGGTTGAGAAGTTGCTATTTATGGTTTTTACGGAAATATTTATTTTTAAATGCTAGTGTAGTCTACCAATTATTGATAGCATCTCCTATTGCTGGAGTTGAAATATCTTGGTGAATCAACCGTGTCTTTTATGTTATGTCATGCCGAATGACATGGTTGGAAAACGTAACTGCTTCTTTAAACTGTGATGTTTTTCATTATCATGGACTAAAAAAACGCAGGTGAGGCAGTGGCTCAGAAATCAGGCATCTTAAATTCAATCCCCCTGGCTAGTTGTGCGTTTGGGTTGGGTGGGTCTCATGCGTTCATGGGAATCAGTTTTGGATTTGATTCAAAAGTGAGCCAGGTTGACGTAATACCCTTACTTTGAGAAGGTCATCTGAACTTTCTATCCCTTTCCAAAAACACATGTTATGCATTTCCATCTTTTGATACTCTTGAGCAAAATAACCTCCCTTTTCAAAAGGGGATAATGATGTGTTATGTACATTAGGTAGGTAGGTTGGGAGAGTGAGAAATCTTCTTATGCACATTTTGAACACCATAATGATGTCCCCCTTCTATTCTTTTGGTCTTCCTTCTGTTTCAAACGTAAGATTCCTCCATATGGATTACTAAAATGTTGATGGAACCTTCCTTTACCAGAAGATAATACCTTTTCAACCTCCGTTACCACCACTGGTTATTGTTTACGTCAACACAATACATGTAGATGTATGGATGGGTCTTATTTTTCCTTTGATTATATTAAAGAAGTAATAATCTGCTGTGTTTTTGCCAATGAGTTCCTCTCAATCTCTCACCAATTAATTATCTTTTTTCTGGTTCAGGTATTGCCATCGTTGAGGGAGAAGCATGATGAATTTATGTTAAGAGAGCAAGTTAAAAGGTGGGCAAACCATAAAGTCATGGTTAAGTGGCTTTCTCGTTTCTTCCATTACCTTGACCGCTATTTCATTGCCCGGAGGTCACTTCCACCACTTAATGAAGTTGGACTTACTTGCTTCCGTGATCTGGTATGTCATGGCTGAGTGCTATTGTATGTTTTTTTTCTGTATTCTGTGTTGACAAAGGAAATATTTTCTTTCCATTGCTTCTTGAGCCATTGTCCCAATTGAAACTACATTTTATTCTGTTTGACTTGATGATCGCCTTTCAAAAAGATACATCATAATGTAACTTTATGGATCATGTCTTTTGACTCCAGGTGTACCAGGAACTGAATGGGAAAGTGAGGGATGCTGTAATTTCTCTGGTAGGGTATATTGTTTCTCCTAAATGTATGGTTTTTTTTTTTAACCAATGGACAAGTTAGTTAGCATGATTTTCCTAATCAGATTGATCAAGAGCGTGAAGGAGAGCAGATTGACAGAGCTTTATTGAAGAATGTTTTAGATATATTTGTTGAAATTGGAATGGGACAGATGGATTACTATGAAAATGACTTTGAAGCAGCGATGCTTAAAGATACAGCTGCTTATTATTCTCGGAAGGCATCAAACTGGATCCTTGATGATTCTTGTCCAGATTACATGCTAAAGGTAAACAGGATATGTATTCTGTTAATGAGTTAAAAAGAGGGGGGGGGGGGGGCGCCGGGGGCG
>Ga0325410_1000166_pt1 | contig 64542 bp, 27 predicted proteins | sample PopdelMetagenome_16_FD_206182 | JGI IMG/M metagenome (GOLD analysis project Ga0325410, IMG submission 206182) | Populus deltoides microbial communities from Bellville, Georgia, United States - Xylem-PdIQD-R3 | ecosystem: Host-associated > Plants > Phyllosphere > Stem > Wood/Secondary xylem... | reverse complement strand
AATAGAGTATAGCAAATCCATTAAACCACACAAAGGTCTTGGTTTTAAATTCTATGGGCTATCTTCTTATGCCTAATTTTATTAATCATTGGCGTCGGGGTCTCTTCTTAAGAAACACGTTGGATTTTAATCAACCTCATGATGGTGCAGGAATTAAAAAAAAAAGTGTCTCAGCATGCTTGCCTTTTTTTCTCTTCTCCAGCTATGCATCTCATGCAAAATAATTCACCTCCTATGCATGCATCTTGAATGTACAAAGTCAATCTAACCCAAGTTAAATATAGATCCAACGTTGAGAAATAAAAGGCCAAGCAATTCAATAGAATGAGTCGGCCAAAAAAACCAAAGTAGGAAAGGGAGAAAAAGAAAGATGTCAGGGAATTTCTGATTACGATACCCTCAATGTTATAAAAAAAAATCTTGAAAAAGTAAATGCAATTATATCTTGAAAAACCACCACCATGGCCAGCATAGGCCGTATAAATCTCCCGGCAGTGTGACCCCCTTGCTTGCCACTTGTATTAAATGATATTGATAAAATTTTGTTATGTTCTCACCCTCTTTCTTCTCTCTCCCTTTCTTTTTGTGCTAGCACACATGCTTTTCTAGTTTTTGATATTGATAAATTTTATGCAAGTACATGTTTTTATCCAAGGCTAGCACCATTCTTATAAACAATGGTCACAGTGCCTGCACCATATTTTTCTAGCTAATGGTTATTCTAACACCAACTTTTCTAACAATGGTATTATAAGCACCATCTCTTATGACCAAAGATCATGGCGCTATAACTAATAGTATGTGCCAACTTCTCCATCAATTGCACAACATATTTACGACGAGGTATACCGATATATCAAATTTATTAATACCTCAGGAAAAAAAAAGGCCAAGATAGATCCAAACAAAGATAAACTTTAAATAGATAGTTTAACACAGGAAGTTTTCCACACACCCTATAACCTCATTTTGTTTTATGTTTTCAATGCTATTTTATTCTCCTACATTTATTAACTTAAGTATCAGATTGTCTCTTATACCTATAAGGGATTTGTTTTTCAAGAACATCCTTACCAAGAGATAAAAACCTACAGACCAATCATAACCCAACCAAAAGATGCAACCATGGAAAATCTAATTTCAATATGAGACTTTTACACGACCTCATCAATAGCGTCGTCTATGGAAATCTAAAAAAAGCTAGTTCATTCCATTTCACTCTTCACCAAAACTTTTTTCATGATTGATGAAACTCTAGATATAGAAGAATAACTTATCTCCACATAATAGGTACACCAACTCTCTCAAGTCTCCAATAACTTTCCCATTAGGTGCAATTGCTCAATGATCGATGTTGTTACAATTATGCAACTACATCTTCATACTTCTTTCTACTCTACAACAAGCTATCATGCATACACCACTAAGTATAAAGAGACAACTTTAATTCCCTAAATAGATAAGGTATAATAACATAGATACAAGTAAGCGTGAAGACACTCACACTCTTACACTAAAAATGAGTTATACTTGATGTTTTAAACGAGGATCTAGCTATCTTTAAGATATTTATCTGAATCTAGCTCACACACTTCTCTTAATAAAAGACCTAGCATGAGACTAGATCAACAACTCACGAGTTCTTGAGAACAAACATAGTCCCTATCAAGTAGGAGAATCTTCGCTTTGTCATTAAATATTGCATACTCACCTCTCTAAACATTAAGTCTATGTGCTAGCTTAGATAATTATGATAGACTTATAAACCCTAGAACGTACATATAAAATGTGAGAAACTTCCTAGAGCTTGTCACATAAGACATCAATGATATGTGAAAATTTCTTCCAACAATGTTTTGTGAATTTGCTCGTTATGGTAACATAGTCTAAAGCTTAGTTTCATCATCAACTTTCATTATTTAAATGCCAAACTTATTTTGCACTTCATTACAATTATCCTTTTCCATAAAAACCCTAATTAATGAAATCTATAACTATTTTTCATAGGAAAAGGTTGTATACTCTCCCTGATATAACTCTTCTTAATATTAAACAAGTAATGAAAAATTATATTAAAGAAGAACCAAGCCTAACTAGCCATAAAAGCCCTAATTAATGAAATCTATAACTATTTTTTTATGAGAAAAGGCTATATACTCTCCCTGATATAATTAAACATGTAATGAAAAAAATATATTAGATAATAAGAACCAAGCCTAACTAGACAATGGCATCTTTATTTTCAGACATAGAGAGTAGAACCTCCCCAACACCATCATTCTTATACTAGGACATCTAAGAAAAGCATTAAGACACATATTCGTGATGGCATGAAATTCCTTAAGCTTCTGACCACCACTGCACTGAGGAGTTAGCTATTATCAAATGAGAAGAATTTGTGCAATATACTCCTCCTATAATTAAAAAGCAATGTGAATATGAGAAACCCTAATAATTTGTCTTTTTTTTTCTATAACTATGAGTATGACATTGATAAATTAATGACACACTTTAAAAAAGGACAGATTGATTGTTAGAGACTACCTCCTGTAGTTTGTGAGAAGAGAAACAAAACCAGAGCAAAAAAGGAAGGAAATCTAGATATTTGATGAGTTATTTAAAACAAGATGATCTTTAGGAATTGTATCTCCATTTGCATGGAAAAATCTCAATGATTCTAATTAAAGTCTTCATGAAAATCTCCATATTTGTAATGAAAATCTCTATGACTCTAACAAAAGTCTCCAGAAAATCTCCACATCTCTAAAAACAAATCTTCATTTCTCTATAATGATGGTGCATGAAAGTTTTCAAAAACATTCTAGCTATTTGGGCCAGGCCTAAACGACAAGGCCTTGCATTTCCAGCATGCATGCCTTTTTTCCCTTCTGTGGCCATGCATCCTATACAAAATAATTCATCTCTCATACATGTATTTTATGTTTATGTGTACCAAGTCAAACTAACTCAAATTTTGTATAGATCCAAAAGTGAGAAACAAAAGACCAAGTAATCCAATCGATAAAAAAAGAATGAGTTAGCAAAAAACCAAAGCTAAAGAGAAAAAAGAAAAGGAAATGAAAGAAAGAAAAAAAAAGGGATGTTGGACTCACACTAAAGCTTTAATGATGAAACCATTAGTACTATAAAAAAGATATTGATAAGATGAATCCAACTACACCTTGAAAGACCATCAGTTATGACCGGCAAAGGTCGCATACACTGCTAAAAAAATAATGGTGTGGCCCACTCGCTTGTCTCGTGCATTGAAAGTGCTAGGAGTCTAGCCGTGTAGGCCGGTCTAAATAGCAAACTATCTCTCTCTCTCTCTCTCTCTTTGCATTGGCACACACCTCAATGCTTTTTTTCAATATTGATAAATTCTCTACATGCATATATTTTTATGTAGGGACACTTCTAATAAATGGTCACAATGTTAACACCACCATATTTTCCTATGCATTTTGCACTGCATTTTTCTATGCATAAAAGGCACTACTATTCTAAGCTAATGGTTGTTGCCAACACCAACTTTTCTAACAATGACATTGCAAGCACCACCCTTAATGACCAATAATTATGACATCATAACGAATTATGTATGCCAACTTTTTCACCAATGATGTGCCATATTTACTCCACCTTTCACGAGGTATGCCAATGTACAAGATATATAAATATCAGGAAAACAAGAGACCAAGATAGGTGTTGAAAGTCATAGACTCGAGATAGATATTCTTGCACAAGAAGTTTTCCACACTCCATAGAAACTCATTCTGTTTTCTCTTCTCTACAATATATTTTCCTCCTATATTTAATGACTTAAGCACCAGAGTGTTCCCTGGTCCATAAGGGACTTGTTGTTCAAGATTATCCTTAGCTAGTGATAAAAACTTACAAACCAATTATAGCCCAAAACAAGATCATAATCATGAAAAGTCTAATTTTTATTGAAGTTTTTTCATGATATCATCATCTAAGAGCAATTGTGACATGATAGAGAAAATAACAAACCATCAAATTACTCTCTCTCTCTCTCTCTCTGTGTATATATATATATATATATATATATATATATATATATATATATAACTCATTAACAAAAACTCTAAATTGTTCTCTGCAGCAGTAGACACGGTTTATTGTGGATTGCTACAGTAAAATTATCATTTTGCCCTTAAGTTGAAAAAAAAAGTGTAATGGTATTGAGGGTGTTTTGGTCTTTATGATTGGTTCATTAGTCATTTAAAGGTTTTTTAGGGGTATGTTAGTATTTTCCATTTTTTTATCCAGTAAAAATACAATTTTGTCCCTAGATTTAACAATTTCTTGAGTTGTTGCCTAAGAATGTTTTAGTTTTTTTTCAAAAACATTGAAATAGTTCAAATACTTATTTATACCTAAAGTAAAAAAAAATTTGAGATGTTGACCAGGCGCTTTTTTGGTTTTTTGCACTTTGAAATACAGTAGAAATACTATTATACCTTTAGAAAAGACAAAAATCAAGGCATGCATCTAGGGAAATTTATGTACTTTCATTGTGGTTTTTTTTGTGATTCTCAAGTTCATGAAGGGCATTATGATATTTCTATATTGGGATGCAATTATTTTGTTCAAAAAAGGTGCTGGTGCATCACGTTCACATGTCAATAAGTAGGTGTCATCTATGGTGTTTGGGTGGTGCGTGCGGGGCCCATCCGGTGGCCAAACCTAGCATTTTATCATGTCATTGGATGCACCGTTGTGTCTACTTTCTTATAAGGTGGCGCATGTCGGTGTATTATGGTCGATTTCTTGCTAACATTCGTTTCTTTTCTTTTCTTTTCTTCCTTCTTTTCTCTCTCTTTAAGAGAAAATGCACCTTTGTCCTTTTATTTTGTATTGTTTATTGTCGTCCTTGGTCCTATTATAAAAGTTTTAGTTGTTTTTAATTTAGTCATTCAATTATAATTTTTCATATATTTTTTGCAATTCAGTCCTTATTCTTTTGATTTTAGATTTTTTTCCCTTGGCCCTTTTGTTAAAGTTTTGTTAGTTTTTAATTTAGCCCACAATCTTTTGATTTATTTTCCCTTTTGTTAAATTTTAATTGTTTTTAAATTAACCCTCCAATTTAAAATTTTTTGATGCCCTCTAATTTATTTTTTATTTCAATTTTCTCTCTCATTCTTTTAATCATAATTTTTGTGTGGCTTTTTTTCTCCTATTTCATCTTCCAGCTTTTGATTTGATGGAGAATAATTTTTTTCATTTGTGATGCTTCCGTTCTATTGACATGGATAACAAGTTTAACAAGTTCATGTGGTTAGGGACCCTTTTTTCTCAATTTATTTTATGATTTTAACATTCAACATTATTTAAAAAAAAAAACATTGGTTTTGTTGTTATTTTAAATTTCTTCTTTATTGGTTTATCCTGGTCTCATGGTCTAGGTCGTGGGTTTTGTAGATATTTTTTGAATAAAATTTTTTAAAAAAATATTTTTTTTTGCATTTAATTTTTGAATAATTCATTTTATTTTATACATGTGAGCTTTATTTTATACAAAAAATATTTATTCTTAAATATTATTTCTTATATGTTTGGCCTTGCATAATGTTTTCAGTTCTGTATTTATTTATTTTTTTATTTATTTTATTGATTTTAATAAGTAGATTTCGTAGACACAAACAAGTAAATATCTCATTTTACAGGATCAAATATCTTGATTTATATCCATCCCTTAATTTTTTTTAATTTTTCTTTTAGTTATTGTTAATACTTTTTTAGTTTATTTATATAAATAATTATCAATTTATTTAATTAGTTTATTTCATAAAAAATTTTATTTATACTTTGAATTAAAAAAAAAATAGCCTACACACGTACCTAAAGTTATTTTTAAAAAAAAATTTACAGCGAGCGGCAGCACACAGGTAAAATTGCTAGTAAAACTTGTAATCCTTGAGACATCTTGTTATCCAAAAATGACTTTTGGAACGATCTTCAGACCTTTTCCTTCTCCGAAATGATAGCCATGAATAAAACATTAAATCATGCTAGCTAGTATATATATTTCTTAAATGATGTCTGTACTTGGTTCGCTTAGTCATATACACTAGATAATGCGTTTCGTTAGAAATGTTGGAGCATCAAAATGACCTAACCTTGCTTAACTTTCAATCAAATACTTTTTTAATGGAAGTGCTTTTGGAAATTATATGCATGGCGATGGTGACTGACACCTCCAGGTCGCCGTATAGCAGCCACCCCCAACAAATTAATATATAAAAACATTTCATCTAACAAACAATTGTTGATTTTTTCGTTATGTCCTCTAACCCCAGTTAAATAAACCTACCTTGAGGGATGGATGCGTCCCCAGTTGACTATACGCCGAAGCTTGTTTTTCAATGAAAGGAGCGTTCATAGATTGATTGTTGTTCAACAATTCAATTTTGAGTAAGTTTGACTGCTGTTGTATTATTTTATGCAGTTCAGAATCCGATTTTCCAGAGCTGATATCTTATCACTATATATTGTTGATTATGAAGATAAATATAATGGATTCAAATGCAATATGGTTTAAAGTTCAATTGCGATATGATTGAAAACAGCTCGAAATTCGTCAAAATAATGGAATCTGAAACTTGAAGATATCTCTCTGACAAATTCCATGAAGAAATTTTATATAAGCTTTTCATTAATATCTTATGGACCCATAACACAAAAATTAATGAATTATCGAACAAAAATATCCCAATGCTGATTTAAGAAAGAAAACGCATTCATTTGTAATATAAAATTAATAACGCATCATTCATGGTAATTGATTATAAAAAAAACAATTACCAACAAAATCTTGATAATAGTTTTTATTATAAATCTTTTTATTAATTTTTATTTAATAACTTATATTTTTAAATTCAGATGATTTTTTTATAGTTATCAATGTAAATTTAATTCCTTAATGAGAATTAATCGAATATTTTCATTGTTATGTGTAGAGATTTGATGAGATTTTTGTTGAAAATTAAAATATGGATCTAACCAAAATTTAAATTAAAAATTTTAGAACAAAAATTGAAATAAATTTTGTAAATATATTAAAGGATAAAAATCATGATTTAGTTCATGAAACCGATATAATCTAATAGAAAGCAAATAAAAAAAATAATGAAATTCAATTCTCAATTAACTTAATATTGAAAGATGAAATTGAAAAAAAAAACCAATTAAAAAAAGCATAAAAAACAAGTCGGGTCAACTAGAATTAATTTGTCAAACTCGTGAGTCGAGTCATGAGATTATGATAACCTCGTAAAAAGAAAATTAGAATAAATCAAGAAGTCTAATTTTATATTTACTTAATATTAAATAATAAAATTTAAAAAAAAAAAAAAAACAAGAAGGAATAGTTACCCTGTTAAATAAACTTAAGGGATGGATGCGTACCCAGTTGACTATACGCCGAAGCTTTTTTTTTCAATGAAAGTAGCGTTCATAGATTGATTGTTACTTCAACAATTCAATTTTGAGCAAGTTTGACTGCTGTGTAATATTTTATGCAGTTCAGAATCGGATTTTCCAGAGCTGATATCTTAGCACTATTACTGATTATGAAGATAAATATAATGGATTCAAATGCAATATGATTGCAAACAGCTCGAAATTCGTCAAAATAATGGAATTTGAAACTTGAAGATCTCTCTCTGACAAATTCCATGAAGAAATTTTATGCTCTGACGAACCTCAAAACTTGAAGATATTGGAGGTCAAGCAATAAGCATAAATATGCATTATCAACTCAAATGCAATATGCTTACACCGGATGGATAGTCTGTTATTAGTTGGATAATTAATAGTTAATTAATAGTTTTATGCTCGCGCTACGGTATAAACATGTTTTAAACACAAGAATTTCAAGTTAGTTTTAAACACAAGAAAAAGGAAACAATTATGTTATAAACCTGTTTTCATATATTATATCTTTTTGATTGAGAAACAAAAAGATGTTTCATATGCTTCATAAAATAAATTAATAATAATATAAAATAAAATAACTGATAAACCAAAAAGAAGTTGTTATCTCTAATTATAAATTAAAGCATGAAAAGTTATTTTTCTAAATAAAAGCAAAAGATAAAAACACATGCAAACTTTTATAAATCAATTGTTGTTTTTATTTTATATGTTTTTATTTATTTTATTATAGAGACTAATTGTCACCGCTAACAATAAATGACTTGTATTTTTATAAATACATCATACAAATAAAACTAATTTATATAAAATATAAGAGAAAATATTTTAAGCGAACATTGAAACCCAATTTTGTAAAATTCTGATTTGTATATGATATTTCACAAAACTCAACACATACGAGGTCATGCAAATAAAAAAACCGTAATAATTTAACTTTAAAGAATAAAATTAAAAAAAATAATAGTTTAATAATAAAAAAATACGATTAAAAATGAGCAGTGTAATTCACAATAACATGAGTCCAATGCTACAATATTTTAAGAACAGTGAAATCCAATTTTGTTTTAGTTTTTGTTATATTAAATGATGAATTACAATAAGGTTCAATCAATGATATTATATTATCCTCAATTAATCTCTCTAATAAAATATTTTCTCAATCGGGACCCTCATAAAAATAGGCTTTACCCAAACCATCCAATTAATTATAACGGTAAATTTGTTTGGAATTTAAAAAACTCATAAATGTCTAATTATTTGAAGGGCCTAATTGAAAAATTCATTTATTGTGGGAATTAATTGGGAGTGGGATAATATTTCGTTGCATATTTCATCTTTTCCTGAAAATTAATAAATAGAGCAAAACTACGAGAAATATATATTTATAATTTTATGAAGCCAATATTTTTGAATAATCTCTCACCAGTATTTAAGTATCAAAGAAGCTTTAGCTTGAAATAAAAACAAATTATTAGGACAACAGAAATCTCAAAATATTCAAAAATCAACCCCATGCGAAATATTAAATATACAAGACAAGCATCAATGCACTAGAATAGTTTCCTTTGATTGAAAATAGCTCGGAATATCTCAAAATAATGGAATTTGACATTTGAAGATATCTCTGACAAATTCCAAGAAGAAGCATATTATAAAACTTTAAATAAGCTTTTCATTAATATCTTATGAACCCCATAACACAAAAAAATCATGAATAATCGAAAAAAAACTCCATTGCTGATTTAAGAAAGAAAACACATTCTTTTAAGAGTAAAACAAATTTCCAAAAAATTTCAATAATTTTTTTTATTATAGAATCGTTTTTAAGTGAGATAATTCTTTGAAAATTACCAATGAAAATCCAATTCTTTGGTGGGAATAAATGGAATTTTTTTCATTATTATTGTTAGAATATTATTGTGTGTGTATATTATATAATAGATGAAATTCAATTTATATGTAGAATGGAATTATTTTTTTTTATCATGAAATTAGAATTAAAAAAATTAACTTTTAGTTGTTCAAGTCTGCGGTCTTCGCCCCATACGCGTTTTGCTAGAAAGATAGAAGTGCAGGGAGACGATGCTAGACGAATGTGACAGAATAACAGTGGCTTATAATGCATTGAAAATGACCAGCACCAAGTCACCAACCTCAGCCTAAAAGGAGAAGGAAAATCTACAGAGATCAGCACCCTATGCATATATATGGCATCAATGCTCCTTCCTCGTGTGACAATAAGGCTTTACAAATTAATAATCTGTTAATGGGAAATCGAACGTCCCTCTTGAAGCTACTATATTACTATTTGGTTATTAATTAAAACTCTAATACTATATTAATTCAAGAATTTAAATTTTTGGATGAAATCCTGAGATGTTACGGAGAATGCTTGTTTAATAATATTGTTTACTTTTCCATATAACTATGTAATATAATTATATAAAACCAAAGGCCTTCCTTAGATAATATTTTTACTATATATTTTATATCCTTTCTTTTTCAACATTGACTCAAATTATTTGTACCCAATGCAAAATATAATTAAAGCAAGGTTGACTCGTGCACTGCAATTTACTATATATACATCCTTCAGACGCTTAACACAGCACCGAGCACAAGCCTCAACCTTATTTGAATTTCTTGTTTCTCTAGTAAAGATGGCTTCTTTTAACTCTTCCTCATCAACCATCACTACCTTCAAATTCCATTTTGTGGCATTTCTGCTTCTTGTGGGTGTTGCTTCTGCTCAATTGTCTTCAAACTTCTATGGAACATCATGCCCCAGTGTCCTTTCTGTCATTAAATCAGCTGTTACCTCAGCAGTGTCAAATGAGGCTCGCATGGGGGCATCCTTGCTCCGTCTTCATTTCCATGATTGCTTTGTTAATGCAAGTTGTCTGCCTTTTTCTTTTTCTTTTTTATCATCACTTCCCTATTAATCTTATTTTTCTATACTTTATTAATCTTTTTTTAAGAAATCTTTCACTTGCTATTTTGCATATTCATGTATGGCACATAACACAACTACATGCTAGCCAGTTAGCTGCTAGAAATTAATCTTCTTCTTTTTTTACGAACTTAATCCAAGATCAATTATAACAAAAAAAAATCTCGTGATTTTTATGTGGTGCACATAATTAGTTAGTAAGATTAAAAATAAAAAATAAAAGCACCTTCACTTTTATTTCCAATTCCTCCCTTCAAAAGTAAAAGAAATAATTCAGCCCGTATTGTTGACCTTCCAGCTAAAGCTAGCTGGTCTTGTCTTGTGCCTTTGTATTTTTGCATGGATTCATCATGTCATGTTTACTTGGCATGCAGAGTTTTTTCCTGACTATGTCATACTGTTGAATTTGTTTTTAATTGGTGGAACAATATTGTGAAGCAGGGGTGTGATGCATCAGTGCTTTTGGACGGTGGAGAAAAGACAGCACCAGCAAATAGTAATTCTCTGAGAGGTTTCGAAGTTATTGACAATATTAAAACTCAATTAGAGAGTTCCTGCCCTGGTGTTGTGTCCTGTGCTGACATCTTATCTGTTGCTGCTCGCGACTCTGTTGTTGCTGTAAGAAAAATACCATTTTTCATGGCTTCCTGTGTCTATATATATATATATATATATATATATAATTTCATTTTCTAAAATATTTTGGATCGTTTTGTTTCAGTTGGGTGGTCCTAGTTGGCAAGTTCAATTGGGCAGGAGAGATTCAGCCACAGCAGGAAGTGTTAGCGATGTTAATAACAACGTCCCTTCCCCAGGCTTGAGCGTCAGTGGCCTCATCTCTGCCTTCTCTAACAAAGGTTTCACAGCTAAAGAAATGGTGGCTCTTTCTGGTATGCTTAATTTTTTGTCTTTTTTTAACTTCATGGCAGTTAAAGCCAATAATTAGCTAGGCATAGAAAAGCAAGTGACCATTGTTTTGTTTTCTTGATTTCTTGTGTTGCAGGATCTCACACAATAGGGCAAGCAAGATGTACCACATTCCTAACCAGAATCAACAATGAAACCAACATAGATTCCTCGTTCAAAACATCAACACAAGCTCAATGTCAGAATACTAACAATTTTGTTCCTTTGGATGTCACGAGCCCAACATCTTTCGACAGTGCTTACTACAGGAACTTACTGAACCAAAAGGGTCTTTTACACTCTGACCAGCAACTCTTTAGTGGGGGCTCTACAGATGCTCAAGTTAGGGCTTATAGCTCTAATCAGGCTGCTTTCAGGACAGACTTTGCAAATGCAATGATAAAGATGGGAAACCTTAGCCCACTTACTGGCACAAATGGCCAGATCAGGACCAATTGCAGGAAGGCCAATTGAATACTCTGCCCAATGGTCCAAATGGCTTGCAGCTCATGTTTATGTGTGTGAGTAGATCCTAAAAATAAAGGAGGGCATATATATATATATGCATGTCAACATGTTATTTTGCTCTCTTGTAAGGTCGTGGAAAAAGTTTGTGCGATCTTATTTGCATCTTCTAGCGTACAAGACTTGGGAAAAAGTTTCCAAGTAGTCTGTATTTGTAAAGCGATGTGAGATGTGACTTATGAAATCTATGCAATTGGAGTTTTGTTTTTCAAAGGCACACAGCTATTGGAATGATTATAGAAACCCAAGGGCTTCGAATTCGATGGGGCTTTTTATCGGTACAGGCTAGTTATGAGCCAGCCCATAAAGGATATATAATTAATTATATACATAGTTATTAATTATGACTCAGGATCTTTACTCTAATAAGTTTAAAAAATTTAAAAAAATTAAAATAATATTATTTTTTAAAAAATAATTTAAATATTAACATGTTTTTTCTAGGTTTTTACAAAGTTACGAGTTGATTCATTAGATCAATTAGCTCAATCTGTTTTAACTTTTAATTTAGTTTTTTTTTTTTTATACCTGACCAATTCAAGGGGTGAGTTGACTAGGTCTTGGATCGATCAACCATATTAAGTCTGCTTTAATAAAAACAATTATATAGTTAAACCTCTTTAAATTAATAATAAAAATCTCAATTGAATAAATAACATTATTTAATCAAGTTATTAATCTACTGAGGTTATATTGTATAGTTTTTTGAAACTTCGAGATTGGATAATTAGTTTTATTAAAGTATGAGGACTGTAGTTGACAGCTCAATCATTTGACAGGACATGCAAGCCTGGAATTTGATTGTAAACTCCATTCGTAAGCATCCTAGCAAGTTAAAATTACTTGATGCAATCACAAAGAAGAACCAATCAAAAGCTGTAAAACAGGTAAGTTAAACAAGATTAGTATATCCTCGTGCCACACTGCGGGTGGCATCAAAGCTGTAAAACATATATTTTTTTTTTTAACTTGATAGAAAATTTTTAGTGAATTGAAAAGTTTATATATGTATTTAATTAAATAATTTAAAAATTGTATATAAAAATAAATATTAAAAAATATTGTTAATGTTAACTAAAGACTAAATTTAAAAGCTAGGGGATGAATATAGATTAATATATCAAATCTTGTACTGAGAGAAGCTATTCAAATTTTTTTTTATTTTATTACATGTCAAAATGGTTTTTTTTTTAAGAAAGTAATAAATTAGATTTGATTGAATTAAAATAATTTACTGGTATAATTTTTCCTTTACTAATTAATTTATTTTTCTCAACAATTGTTTTTTCTATACGCTTTATTTGATAGAAACCAAAAGTAGCTACAATAAATATTAAAAACATTTGGATGATTTGAAATAAGAATAAAAAAATTATTTTTTAATTAAAACCCCTTTATATTTTTAATTCACTTTATTTTTTTGGTTTTTTTTGTACCGAAATTGTTTGTAAACAAAAGCTCATCATAATCACAAAAGCAAGTTTTAATAATAATAAAAAAATAATGATTTTGATGCAAATATATTAAATTAAGAATAATAAATTATTTATGTGTTTGCACGAGGAGCTTCTTGGAGTCAATTTACTTTTATCTAATTATATTATCATAAAAATAGACATGTGCAAGTGCAAGAAAATCAATAAAAATTATTAAAAAAAACCATGGAAGATTGTATAAAAACACTCGGGAACACTATAAAAAAATATTGTAATCTTATTTAAAAACCAAGTAAAGATTGTATGACAATATTTAATAAAATAATATCCTTAATGTATTTTTAGTTAATTAATTTTGATGAAATTTAATTAAAATAAAAGGGAAAAAAGACTTAAAACTCCTAGCAAACAAAAAACATTGTCGTCACAATCCACAATGTTACAATCCACAATGTTACAAGTGTGGATGAGTAGTGGATTTTATAGTGTTTTTAGCACACTAATTAGGATTTTTTTTAGGGTCTGTTTGGCATTGTGTTTGTAATTGTGTTTTGTCAAATTTTGAATTTTGTTTTTTGCTAAAATTGAGTGCGGTTTGTACTTTTTGGATCGTTTTGATGTGCTGATGTCAAAAATAATTTTTAAAAAATAAAAAAAACATTATTAGCATGTATTTCGACACGAAAAGCTATTTGAAAAGCAATTGCAACCACACTACCAAACACGCTCTTAATTTTAATCATGATGATTAGCTGGCCCAAAATCTCATGGATACAACAGAGAACCTAACTGATACACACCCAACGTCATTATGAAATGTAGAGTTTCAATTACATTAAGATGTTGTGGAATAACTAAGATACGAGACAGGTAGCTTGCGCTATATTATGAATTGGTTTATATTTTTTTTAATGTAAAAAAGATATTAAGATAATGTAAAAATATTTGATATTCTGGTCATTAACTCGAATAGTTTTAATAAGCTTGAATGGTTTAATAAAATGATTAGAAAATAAAATATCAACAATAAATTAAAAATAATAATCAACAATAATTAAATGCAAAAGATGAATATTTGTTAGTATTGAGAAAAATATATCTTTAGAATATTCCTAAAATGTCTTAATGATTTTATTTGTTGACACAATAAAAATTAAATGATAACGAGATAATTGCATAGAAATAAAATGAAAAAAAATATGAATTTCAATTCTTAGTAAATAAAATGATAAATGATGAAATTAAAAAGAAAAAAATTTAAAAACAAATTATCATAAGTCTATCTAAGCTAGCACATAAGTGAATTCTTAACAAATACATCATTCAAAGGAATTGAACATAACAATTTTTCATCATCCGGATCGAGCAAAAATCAAATCAAATCTATAACCTAGTAATGGGACCGAGATACCCCCGTGAAATATAGACTTAAAAAAATTAAGAAGAATTATCAAACCAATCTAATATTGAAGGGTGAAATAAAAAAAAATAATGAATAAAAAGGTCTGAGTCAAATTTAGTAAACTTGTTGAATCCATGACTCAAGACGTAATATCGAGATAACTCCATAGAAAAAAAAAGTTAAAAAATAGTGAATATCAATTTCAAACAAATATAATGATTAGTGATGAAATTTAAAAATATTATTTAAAAAAATTCAAAAAACAACTAAAGTCAACTCTTTATAATCTTCAAAACTTGTAACACAAATCACAAGACTGGATTACAATATAAAAGGTAAACCTGAAAAAATAATAATGTAAAATTCCTAACCAACCAAAATAAATAAGGATAAAATTGAGGAAATAAATTCAACAAAAAATGATAAAAAGGAAAAAAAAAAACTAGATTTAAAAGGAATGAAGACCAAATTTGACACAATAAAATCAAATCAAATCACGAGGGATGAAATTGAAAAACAATCTTAATTAAGAAAAGAATAAAAAAATAACAATCAAAATAATAAGCACCAAACTGTAAAAATTAAATATCAATTGATGAAATTAAAAAAAATCAATAAAAAATTCAAAACTAAATACATCAATATAAAAAAAATAAGAATGCAATTTGATTCAATAAACAAATAACATTTCTTTGTTTTTTTGCAATGCCATCATATTTGTTTCTGGAGGGGGGGGGATGAGGAAAGAAAAAATGCATTGTTGAAGATCAGTTGTCAATCAACCAATTTTTTATTTAAATGAATTTTATATATACTGAAAAACAACAATAATTACCCCTGATCTCATATAAGAAATTCAAATACAAAATGCCCTACTATTGAGCCCTCTTGGATTTTTTTTGTAATTGAAAAATGTAATATAGACATAATCAAAGATTATTGGCTGTACATGGTTTGCTTTCCCAGATTAGTCCACGTTATAAATGTTGTTACAATATCAAGGTTACCTAACCTTGCTTAACTTTCAATCAAATATTTTTCTCATGGAAGTGCTTTTGGAAATTATATGCATGGGAATCGTGACTGACACCTCCAGGTCGCCGTATAGCAGCCACCCCCCAACAAATTAATATATAAAAATATTACATCTACGACAAACAATTGTTGATTTTTTTCGTTATTCTCCTCTACCCCCAGTTAAATAAACCTACCTTGAGGGATGGATGCGTTCCCAGTTGACTATACGCCTAAGCTTTTGTTTCAATGAAAGTAGCGTGCGTTCATAGATTTATTGTTGTTTAAAATATGCTTTCAACAATTCAATTTTGAGCAAGTTTGACTGCTGTGTATTATTTTATGCAGTTCAGAATCCGATTTTCCAGAGCTGATATCTTATCACTATATATTGTTGATTATGAAGATAAATATAATGGATTCAAATGCAATATGGTTTAAAGTTCAATTGCGATATGATTGAAAACAGCTCGAAATTCGTCAAAATAATGGAATTTGAAACTTGAAGATATCTCTCTGACAAATTCCATGAAGAAATTTTAAATAAGCTTTTCATTAATATCTTATGGATCCATGACACAAAAATTCATGAATTATCGAGAAAAAAAATTAAATTTTATAAATATATTGAAAGATAAAAACCATGATTTAAGTCCTGAGACCGATATTATAACCTAATAAAAAATAAATAAAAAAAATTATGAAACTCAATTTCCAATTAACACGGTGTTGAAAACAATCGGTTAAAAAAACACATAAAAAAACAAATCGGGTCAATCAGGATTAATCTGTCAAACCCGTGACTCGAGTCATGAGATAACGATAGCCTCATAGAAAAAAGACTATAATAAATTATAAAGTTTAATTCTTTATTTACTCAATGTTGAATAATAAAATTAAAAAGAAAAAAGTCAGTTAGAAAAAAAAATCAAGGCAACCGAGTTAACCTGTAGTCCGGGTCATAAATCTAGGATAATATTACAAAAATTAAATTAAAAAATTATATAACTCAATTTTTAATAAATCTAATATTAAAAGATTAAATTAAAATAAAAAAATATAAATTAAAAAAATCAAAGAATATTTTTTAAAAAAATAATGTATATGAGAAGATGTACACTAAAAATCTATTATCCTTTAGTTTTTTTTTTTTATAATATAGACCTAATCAAATAGTATATATGAGAAGATATACACTAAAAATCTCTTCTCCTTTAGTTTTTTTTTTTTTTTAATAATATAGACCTAATCAAATATTCTTGTAATTATTAAGAGCTAAAGAAAGCCCTTTGAGACAGTTATTCAAAGGGGCCTTAGTGTTGTGTTAATTTACGATGAATGAAAGGGTTTGTTTACTGATTAGTGATTTGTTTCTGGGTTGATTACAGCTATAATTAATTAATTGTCGGCTTCTTCAAACCCATCATCGCTGGCTTAAGAAATTTGATTACTTAGGTCCTTTACTTCTAATTTGATGAATTAGATCCTTTATATTATACATCTAATTTTTCTTACTATCTTAAACCATCCATGCATCCAACCCATCTTTAGCATTCATATGGTTAGCACACATTTTCTTTTAATTTGCAACTTAAATGACTTTAGAACCAATTATAATAAATGGGAAATTTATTTTTAATTAATTTAGTATTTTCATCATTTTTTTTCATGCATTTTCTTCAATTTCTAGACTAAATATTGAGCCAAACATGGTGAAGGGATCTATGTGGTCTACCCAGTGTAACTTCTATATATTATAAATAGAAATAGAAAGGCTCCATTAAGCACGGGACTACCCTTGTAATTAACCTATTAATAGAAATAGAAAGGCTTGAAATAACTAAATTTTTTTGGTATTTTCAAATTATTTTATATGTTCATATCAAAAATAATTTTTAAAATATAAAAAGCTATAATTTTAATATATTTTTAAATAAAAAAATACTTTAAAAAATAACTATAAATACCGAAAAATTATTCAAAACATGATAATATTTTTAAGCTCGGAACTGATTATAAAATGATTCAAGAAAGATGAACAATTACATGCCACGTGGCAAACCACAGTGCAAGAGAGCTTAGAAACTTCGTTCGGTGAATCGTCCTTTTCTTGATCTCGACAAGGATCTAGCTAGCTTTTTCATAATTAATTATAGTGATTAGGTGAATCGTTGATAAAATCAACACGTACGGGATTCATTTGACCAAGTCTACATGTCGAAAAAGAAATTGCTTCGGAGGTATTTTAATTAATTAGTAGCTAGCATGCTTGAGCACCCTAGCTTTTGGAATAAGTAAACCGTGGGGATTTTGTATCATATTACATGTGTTTTTTTATATTTGTTGCTTTATAATATGGTTGACACCTGACATTATTATTATTATTTTATGTGAACCATGCAGTCGCATATATAATCCAAAGACAATAGTCTAAAGGTTAGCATGCCTAATGCTAAGTTTTTTTTTATGTTAACGCGGGAGCTATGATCTTGTCAATTAGCATTTGCAAATAAAAAAATTAAAAATAAAAGTTATTAATTCATTGAAATCTCCAATTGTTTTTAAGAAATATAGTTAGACTTTCTCCTAGGTTCCTTATCCTTAATTATATATTATGTAGTTTGATTCTACTCCTGGCTTCAAGTACATGAAAATATGCGGGAGTGTGATATTTATTGTTTTTAAAATATTTTTTAATTAGAAATATATTAAAATAATATTATTTATTTATTAAAAAAATTAACATTAATACATGAAGATGATCTGAAAAGATCAAAAAAATATTAATTTAAAATAAAAAAATAAAAAATTAAATATTTTTAAAATACAAAATCAAAATATAAAACAATACTCTAGCTCTGATTAATGGCCCATGGATGCACAAATTAAGAGATTTGGTTGTTCACCTCCCCGACTCAGTCTCGAAATAGCTAGATATTTTATTTTCGGAGATAAGCTAGAAAAATAAGTTACTTGAGAAAGAGACAGTGTGTGTATAATAGAAAATAAAAAATTCCCACGACATGGTCTAAATGCATATATAAACATGAATTAGATATAGCTAGCTAGCTTGTGATATGACTAAATCAAACAGATTTTGTAGAGCATATTAATGAACTTTTCTCCCTAATCATGGCCTTGACATTTGTGTGACACTTGTAAATTTCTCAAAAGTCTTAGGTTTGGCCAAGTCCTGCAATGTCGAAGAGCTTCAACTCTAGCTCCCCCATGCCCTATAAATATAAGCCGAGGCAAGGAAAACACAGTAAATCATCAAAGCAAAACAAGAGCTTTAACCAGAGTGATCACTACAGATCTAGTACTAACTAAACATGGTTTCTCGTACCATCTTCTGTCTTTCTGCCTTCCTTGTGCTTTTGGTTCTTGCTACTTCTGCTTCCTCTTCAAAAGTACTATCTCCATATTACTATAACCACGTGTGTCCCAAAGCTTTACCAACTATCAAACGAGTTGTGGAGGCTGCAGTTTACAAAGAAAGACGCATGGGTGCTTCTTTGTTGCGTCTACACTTCCATGATTGTTTTGTCAATGTATTACACTAATCACATTCTAATTTCTCCTAATTATTTAATAGTATCACATAATTAAGGTTTACATGCATATTGTTCTTATACTAATGGTCTTGGTTGTATATATGTGATATAGGGTTGTGATGCATCAGTTCTTTTGGATTCAACATCCACCATTGACAGTGAAAAGAATGCGTTTCCTAATATCAATTCTCTTAAAGGATTTGAAGTTATTGACCAAGTTAAGTCGGAGGTGGACAAAATCTGTGGACGTCCAGTGGTCTCATGTGCAGATATCGTAGCTGTTGCAGCCCGGGACTCCGTCGTTGCGGTATGTGATCGATTAAAGAGTTGTTTTGTATATATATATATATATATATATATATATATATATATATATATATATATATATATATATATAGTTGGTTTCAGTATTTTTTTTTCAAATATTTGAAAATAAGAACGAAAATATTTGAATTTAGAATTTATAAATAAATTATCATGCATGCAAGCCGGCTATAAAATTTAATTAACATTGCAATCTACATATTTGCTCATATTAAAATATGTGCAGCTAGGAGGGCCAACATGGGCCGTCCAACTAGGAAGGAAGGACTCAACCACAGCTAGCAGAGACAAAGCCAACAATGACCTCCCATCACCATTCATGGATCTTCCTGCCCTAATCGACAACTTCAAAAGGCAGGGTTTAAATGAGAGAGACCTTGTAGCTCTCTCCGGAGGCCACACTTTAGGGTCAGCACAGTGTTTTACGTTCAGAAACAGAATCCACAATGAAACAAATATCGACCGTAAATTTGTTAAACAGCGCAAATCAACATGTCCACTCGTTGGAGGTGACTCGAACCTTGCTCCTCTAGACCCAACACCTGCACACTTTGATGTTGCATACTTCAACAGTTTGGTGAAGAAAAGAGGGTTGCTTCGCTCTGATCAAGCCCTCTTCAACGGTGGCTCCACAGATGGATTGGTGAAGGCTTATAGTTCAAATGCTAAGGCTTTTTGGGCTGATTTTGCTAAGTCTATGGTTAAGATGGGGAATATAAACATTTTGACTGGAAAGCAAGGCCAAGTTCGTTTGAATTGTAGGAAGGTGAACTAAATTGTTGTTTGGACTGCAAAAATAATTTTTTATTTATTTTATCTTTCGATCAATATGCAGGGAATCGTCTTCTTTAATTATAATGCTACAGTAAATTGTGTGTTTTAATCTATTCATTGTAATTGTGTCATCTCTCTTCTTTGTGAGTGAATTTAGACTTGCAAGGAAGATTGAATTGTTTGCGTAGTACATTGATTTCAATTGTATTAAAATGTAAGGTTATTTTGTTGAATTAATTTCCAATGAAATTATTTTTTTTTAGTGGAACCCGAATTTCAATTTTCATTTTCCGTTATATGTTGTTTTTTATTTTATTTTATTTTATTTTGTTGAATTAAAATAAAACAAGTTCGGCTCACTTGTTTGTATCTTAAATAGGTTGTGTTAAGCCTGCATTCACAGGCTGGCTATTTCTACCCATTCTAGTAATTAATTAAATCTGTTTTGTAACTTCTTAATTATCTTAAATAATATATTTATTGAACTATTCATAAGAGGGAGAGAGAGAAAAAGTTGAGTTCAATTCTATTATACTAGTATATTGGCTCGTGCTCTGCCGCGACTCAATATCAATTTTTTTAAAAAAAATATTAAAAGCATGGAGAATTTTTTTAATAATATTATTAAATCTAACAAAGTAGTTTAATTTTGGAACTCAACTCTTTGTCTAACTCAAGTTTTTAACTAAATCGTGTGAGAGTTAACTTGATTTAAATCGATCGATTTCATAGGTTCAAATATAACATTAATGATCAATAAAAATATAATTTAACTTTTAAAAAAACTTTAAGATGATAATTTTTTAAAAAAATATTAAGATGATAACAGATTGGACCTCCCCCAGCCATGGACTTTATTAGGTTTAATAATTTTTTTATATTTTTTTATTTACTTATATGATAAAAATATATACTCACAAAATTGAGCACCAACCTAAAAATAGTCACTTATTTGAGACAATTATCCCTAAAAAGCAAACAAAAATCAATAATGCAGTCTATTTCCCAACTAATCCGATATTAAATGATGAAATCGAAAAAAAATAAATTAAAAACAATTAAAAGATAAAAAAAACATATCATATTAGTAGATAAATTTGTCAAACTTGTGAATCGGGTAAGCCAGGTAGTACGTCAAATTTATGAATTGGGTAAGCCAAGTGGTACATCAAACTTGTGAATTGAGTTATAGACTCCACTGGGATTATAATTTTTTTAATCTATTTTTTATTTAATTACATAATAACAAAAATAAATGATTGCAAAATCAAACACCAACTCATTACCGAGATTTTTTTTAGATTACGATAACCTCATATAAGGCAAAACGAAACCAATTATGAAACTGAATTCTCAATTAATCTAGTATCTACGAATGAGAAAAAAACTAATTGAAAATAGTTAAACTTGTCACACCCGTGAACCAAGTCAACCAGTCAAACTTGTGAATAGGTTCATGAAATTTATAAAATTTAATAACATAACTTTTTTTCTGAAACTTTTTTTTAACTATATAAGAAAATTAAAAAATAGATGATAAAAAAGTCAAGTTCAATTAAAAAAAAGACACCCCACTAAATTCGTAAACCAGGGCAACCCGGGTTATTCTGGTAAACGCGCAAACCATCTTAACCTTATAAAAAGGTTAAATAAAAAGAAAAACAAATATATAAAGTTTATTAAACTTTATAAAGTTTAATTATATAAATTTTTTTTAAAACTATTTTTTTAACTATACGAGAAGAAAACATTTGATAAAAAGGTCATGTTCAATTAAAACAAAAGAAACCCCATAAAACTCATAAATCAGGGCAACTCAAGTTATCCTGTCAAACCCGTAAACCATGCTAACCTTTAAAAAGGTAAAATAAATTATGAAGCTAAATTCTCAATCATCCCAATATTAAAAGATGAAATTAACAAAAACATATTTGAAAAAAAAAATCATGACATAAATTCAAAAACATAAAGAAAAAATAAAGAAAGTAAAACATTATAGATTAGTATTGTCATTCACAGTGCAATGTGTGTGGGTGAACCAATGGTTTCCTCACACCCTTTAATTTTTGTTACTTTATAAAGTTTAATAACATGATTTTTCTCTAAAACTATTTTTTTAACTATATGAGAAAAAATTAGAGTATAATAAAAGTTAAGTTCAATTAAAAAATAAAATAAAAAAAGACACCCCACCAAACTCGTAAATCAGGGCAACCTAAATTACATTGGAAAACCCATAAATCATGCTAACCTTATATAAAGGAAAAATAAAAGGAAGCAAATTACAAAGCTAAATTCTTAACAATCTCAATTTTAAAAGATGAAATCAACAAAAAAAAAATTTGAAAAAAAAATCATAACAGAAATTCAAAAATAAAAGAAAGAAAAAAAAGCAAAACATTGTAGATTACTATTGTAATTTACAGTGCAATGGGTGTTGGTGAACAATGATTTCCCATACATCCTTTAATTTTTGTTATTTTATAAAGTTTAATAACATGGTTTTTCTCTCAAACTATTTTTTTTAACAATATGAGAAAAAAAAAACATACTATAAAAAAATCAAGTTCAATTTAAAAAACCTACCAAATCCATAAACTGAGGCAACCTGGGTTACTTCGAAAAACTCGCAAACCACACTAAAGATAAGTTCTCAACCATTTCAATATTAACATATGAAATCGAAAAAATTAATTTTAAAAAAAAATCATAACAAAAAAAACAAAACAAAATGGAAAAAAAAGCACGTGTAAAAAAAACTAATGTGGAAAAATACTGTAACAATTCATAATGTTTTGTGAGGAAAGTTACAGTGCTTTCCCCACATCATTTAGCTTTTTTTATAATTCTTTCGCACAGAGTGAAGAAAGAAAGGACTTGAATCCATTATTCTTGTATTTAATCTTAATTTAAGAAGTTGGATGTTGACTTATTTGACAAGCTAGATCACTACTAGAAAATTGGCGAAGATAATTGGAAATACCGATGGAATATATCTATTTGTAAATTGCAATGAATTTTACCAACAGATTATGTCTTCACTATATCCATCGATAAATATCGACAAAAATATTATGTTGGTATATATTAAGGGGATTACAATGGGAAAGAAAGGAATTAAATAAAACCAAAAGGTACGATAATGTGTCATTTATACAAACGGCATCACCGACGGTATTAATCCATAGGTATATTACAGATAGCTTTAAGATTTTTCACTTCTCAATTGCACTATTCATCTTGCCAATTACATACAGGATCACCGATGGATTAAGTCCATCAGCATTTTCTAGAGAGCTTAAGAACCATTCACTTCTCAATTGCATTATTAAGTATTGTTCTTTACAGATAGAATCATCAACGGATTGAAAAGTCACCAATCATATTTTAAGGGGTTTTAAAAAAAATTATTAAATTAAAAAATTAAATTAGATATTACAAGTGGAATCAGCAACGGACTGAAAAGTTGTCAGTGATATTTGAGGGGTTTTTGAAAAAAATATTAAATTAAATATTACAATCGGAATCATCGACTGAATGTTTAAAAATATTAATATTTAATTATCCGCCAGTAAAATCATCGGTAAAAATGCTCAATTAAAAGACTAGAATCACTAATTTCATAACAAATGCACCTCTTCTTTTTCTTCTTTTTCTTCTTTTCTCTTTCTTTTTTGTAAAAAACATCATTGTCCCTCTCTTTCTTTCTCTTCTCTCCTTAACTCCTTCTCTTCTCTTCTCCTCCACGTGCAGATATGTCTTCTCCTCTCTTCATTTAATTAATATACTTTACGAATTTTTTTTTCTCTTCTCAGCTTCATTCGCAATGAAATTAAGGTAAGATTTTTTTTTCTTCTTTTTTTTTGTATTTTTTTCATTATATTTGTTTTCTTAAAATTTTTTAATTTTTCTATTCTTAGTAATTGTATGAATGTTATTATAGGAATTTTTTTCATATTAGAACAATTTTGTTGAATTTTAGTTCAATTTTTTTTAAATTTTGTTGTTCAATTTCAATTAAATATATAAGATTGATTTTAATTATTATTATTATTTAATTTTGTTATGCAATTTCAATTAAATGAATTTATGTGTCGCTGGATTATGGGTTCTTGAATAGGTTTTTTAGGTTAGGTGGAAATTTGTTTTAGTTAATTTATTTATTTGTTGTTGTTGTTTATATTTTTGTGTTATTTTTTTGTTGCAATTTTGTTTGAGTTGATTTTCTTCTTCTTCTTTCAAGCAACTTAGTTCCTGAGCATTATCATTGAGTGTTGATTTATATTAATTTAATTTATTTTAATTATTTTTTATTTTTTAAAAGTTGTTTTAATATATATATATATATATATATATATATAATTATTGATGGTCTTATAGACAGATTAAGTCCATCGGTATATTCTAGAGAGTTAAAAAAATCACTACAAATGTACTATCACTGTTAATCACGGACAGAATTGCATGTGATTTTTATACTAGTTATATGTCAAGTTCCCCGAGGAAAATATCAACAAAATGAAGCAGGTAAAAAAATTTTGGCGCACTTTTATCATTAAAAAATCCTTTGGTAATCACCGACGAGAGTTTTATTAACAGAGTATTTCCTTCTGTGAGCTCGTAAGTACAAATAGTGCTAACGGATTGAGAATATAAATATCGACAAAAAATTCTATTAATAAATCTAAAAATTCTAGTAGTGGATTAATTCATGTTTAAAAAATAAATTACACAATTTACTTATTTATTATCATGATATCTAAAACAATATTCTCTTGATATGTGTCAAAGCTACTCATTACATCACAATTCACAAGGTTTTGAAACTATAGTATCTTTGAATCACTTTCATATATTTAACATTAATTATTTTAGTTTAATTTTTAAAAAATAATCTATATCTATATCTAAATTAGTATATGTTTTTTTTCAAAGATTTTCTATTTTATAAAGCTTGAATGATAACGTAAAAGGCAATTTCACTGTCAAAATTTAAAAAGTTGTTCGTTTTGGTAATATATATATATATATATATATATATATATATATATATATATATATATATATATATATATAAACATGATAATAATAGGATTGTGATAATATATTATGATTATGATAATATAGTGACACGGTTAGTAATAGTAGTGGTGATAAAAATGAGGGTTATAATTAGATAAAAATAATAATAGTGATAATAATAATAGTAATAATAAAAGAATGATGTATAAGGTATGAATGGTGATAATTGACATAAAATATATTATAAATATTTTTATAGATAAAATAAAGCCCATAAAAAAGTCAGATACATCATAAGTTTAGATTTTATTGTTAAATTGAACTCAAATTTTATCTAATAATTTTATATGTCAAGTTCTACAGCCTGGTTTCTGTTTTTATTTTCGGATTAGACCCATCCAGTCTAGCCTAGTCACTGACCCAATTTAGTTATCCGGCTGGGCAGCAGGCACATTCAAGCATGCTCTGCACAGTGTCAAATGAATCGAAGATGCAAAGCAGGAAAATGAAGAACTTACCTGGTCTGGAGACGAAGGGATGAAGACGATGGCAACGGTGCGATGACTGTCCAATGTCCCCTGCTTCTGTTTTTCGTTCACTTCTCTTTTGTTCTCTCTTTTGGTATCCTTTCCTCTTCTGGTTTTTTTTTCTTTATCTTGTTCTCTTTCTTCTTTCTTTTTTTTAATAGTAATTATTTTTAACTCCGTTTAATTTTTATTAAAAAAATAATTAAACTGAAATTGATTTAAACCGATCAGTTTTGGTTTGTTTTTTAAGAAAAAACCGATTTCAAACCGTTTTGTCTCTGTTTTGGCTCGGTTTTTTCTGGTTTTTTTATTTGGGTTCGGTTTGGTTTTTTTAGTTTCAAGCTTATAAAACCAAAACCAAACCATCAGTTTTTTTAAAATTTTAATCGGTTTAATCGGTTTTTTTCACAGTTTAATTTTTTTAACTATTTTTTTTATTTTCTCAATTTAATCAATATTTCAGTTTTTTTTCTCACCCCTTGTTTCTCTATCTGTTAGTTTTTCGTTTTTACGTTCTCAGTTTTTTTTTTTTTTTTGGTGTCCCTCCCCCTGTGTTTTCTCTGTTAGTTCCCATGTGTTCTCCCTTTTTTTTTCGTGGCCTTGCTCTGTCAGTTCGTCCCGGTTCCTCCTTCCTGTGTTTGCTCGTTCTGTTCTCCCCCTTGATTCTTTCTTTTCTTTTGATTTTCTCTGTCAGCTCGTCCTGGTCCCTCTGTGTTGTTAGTCCTTCTCCTCTGGTTTTCTCCCCTGTGTTTGTTCCTTCCCCTCCTTCGCGTCTGTGTTCCTTTCGCTCTCCCCCCGTTCGTGGCCTTTCTCTGGCTTTTATAAAGCCAGATAATGAAGCGACCTTGCAGGACTTTTATTGCAGGAGTAATGGTAACGGTCGGCTAGTAGGGGCGTCTTTTTTTTTCCTTCCTGGTCAGGTGAGACGAGGAAGATGAATAGTTTTCTTTGAAACGGCGCCATTTTTCAACTGAAATGGCTATTTTCAATTGGCCCCCTGAAGTTCTGACATTTAGCAATTGGGCCCTTATTCATGGAAAACCTCTTTTCTTTTTTAATTTTGCCCCTGGATCAATTACAATCGAACCCCTGTAATTCGGTGCCATTAACAACACAGTCCTTGATTTCTAATTTAATCAATTCAGTCTTTAATTGACTCTTTAAGACTTTAACTTTTAATTCTTTCAAATTACCCCTGAAAAAACCAATTAACCCCCTATGGTATCACCTTTTATTCATTGTGGTCCATGGACGTTAATTTCTTACCATTGCAACCCAAATCAGCCCCAAACTTTGATATTTCTTTAATTAAGCTCTTGATTGCATTAATTATAAATCAAAGTTTAATTAAGTTCATAAACTTATCAATTCTTTCAATTTTTGACCAAATTAACTCCTAAATTTAGAATTTCATCCTTATTGGTTCTTAAACTTTTAATTTGTGTTGTCTTCACCCAATTCTCAAATTATTTTTCATTCATTTATTTTTATTTATTCATTTATTATTTTTTTTAAATTCAAAAATTAGGTTATAATAAAGAGTACATGTGTAACTTTACTGTAAATAAAAAATAAAAATACTTAAATAACCCTAGCTAAAACTTTTTATTTCATTTTTTTATTCTCTTAGAGGTATTTTGATTATTTTATTGTTTATTAAAATAGTGAGTAGGTAAAAATTAGTGAGTAGGTAAAAATTTACCCTAAACAAATCAATAATAAGCAATGTGCAATTTTGTTGGGAACGATAAAATGATAAAATATGAGGGGCTACTTTAGTTTTAATGTATTTTAGTATTATTAATTACTAGTTACATGCCCCGTGCGATACTGCGGGTCAATTATTTTTTGCATTTCAAAAAAAGCCAAAATCTAAAAGTGTTAGGTTTTTTACAAAATTATACTCAAGAGTCTTAGGTTTTGCTGCAACGCCTGACCCAAGAGTAATATTTATAATATTAATAATAACATTAAACTTGAGTTAATCCTAAGCATAAAAGTGTATGGACTACAATACCAGACCCAATAGCATTGGACGTAGGTCTGGCTGCAAGGTCGTGTAATAAAAGTGTGATAATTAAATAGATTAGTTAAAAAGAAAAAAAACCAACAGGAAGAAAAAAACCTAATAAAAAAAAGAAAAAAAATATGAATTGAGTGGGTTAACCCTTCAAACCAGTTTAACCCGTCATATCTTAAATTCGTATCGTGAAAGTTTGATAATTAAAAAGAAAAAAACAAATTAATGGGTTAACCCAGAATTAATTGAGCTAACTCGTCAAACCAGGTTAGCCTGTCAAATCCGGAATCCGTGTCATGAAAGTTTGATAACTAAATAGAAAAAAAATTAACATTAACAATTTAAATTAAACAAAAAAATTAATTAAAAACAAAAAAAACAAAAAGGCATCAGCCTTTTCACTATGGACTGCATTGTGTAGTCCACAATCAAAAACATAAAAACAACAAAAAAACAAAAAGAAAAACTAAAGGTATCAGCCGAGAACTACTTAGAAAAAATTTTAATATTAATAAACTAAATTAATTAAATAAAATTAATTAAAAAGAAAAAATAAAAGAAAAAAACCTCTAAGAAGAAGAAAAACTAAATAGAAAGAAATTTAATATTAACAAACTAAACTAAACAAAAAAAAATAATTGAAAAGAAAAACAAAAGCAAAAAAAAAAATTAGATTAACTCGTCAAATCAGGTTAACCCGTTAAACCCGGGATCCGTGTCATGAATGTCTGGTAACTAAATAAAAAAAGTGAAAATTAACAAACTGAACTAAATGAAAAAAATTAATTAAAAATAAAAAAAAATCAGTGTTAGCTCGTCTAACCATGTTAACTTGTTAAACCCAGGATCTGTGTTATGAAAGTCTGATAACTAAATAAAAAAATTTAACATTAACAAACTAAATTAAACAAAAAAAATTATACAAAAAAAACAAAAAAAATTGACAGGTCAACCCATAATTAACTGAGTTCACCCGTGAAACCAGGTTAACCGTGAAACTCGGGATATGTGTCATGAAAGTCTGATAACTAAATAGAAAAAAATTAACATTAACAAACTAAACTAAATGAAAAAAATTAATTAAAAAGCAAAAAAAAAATATTCTGGGTTAACTTGTCAAATCAGGTTAATCCGTTAAATCCGGAAAACGTGTCATGAAAGTGTGATAACTAAATAAAAAAAATTAATATTAATAAACTAAATTAAACAAAAAAATTTTGTTAAAAAAAATAAAGAAAGAAGCAAAAAAATCTCGAAAGACATAAAAAAATAGCTAAAAAAATAAGACAACCTAAAAAAAATTTAGTGTTTGACTATGGACTGTATTGTATAATCCACGATAAAATACTGATTTCTTTTAATATATGATACAACTCGTGTGTTGTTTTTGACAGTTTAGAGAAGAACAAAGTAAAACCAGCAATATAAAATAGTTGTCAAACCAGATCTGATTCAGCCTTGCAATGAGACTATTATGTGATTGATGGGATTTTATTGTAACAAATCGAAACCATCTTCCCAATTATTTGTCTATGTTCTTTAAATTTCTTCTTTAATTCTCTGTAGGTCAGCCATGTTGGCCATCATTCAGAATAGAATTTGAGAGCCATGAGTGGGTTATATGGTCGTTACTTGTTGGTATTGAATAGGATTTTGAGAGAGATATGTCTTAGTTCTTATGATTATTGAAGGTTAAGAAGGTCAGGTGATTTAGATTAGAAGTCTTTATTGGAGAAAGAAGAAGAAGAAGAAGAACTGGAATGTTATGTTATGGAAAAGTCTGATATTGTGAGGGGGAAGAGAGGGCAGAGGTCGGGGCAGGGATAGTTCTCACAGTTATATTATCAAACAGGTGGAGTGCAAAGAAATGTTAGGTTGTAAATTATGTCTCAAGGATGTGATTTTCTGTCACCACTCGAAGAAAAGCAGAGGCAGAGAAGAATTCATTACATATCATTCTATTCAACTCCACGTCATCGTTCATGTTCTTTTTTGTTGAAAACGTGTTGGGAATGGTTAGAAAAAGTTAACGTTGTTAACACAAACAAATTATTATTTAGGTAATTTTCGCTTCAGTTAAATTAATTAAGATATTATTTAATTGATATATTATTTAAATTTGAAATTTGAAATTGAATAAATATATTATTTAATTAATGTTATTAGTTTATTAAGTTTTAATTTATTGAGATTATATGTAGAGATATACCGAGTACTGAGAAGGTAGAAATAGCCTGTTTAAAAATATAATAAATATTATTTTTTAAAATATTTTTAATTTAAAATTTCATGAAGATAATATTTTTTAAAAAATTATTTTTAATATTATAATTTTAAAACATTAAAATAATTTAATTTAAAAAAATAAAACAATCAGTTCAACCTCAAAGTGTTTATCAAGTGGATGCAGGTACGACATGGGTAGCCCAATGTTTCCATAATTGGGCCGCCTTCTGAATTGCAATATCTTTATTGTATGATAAGGTCCAAGCCCATTGAGCAATCAAGCATTAAAAGCCTTTTTAGAATTTAGTATTATGATAAAGGGTTACAACTTTTTAATATCTTTTTTTATTTATATTTGTTGTTTAATATAATTTTAGGAGAATGAAAAAGTTTCAAGAAAGTGTAAAACGTTAGCTTCTTGGAAGGGAGGAAGTATACAAAAAATGAGATGGGAAAGTTTTTGGGTTTTATGTATTTCCTTTTCTTATAATTTAAACCAACTTTTTTTTTTTCACTTTATAGACCACAAAGATATATTTAATGTTTTTATAATTATATTTTTAAATATCATTTTGATTTATATTATAAGTTATAATTCATTATTATTCATAACATTTTAAATCATTATAATACTATTTTGGTTTATATTATAAGTTATAATTCATTATATGTTATGATGGAATTTAGGATGTTTTAACATAGATCAATCAAATTGAATTAAAAATTCAATTGTATGAGACTCAAACTTATTTATTTTCTTTACCATTTATATTAAGAACTTCCACTTTATAAATACATAAAAAAATATATATAACATAAAATATGTCAATGAATCTTCTTATTCAAAAGTTTAAGTTTATTAGATTGAGATGATTTTTTGATATGGTATTTAAATCTTATTAATCAAACGGTCACGAGTTTGAATTTTACCATTCTTATTTTATTTGATAAAAAATAAGTATAAAGTAGTATGAACATATACAAGTTTTAAACTGAAAAAATTTTCACTAAAAATAACGTGTTAAATAATAACATAAATATATCTAAAAATTTTATCTAAAAATTTAAATTATAGGTACGGTAAAGGTTGTTTTTTTTTGGTTGCGACAAAATAACTGTAAATTGACGCTTGAAAAACACTCCCCCTAACGGAAATATGGATTATGCAATATTTCACTTTGTTGGTCTCGTATTTTCACACAATCAACACAGTATGATGATTTACGAACATGATTCATTTGCCAAGAGAAAGCTCGGAAAATCAAACCAGTTAGAGCATAGATTAGGTGAGTCGTATGGGTAAAATCAACAGAATCCTTTTCAAGAAAGCAACTTTCAAAAAGGAAATTTCCCTTAGGGGTAGCAAAATATATATATATATATATATATATATATATATATATATATATATATATATATTTGGATTCGAGAAAACCTTACCCCTCGAAAAGCGCACTTTATGGATCCAGGTGAGGGAGTAAAACCCCGGCTGTCCCAGGCTCTTACAAGAGGTGCACGTCCTGACTCAAACTCGAGACCTGCTGTACAAATCTTAAATTTTTTGCCATCACGCTACGCCCTTTGGGAGCTATATATATATATATATATATATATATCATGAACTATTATTACTAGCAGATAGCTTGGCAACCTTCGTTAGTCAAGCATACAGGTTTAAGCATTTCAATCTCTTTAATTAATCATCTAAAAAAATATCGATAAATGATTAATGATTTTTTGCCTCGCCCGCCGGTCAAACCTTGCATATATCAGTCAATAATTGCAAGAGTTTCTTACCTAATGCTATCCTTTTTATTGAATAATGATACATTATCTTGGACCTAATTGGCCTTCCCATCCACGAGACTTGTAAACTGAATAGCACACTTTAATTTTCGTTATGATAAATCCTCACACCATACATTTCTAAAGAGACTTGCTAACAACGCCACCATTTTTTTCCATGGAAAGTTCGGTTGCTTTTGGGTTACATAAAGGTGATATCACTTTCTTATTATATACTAATCTAACAGAATGTAGTCGTTGGAATCTATTTTATTAAAAGAAATTACTAAATACATAATCATTAAACTATATTTATTTATATAATATAGTCTCGTATTAGAATAATATAAATTATATCCCATGATCTTTGTAATAAATTTAAGTTTTTTTTATTGGGATTATCATTTGGTATGGTATGAGAGCCTTAATAACTTAAATATTTAGGTTGAAATGATTCTTTGATAAGGTATTAGAGTTTTAATTACTAAATAATTATGAACTCAAATTCTATTATTTTTATTTTAATTAATAAAATTAAGTATAATGGAGTGTAAGTTAAAAGAATTTTTACTTGAAAAGATATATTAAAATAATATAAATTTTATATTAAATATAACGGGTTGGCTTTTAATTTGATTAATAAGTTTTTGTATATATTAAAGTCCAGCAAAAAATAAGGTGTGAGAAAATATGCATTGAAAATTTCATCACAATCGAAATAATTACGTCAAGAAATAAATAGGGGGAGTAGGTTTTTTTTTTTTGTTGAAAAAATAGTGGTTAGTTAACACTTAAAACAATGACTAAATCAAACAATTTTTTTAGCACAGCATTTATCACTTGTATAGTCATGGCCATGACATTTGCAGTTTTGACAATTCTAAGCTTCTCGGAAGTCTCAAACTTGGCCGCCATGCATGACCTGAACAATAAACAACATGGCTGTACCATTTCCCTCCTCCTGTCTATAAATATCCATTTCAAATCAATCAATGGGCATAGAAAACACTTGTTACTAAAGATTTCACCGCAGGATTGGAGAAAAAACATGGTTTCATTAGGCATCTTCACTCTAATTTCTACCTTGTTCCTTGTGTTGGCTGCAGTTCCTACTACAGCTTCTTCTTCAAAACTGTCTCCAAATTATTACGACCATGCGTGTCCCAAAGCCTTACCAGCTATCAAACGAGTTGTGGAGGCGGCAGTTAACAAAGAAAGACGCATGGGTGCTTCTTTGTTACGTCTCCACTTCCATGATTGTTTTGTCCATGTATTGCACTAACCGGTGTTCTAATTTATTCTTAATTATCACATAATTATTAGGTCTTAATTACAAGTTTTATATATAGTAATGGGTTTGGCTTTTGCTGTATATGATATAGGGTTGTGATGCGTCAATTCTTTTGGACTCAACATCCGCTTTTGATAGTGAAAAGAAAGCGGGTCCTAACAAAAACTCAACTAGAGGATTTGAAGTTATTGACCAAATCAAGTTGGAGGTGGACAAAGTCTGTGGACGTCCAGTGGTCTCTTGTGCAGACATTTTAGCTGTTGCAGCTCGTGATTCCGTGGTTCTAGTGTGTAGTTTATTTATCATTTCTACTCTTCCATGTTCAATGTAGATAAATTGCATGTGTATTTTTTATGTAGAAGTAATCCTATAGCAACGTGCGTGCGTGTGTGAAAATATGTGCAGCTAGGAGGGCCGACATGGGCAGTGCAGCTAGGGAGGAGAGACTCGACCACAGCTCGCAAAACCACGGCGAACAAAGACATCCCAACACCGTTTATGAACCTTACTGACCTAATCAACAACTTCAAAAAGCATGGTTTAGATGAGAGAGATCTTGTAGCTCTCTCTGGTGCCCACACTATAGGGTCTGCACAGTGTTTTACCTTCAGAGACAGAATCTACAGTGAAACTAACATTGACCCTAAATTTGCTGGAGAACGCAGATTAACCTGTCCACGCACTGGAGGTAACTCAAACCTTGCCGCTCTAGACCCAACACATGCAAACTTTGATGTTAAATACTTCAACAAATTGTTGAAGAAAAGAGGGTTACTTCACTCTGATCAAGAACTCTTCAATGGAGGCTCCACTGATAGCTTGGTAGAGGCTTATAGCTCAGACGCCAAGGCTTTTTGGGCTGACTTCGCTAAGTCTATGGTGAAGATGGGGAATATAAACCCACTGACTGGAAAGAAAGGACAAGTTCGTTTGAATTGTAGGAAGGTGAACTAAAATGTTCCTACTTTGGATTTCAAAATAGAAAAATATTATTCGTGGTCTCGTGCTTCACAGCGAGTTTGTATTTTTTTTTATAAAGAAATGTTTAAATATACCATATGCGTTTTAAATAAAAAAAAATTATCAACGTGGGTTATAGTCTTTTTTTAATTTTAATATCAAATGATAAAAATAAATTATCAATGTGGGTTATAGTATTTTTTTATTTTAATATCAAATGATAAAAATAAATAAAAATAATAATAATTAATTTTTAGTCAATTAAATATGAAATGATGAAATTAGATAAAAAAAAAAACCAAGTACAAGTCAACACAAGTTAGCGTAATAGATATGTAACCTAGCTAATGAATAAAAAAAAACCACAAAATTATTTTTTCTAAAAAAACAAATGTCGAACAATGAAATCAAAAAAGAAAAAAAAAAGAATGCATCCGTTAACTTTTCAAACTAGTGACCAAGGTCCTTAAATGAGAAGCATCATATATAAAAAAAAATCATGGAAGCCCAATCCTCAACAAATCAAACGTTAAAGGATGAAATCAGAAAAAAAAATATAACCACACAAAAGTATCCAAAATAAAAAAAGATCAAAAATTAAAAAAAAATAGCAATTAAAAGAATGAGGATAAAAATCAAAATAAAAAATAAATTAGATGAAAACTATAATTTTTTTAACCGATGGTGAAATTGAAAAGAGAAATAACTTTAATAAAAAGATAAAAAATCAAAAGAAAAAGGATCAAATTAAAAATAAATAATATACCATAAATTTAGATTAAATGATAAAATTGAAAGCCAATAAAACTTTTACAAAAGGACTAAGAAAAAAAATAAAAATTAAAAGAATAAGGACCAAATTAGAAAAAATAGCATATGAAAAATTAGGATTGAAGGATGAAATTGAAAACAAATAAAAATTTTACAAAAAAATCAAGAACAAAAAAAAATAAAGATTGAAATTCAAATATCAACAACAAATCAAATGACCAATCTATAATTTTCGACAGATAAGACAGAGAGAAAAAAAAACTCACTAACGATAAATTATCTCGTTACCACCGACACATATTATACCAATAAGAAGAGGACACATCGACACATCCAACGACACAACAAAAAAATATTTTTTCCACTAGGAGGTACCACTTGAGCCACCTGAAATACATGAACGCCTCCTACACGAACTTGGTCTCGGTGAACTTGGTAATAATAGAAAAACTAGAGTGAAAAGACCAAAAGACTCCTAAATGCACAATTTAAGTTTTTTTATTTAAAGGGTAAACTTGTTATTTTACTATATTTAAGAAAATAAAAGGGTATAAAAACCCATGTGTCCTATTTTTTTAAAAAAAATTATTTGAAGAGTGATTATGCCATTTTATTATGCTTAAAAAAAATTAGAAAATATATATACTTCCATTTTATTTGAAGAGTGATTATGCCATTTTATTTGAAGAGTGTCCACCTGAAATACTCTCAAAACTAAAGCATTGAATTTTTTGAGTATAGTAAAAAATTCAGTATAGCGTTGAATAGACAAATATATTTATAGCCATAGTGAATTTTTCTTCCATATTAGTTTAGTTGTTTTGTTATTATTATTTTTTTTTTGAGCAATGTGTGCTGTTATTTAATTAAACAAGGCATGGTTTTACCTCTTCTTTAAGAGAAATTAAACGTCTGTAATAGTGAATAATATGATTAATACATTCATTTCAATTTTGTACTTTAATTAACTCTTTTTATCAACCAAAATACCTGGGAACTGTGTGCTTTTTTTTATAATATCCAATTGACTTTTTTCATGTAGACTTTTCTTGGTGAAGAAGCAGGTGAAAGTGTGTGAATCATAATGGATTTGATTTAAATTCACTGCACAAGTTTTTTTCCTTCCTAAATCAAAATACATAGAGACCATCCAAGAAAAAATGGAGGGGTTAGAGAGAAGCTGGCCATAGACTAATCCCATGGTTGTCAGTTTGGGGGGGGGACACTAATCCGATTAATTAGTAATTAAAAGGTTATGGGACTTCAAAAGGTCCAAGAGAAAGCTGTGAAAGCCTTTCAGCTTCTCTGTGCACCACTGTGGCACTCTCTCTTGGAAGAAGCAGAAGGAAAAGGGCTGAAAAGAAATTGTGAAGACAGACATATAGTTGGAGCTTGGAATGCTGATTTGTGATTTAACAAAAAAAAAATATAAAGACAGGCATCGAAGTCAAGCACCTTCTGTTTGCCCTGTGGGAAATATTAGGAGCAAACTAGTAAAAAGCCTTGGTGCTAGCCTTAGAACCAACTAGCATCAGCCCACAGGAAAACAGTGGCTAGATAACTGAGAGACGAACGAAGGGAGAGGAATATGAAAGCCCACTTAAGCTCCACTCCATCTCCATGCATGGTGAATACAAGGACATTTTGAGTTTCTTGGGTTAGCTGAGATTGAAGATCATTTTATCATCATGTGGAGGTTTTTCTTGACAATAACATCAAGATGCTTCTCAACATCAACAAGCAACAGAGCACTTAAATGGTGGGATCATGTAGCCCCTGCTCCAAAGATCCCATTACTAGTGTCACTGAGGCTTTTATTGCTGACACTAGTCCCACAAAGATCAATCTTGGAGTGGTATATCTTTCTATTTCCAATACTTATTGATGGTGTTTTCTATAGTCTTAATTTGGTGGATTGTGAATAGTATCTTCTTGTTCCAATTTTTAGGGAGCTTGTAGGGATGATGAAGGGAAACCTGTTATCCTTCAGTGTGTTAGAGAGGCTGGGGCCAAGATTACTGGTTGTGACTTCTTGTGAGTTTCATTTGCTTAATTTACTTAGTGTAATTTCTTGGTATTCATCAGAATACTACCTATATGTTTGATGTGTTTGCTTACAATGATATCTTTTAGAAACCCCAGCTCTAATTAGCAAGAAGAGAGCTTGGCTTTTAACTTACATTTTCTTTTTGTCCAGAGCTTCTCTGTAATTTTAGAAGTTCATAATTTGCTGTTTCTTTGTAATGTTGCTCTTGTTTCTAGCATGAACAGTTCATTTTAAGGTTACTACATATCTAACTTCAAAATGACAATTTCAACATTTTAATGCCCTTGATCATGGCTGTTCTGAAATGGGAATTATCTATAGTAATTATGGTGAATTGATCTAATTTTGTATTTCAATCTGTTTGTATAAGTAACCTTTTAATTGTAAAAAGAAGAGACAAAATGTGGATTTGAATTATTCTTACTGCTCAAATATACTAGACAAAGTTTACAGAGAAATGGTTAGTCATGCTTCCCGTATATTACAAATAAATTCATTCAATTGCCAAAACCATTTATTGAAAGCAAATTTTATCCTTCTTTGCAAAACTCCTCTCTGCTACCGAATCTTTTATGGTCTCAACTTTTTAGAGGTACTGGCAGGGAGTCGGTATCTTCTGCAGTGAGTTCAAAACTAGTTGCGGGGAGTGTCAAATCGGTTAATGGAAAGAATTCGGATGTTATAAAAGAAGGGAGATTTGCTGGAGTTCAAGCTCTGTCAGGAACCGGTTATTGTAGTCTCTTTGCTGAGTTCCAGAAGCATTGCTGTCCTGAATCTCCAATGTACTTGCCTGATCCCACTTGGTCCAAGCAAGTTTGTTTGGTATCTTCAGTAATTTCTCAGGTTTTGTACCTTAAAAGACGACTCGAGAGAGGTGTTTTTAGTGCGATATAAGTAACCAAGATCCTCGTCTCCTAACTGATGTGGAATAATGGCATCATCACATAGCTACCATAAAATATGGAGAGATGCCTTAGTTCCAGAGAGAACTTGTCACTACTACCATCCCGATTCAAAGGGTTTAAACTTTGCCGCTCTTTTGGATGGTGTCAAGGTATAGCAGTCTACTAGAATATGTGTCGCTAGAATAATTCTGTTTTTGGTAATTCAAAAGATGTGTCATGATTCTGAAACACTCTGTATCATTCAGTGACAAGGAGGCACATGAAACAATGAACAATAAGCAGGCTATCTCTGCGTGACTTCTTGTTTAATCATCAATTTACCTCTGACATTTGCCATTACTAACAACTCTTTCCTTTCTGAATATGTATACTTGCTGGGAAGAATACTAAATATGCTGCATATTAATCTTTGCAAAATGTGGAGAGAGGAAAAGTATCAAATGTCATTAGTTTTTTCCGTTTATTGTGTCTTTAGAATGCCCCAGAATGTTCATTTTTCATACTCCGCTCTTGCGCTCACAACCCAACTGGGGTTCTCTACTGAGGAACAGTGGAGAGGAATTTCATATCACTTTAAGCTAATTATGCCAGAGCTGTGAGTCTCCGACATTTCTGCATATCCTGATTGTCAACTTGAGTCTCTCTTGCTTATTTTTTAGGTAAAAAAATCATTCCCCCTTCTTTGACATGGCTTATCAAGGTTTTGCAAGTGGGGATCTTGGCAGGGATGCCCAATCAATCCGGATTTTTGTTGAAGATGGGCACCTGGTAGGTTGTGTTCAATCCTTTGTGAAGAACATGGGATTATATGGACACCGAGTTGGTTGTCTCAAGCATGTACATGTTCTGGATTATATTTCGTAGTTGTGTGCATATTTTTCATTTTGAAGGGTTGGAATAGTTGGTTTTATTCATGATTTATTAGAGCAGGTAGCTAATTGAGACGTTAGCTTGTGCACCTAGTTGAGATAATTATAGATTATGAATAGTGAGAAGCCTATAATAGCAAACAAAACCAGAGAATGTAATTGACAAAGTCCTAAGCCATCCCCGAGTTATCTTCACTGCCTTGAATGATAGTCTGATAGTTCAATCTGGTTGATGTTCAGATAACCTTACAGTCCTGGCCTCTAACCATCCTTGCTTCTCTTCAGGTTTGAGTTACGATATAGGCTACTTTTGCTTCTTTCAGCGTCCTCTGCAAAGATGCAAAGCAAGCAGTTGCAATTGAAAGTCAACTGCAGCAGATTGGCAGGGCAATGTAAATATTTCTTCTGATCTTACCTGAAGAATAAGATCATGGCAAATCGCATTCAAAGTCTGCGGACTACTTTGCGGGAAAGCCTTGAGCAATTGGGTTCTTCACTCAAATGGGAACAAGTAACTAACCAGGTTGGTTGCTTTTCATTGTAGCTCCATTCATATTGCTTCAAGTGGAGAGTACTTGAAATAAAGAAAAAGAAAACCTAAACTTGAGCATTTAACTTGAAACATTCAGCTCACAAGTTACCAATTGCAGGTTGGGATGTTTTGCTTCTCTTGCTTAACCCCTGAACAGGTTGATCGGCTGGTAAGGGAATTTCACATATACATGACTTGAAATGGACGTATGAGGTAAATGTTTCTTTGAAAAATACATAAATCAAATTAATTGAATGAGTGTGAGCTGCTTTTTCATTTTCTTTATATCAATTGCAGGAGGTATAGAAATAACATGAGCTGTCTGATATGACTGTCCTTGTACTGTGCAGCATGGCTGGCGTTACCACTGGTCATGCGAATTATTTAGCAAATGCAATTCATGAAGTAACCAAATTTGGTTAGGAAGCATTGATTCTCTTTGCTTACGCCCTGATTGATGCTCAATTTTTGTGTTATTAAAGACTAGTTAAGTGATGACAACCATGAAAGAGTAAAAATTTCAGTCTTTGAATCTGTCTTCTAATTGTTCTAATGACCTTGTGAATATCAGTCTACATTTTTTACACAGTATCTATCTATGTAATTGTTCAGGTCTCTCCCCGATATAAGCTTCTGAGTTCTAACAGAACTACTTTATTAGAACTTGTGATGATTTCTTGCTAGTTTTTCATCCATGAATTATCATATAAAGACTCTGAAAGTTGCTTTTAATTTATTAGAATCTCGCTTCTTGTCGATATTGCCGACATTCATTGAGAAACAACAGAAAAGGAATAATGGTTTGCTTCTGAAGCAACTAAAAGAGCCTAGCTACTGTAATTGGGTAAAGCATCAGAAAGTTTGAAGCATGGAAAATCTATACCAAATGCCATAGAAAATATGGACCTGTGAAACACGCTCAAGATGCTAGCATGCTGAACTGCCGACAGGTTGTAAACAAGCAAAGCTTGAGCAATAAGTATTTGTTAGTTGTTGGATTTCCTTTTCGGAATCTTCTTTATGTGAGGTTCTTCAGGCTCACGTGGTCATCTTTGCTGGTCACGAGAAAGAACAAAAGGAGAACCTTCAGTACATCTTTCTTTGTTCATTTTGGTCTCCAGGTTCTTAATAGCACATATGCTTTGGACCCGTAATATTGGCTAATTGAACTTTTCTAGGAAAGAACTGTTCATGAGTCAAGGTTATGAAAGAAATTTCCCTGAACTTTGTATTCCATCTGATTTTGCTTTGTTTACGCTTATCTTTTTGGATTACATGAGCAAGATCTGATCATGTCTGAAGCAGTTGATCAATAATTCATAAACTAGACAAGATGAACAAGGATTACGCTTACATGCAACGATATTTGATTGAATAATTGCGTGGTAGGTGAAGCAACTCATTTATTGATCTTATTTAGAGACAGGCAGGAGCTCAATTTCATCATCTTACAAAACAAGACAAGATTTCTATACGAGACAGAGAGACAACTCAGAGCCAAGAGATGCTCTGGTGAAATTAAATATCTTGGTAGGAAACTGCACCAATCTTTCCTCCTTGCATTAAATAATCACACATGCAGAGAAAGGGACAGACAGAAACCTCTAACAAAAATGTTTTTCAGCAATCAATTACGAATTGCACCCCGCCTTACTATGTGAGAAGTATCTTCCAAAAAAATGCTAGTGTCCAACCAATTCTGTTCTTGTGGGGTAGAGATCCATGCTCACTAAGGCAATGCTTTGTCATAGAAATTAATAAGCAATTAGAGATGCTAGATGACCAAGTAAGGCAGCTAATAATTTCATGCACAACATGTAAGTGTATTTTGGTTACTTGATAGAACTACAAGACAATGATAAAAGAATGACTCCGGTAATTCTTGCCCCTCAAAATGGAAATTAGATCAACAACAGTGCAGACAAGAGCATCGCATCTTCTTTTTTTCTCAAAACAGCCAGACTTTCAAGAACTTCATTTTCTTGAAGTTTCACTAAATTTAGAAGAAGATGATGATTGAAGTTCTAATAACTGAGATGCTGAATTAAGTAGATACATCACAATAGCAAAATAAACTAGCTATGTTTTTGACAACATTCAAGATACATCTCATTGGTTTTGGTTGTTCATGCCACACAACCATAGAAAAATTAAGACCAACAAAGAATAAAAACATATAGCATAAACATGTTGAGAATTTCTGGGCAGTACCTAGCTGGGCCAGATCAAACACTGTTGACTAACCATTGATTACCACACACCATAGCATCCTCGAAGCCCACCAGTACTAGTACTTCTCCCACTGATGCCAAAGCACAATTTTGAAGAAGGTGATGATCCCATATTGTGTGATTCTTCAAAATCATCAAAAACCCTTGAATCAAATGATGATCCACGGCTAGAAAACCCGCTCCTCTCATGGTACTTTCTTGGAGTGCTCAAAGAACGAAGATTACTCGATGAAGTCAATGATGACCATGATGCAGAAGATGGGGACAGATTTGTTGCTGAAGAGGACACATTGGTTTTCCTGAGATTGTTCCTTGGGAACAGGAAGCGTAAAAGATTGGATCTTGAGTGATTCTTGGTGGGTTTTTTATTAGAATTTGTATAGTAAGAGGGAGGTGGAGTTAGAGGAGGGAGTGTTTTTTCACAAAATGTGTACTTGGGGGTACCAGGCTGAGACTCCCACACAAACGGGACAGCAACAGATACTCCACCATAGTACACTCTAAAAGAAGGATTAGCCATGGAGTTCTCTTTGGACATAAGCCTGGAGAAAAACTTGTCATCTTGCTTCATTTCGAGGGCTTTTTGTGGATAGTCCACGTCTGGAGTAGCACTCCTAAGCATCTTGGATTGATGGGAATACTGTTGGTTTTCAGAGACTAGACAAGATAGAAGGGTACAGAAATGAAAGAGAGGGAGGGAGCACCTAAGAATTTACAAGTACCTATGCACTCCATATATAGCATGCATGTTGGTTATTTTGACTTAAAATATTTTAGTGAAGGTGCATGGTGTCCCACACCAGAGCTTTAATGGCATAACAAAGCCCCCCTGGATATCATAGCTACCCATTTTTTTACCATAATTCCCGGTGCTTGTTTTAACACAGTGGCAGATTTGAAGGTCAGTATGCTCATGCACTTCTCAGCATAGAGATTCTCCCGACCGCGCAAGGCCTGAAGGTTATTTTATCTACGTGGTAATGTCGTGGTTGGTTAAAAATGTGATGTTTTTTTTCCATTTTAACCATAGTTTAAACACATAGCTTTTTTACCATAAAGATTAATTTCTCGTATTAATTTTCATACATCAAAATCAAGTTTCATCTATCCCATATGTTAACTAATAAAATATTTATGAAAAAATTGTTTTAAATGATGGGTTCAAACTCAAAATAACTACTAAAGTAAATTTACTTATAATTTAGATCAATGTCTCAAAAATACATCTAAATGCTCTCTTTTTTTATTTCAATTATAAAAATATTTTCGAACAAGTTTTTTTATATATACTAAAACTAAGTCTCTTTTATTCAAATTTTAAGCAGCCCGTCAATATCCAATTGACAATTATTATTTTTACCATCTTTATATAATATAAACCCTAGATGATACATTCATTTAAAAACTATAGGTTAGTATATGCCCTACTTGTGGAGGAAGTGGTAGGAACACAAATTAGACGTTAATTTGAGTGCCGTTTGGCCATGTTGAATCTAAAAGGCTATGGCTTCGAGGAGCAAGTCATGTGATCCAATGGCACTATAATATGATGGTCAAACTACTACTTGAAATGCTCCATAGGGTTCAGATACAATCCAGTAGCGTGGACTGTAAATACTTTCACAATAAAAATAATATTTGCTTTCACGTACAGTACATAAATTAAAATATGCGTTCTGGCCTGCCCCCTGCGCGCTCCCTTGAAGGGACATCTTTCATGAATGTGAGCCATAACCATTCATGGAGAGCTGCCATGGACTCGGCACGCCGGCCGTGGGATGATTTTTTTCTTTTTTTATTAAGAGTTTTTTAACGTTTAGTTTATATGTTAATTGAAATTATGTTTTTTTTTTCCCCAAAGAGGCATTCTTCTTCAAGTTATTGTAAAGATTCATTCTTTCACGGTAGAAAATTGAAAGTTATTGATAGAATATTTTGTTGATGACATGCATAAATTCCATCGAATGTGATGTCATCGATAGAGCTTGTGATGAAAGTTTTTCGCAAAAATTCATGTAAATGATCTCTCATTTATAGTGAAGATTCCATAATTAAAAAAAAAATTGAAAGAATTTTCTTCTCTTTATAAAAAAAAATATATTCATATTCTGTCAAAGATTCTATCAAAAATTCTTTTTCTTTGATGTAATGTTTTAGTTTTTTGATTAAGATATTCTATCGAAGAAAAAATATTTTTGACAAAATGTGAATAAAAAAAGAATGTATTTTTTGTTGAAGATATTAATTGCCGTAAAACATATATCTCAAAATTTTGTTTTATTACTAATTTTTATCGCATTGAATTAATTAGAATAATATAGAACACACTTCTAAGGCTCCATTTGTTTGCTGGAAAGTAGTTTTCTTTTGAAAAGTGAATTATTTTCTGATGTTTGGTAGTGTAATGGAAGATAAATTAGAAAATATTTTCCAGTGTTTGGTTATGTCATGAAAAATGAGCTGGAAAATAACTTATTAATATTTTATTTTTTTCAAATTTATTAAAATAATGAGGAACAAATCTTATAAATTAAAAAGTTGAATGAGAATGAAATTGAAAAAAAATATATAATTTCATAAATTATCTCAAATAAAATAAATAATAATCAAAATAATAGAGATCAAATCTAAAAATTAAAAAAATTAAAAGATGAAGAAATTAAAATAATAATAATTAACATTTCATAAATTATTTCAAATAAAGTAAGTAACAATAAAAAAAAATGAAGACCAAATTTGATAGATAAAAAATTTCAATTAAAAAATGATAAGGGAAAAGCAAATAACAATTATAAAAATAAGGACAAAAATTAATATAAAATTTAAATTCTAATGGATGAAATTGAAAAATAAATATTCAAAACAAAATATATATAGCAATCAAAAGTTTGAGGATTAAATTTGATATAATCAGCAAATAATATGACATTTCTAAATTTTTCACAATTTTCAAAAAGTGTTTTCCGCCCAAAATAAAAGGAAAATACTTTTCTAAAAACTAAGCCAAATTTTTATTTGACTGTAAAGTGTTTTATGTTGACCAACTTTTCTAATAACAAACAAACACATGAAAGTTTGGAAAATAATTTTTTAAAAATTACTTTTCAAAAAACAAACACAACCTTAATTATTTATTTTCACAATCACTTTTAATGTGTAAAACAATCCACTAATACTATATTACTTCTTTCAATTTACTGTAATAGTCAGCCATATATACTCATTAATTATTAGCTGATCCCATTATACAAAATCTAGTATTATATTTCTTTCTATAATTATTCTTCCATATAAACGATATATCTCTGTGTTTTTTTAAAGGCTGTGTTTGTTTTCCAGAAAGTGGTTTCTGGAAAATTATTTTCCAAACTTTCCTGTGTTTGTTTACCATTAGAAAAGTTGATCAGCAGAAAACACTTTCCAGATAAAGAAAAATTTGACTTGGTTTTCAGGAAAGTGTTTTCCTGGAATATTTGGGCGGAAAACACTTTCCGGAAGTTGTGAAAAATTTAAAAATGTCATTATTTGCTGATTATATCAAATTTGATCCTCAAACTTTTGATTGCTATATATAATTTGTTTTGAATATTTATTTTTCAAATTCATCTCTTAAAATTTAATTTTTATATTAATTTTGGTCCTTATTTTTATAATTGTTATTTTCTCTTTTCTTATCATTTTTTATTGAATTTTTTTATCTATCAAATTTGGTCCACATTCTTTTGATTGTTACTTATTTTATTTGAAATAATTTATGAAATGTTAATTATTATTATTTTAATTTCTTCATCTTTTATTTTTTTAATTTTTTATATTTGATCTTTATTATTATGATTATTATTTATTTTATTTGAGATAATTTATGAAATTATATTTTTTTTCAATTTCATTCTCATTCAACTTTTTAATTTGTAAGATTTGTTCCTCATTATTTTAATAAACTTGAGAAAAATAAAACATTAATAAGTTATTTTTCAGCTCATTTTCCATGACATAACCAAACACTGGAAAGTGTTTTCCAACTTATTTTCCATTACATTACCAAACATCAGAAAATACTTTCCCGGAATTCACTTTTCAAAAAAATTACTTTCTAGCAAATAAACGGGGCCAAAATACCCGTTGCAATAATTAATTTGTATTCTAGGTACTAATGGTAGTGATGAATCAAGTTTTTGTGGAAAAGGCTCAAACAGTAAATTATTAAACTCAATATACTTGAATTCAATTTAAATAAATATAGGTCTAATGAGCTATCAGATCTAATATGATTAAATTCAGCTACATGTTAAGCTCAAGTAAGCGCGGATCTAACAAGTTGCTAAATCAATCTCCCTTGGCCTTGGATACACTCCAAGTCCAATTGGTCTAAGGGTCGTTATAAACTCATGTTAAGATTATAAGGCTTTGTTTATTCATTCTTAAAAAATTTAACATGAATTATTCATGTCAAGAATAATCATTTTTATATCTATAGGTATATAAAAGGTCTTTCGATGGCCTATCACTTTTTCATTTCATTAATGATGTGTAATTGATATTTTTCTGTATTAATGATGTGTAAGAAATTTTTATTCCTCAATAAAGTTATCAAGAGAAAATAACTTTTTAACCCCTTCATTTCATCAAAACAAAAGGTTCAAGGATTATAAATACTCAATGAACTATCTAGATTAAATATTTATATTTTTTACTCTCCAAGCATTAATACCTTAATTTTTAGAGCATTTATTATACCAAAATAAAAACAAACACCTTTATTATTGGAATTTAAAGATTTTTCTTTCATTTATTACAACCTCCTATTTAAAAGTCATTAATTTCATTATTTGATTGTCTTTAAAACCTATCAAAAAAAAATTTTTATAGGTGTTAGAATTTCTACAAATCATTTATTTTTTGGGCTATGAAAAAAAAAATATTTATATAACCATGTGATTAGTCATTATTCAAACACCAAATAACTTCATTCATATGCATATCAAATTTTGAGAATTCATCATATAGTAATTCACTTGCAACCTATACACTTTATCAAATAAAATAAAAACATGAAAATATTTGATATGAACATATAATTAATTTTAATAGAGTTAGTTGTGATATCAAATGCTTTTATCCAAAATTTATATTCAAACCAAATAATTAAATTACAATATCACTTTTATCTTCAATATTATCGATAATTCGCATTCAAAATTCATACTTTTCTAAGAATAAGTTTTAAACCTATTTACCCCTAAATCCAACAAGCTTTATATTCATAACAAATTCAGTCGTAAACCTAAGATTATTCATTTATCAGTTAATTCAAACACAATTAAGCTTAGAACTTCAAGTTATTATTGGGAAAAAAAAATACTAAACACATTTCTTCTAAAATCCCAACTAAACCAAAATTCATAACAAGTTAATTCCTAACCCTAAAATTACTCATTCATCTTTCAATTTAAACACAATTAAACTTATAAATTCAAGTTATTATTGAAAACACATATTAAATATAATTCTTCCAAAATTCCAATTGAACCTAAATTCATAACAAAAAAAAATTATAAACTTAAAATTACTCATTTCAGATATAATTAAGCTTATAACTTCAAGTTATTATTAAAATAAAACATACTAAACACAATTCCTTCAAATTCCCAAAAAGATCCGAACGTTATAATTAAGCTTATAACTTTAAGTTATAATTGAAAAAATATTCATCAATAATTTTGTTGTCAATGAACAGTTTTTTGACAATAAACAACTATACCGATTTAAGAAAACATATAAGCTATACTTGATTAGTATCTCAACAAAAAATAATATATAGAAGAGACATGAACATGTGTTTGATTGAAGAAAAAAAAATAAACATAAATTTTTTTGTATATACAACAATAAATTGTAGTGAATTTTTATCATGAAATACATAAAAATATGTGGTATTTATATCTTCATCTTTTATGTTCAACCAAAGACTGTCATTTGGCTCACACAAAATACATCAATTAATTAATGTGGGAATTGAAAGTGGTCCTTCAAAACTCCTTGAAGATTGAATGCTGTTTTTGCAGCGGGCCTTGCAAGGGTGACCCTTCGATAAAGTGCGTGTTAGATTTGGAAGCTTGATTGAGCTAGATCATGACGTTAGGCCAATCCTGGCAGCCATGATCATCTCTTGACCTCACTAGCAACTTAAAATTGATACTGCTTTCCTCTTCTTTGTTCTTCTCTTTTTTCTATGGGAAGTTTTCTTGGATTTTGAGCTATATAACATCCATACATAGTCTTCTCCGACTTATAAATACTAACAGAATAAATTAGAGTGACTAAAACTTGAACCTACTTCGCTTAAAAAAAATTGCAGGAAACACAACCACTGTTTTGCGCTTATTGTATATTGCTTTTACATCATCAAACCAGGAACAGCAGTTGGCCAAAGCTTAATCCGTTTAGCCACAGACGCTTGTAACCCAAGTCAATAGAGGAACTGAGACGTTGTGCTTCACATATCATGAAGTCTATGACAAGGACATTAGGTTTTCTCTGCTTGGAGACAAGCAACCAGAAAGCATGGAAAGTGGCTTTTTGTTAGGGTTGAGTAATTAGCAGGATGTCATGCATGATGCCACATTTTAGCAGCCCATTTTCAGGCCTTAATTAACATCATTCAACAAGCATAATACCACGATTAATTGTTTACGTATGTTGATAGGATTGTCAAAGCCTTTCAATCCCACAGCCCTTATCGTATTAAGACTTTAATTTACATCTTCGAAATCTTCAAATCGATCTTAATTTGAATTTAATATATTGCTGGTGCTAGATTATAAGTCGTGGGACATGCATGCATATACTTGATGTACGAATCAGTATATCTATATATATTCCTCCCTCGGTTGCAGAAGATAAAAAAACTAAAATTTATTTTTATAATTAGCAAAGAGATACTCTTCCATCACACAGATCATAAGATTTCTAATTTTATATGAGTTGAACAAGGATTTTAATTATTTTATTACTTAAAAAATAGATTATGATTTTCTTAGGTGAAGAATACTTGTATGGGACTAGGAGAGTAATTTTCTATTCTCTCTACTTGTTCTAATTAAGATCTCTGTTATCAAATTAATAATTTAATAAAATGTCTTTTGAAATGACCTCTTCAACAGCCATTAATGGTGGCATTTTCAATCCAACAGCATTCTGTGGACGTCAATTGTGACACTTGTTAGGTTTCATGCCTGAGGACTTGGTGAAGATGATGTCGTTATTGCCCATTTGCCGTACATGCTGTTCTCATTGTTTTTCAAGGGAAAAAAAATCGAAACCCTAAGTTCTTGTGAGTTTTGGGCCGGAGAGAGAAGAATAATATGGGTGGGCGTGGAGAATACTGTTCTAAACCTACATATTCTATTTGGGCTCCATACGCAATGGGTTCGCTAGGGCTTTCATGCCTGCATCGTCGTCATGTTTTTTTCATCTATCAATCAAATTATTGTTCTTCCATGAAGGGAAAAAACACACCTCTCAAACGGTAGGCTTGGAGGTTGCTTGCTTTTGCAAGAAAGCCACCTCGCGTTTGATTCAATCAGCATTATCCCACTCGGGTGTACTTTTCTAGTTCTATCAACATTGTGATGTTCTTAGAAACAAAATTGGTAATTCTATTAAGTGAGTATAAAATATTATATCGAATCAAATCACAATTGTCATACTTAGTTTGAAATATAAATTAATAAAAAAAAAACTCAAATAATTAGATAGTTAATCAACCCATAATTTATTAAGTTATTTTTTTTTATCAAAATAATTTTATTTTATTTTATTAATTCTTCCATTTTAACCCGATCAATTTTGAATTAAATTTTATTAAACCAGCTAAATTAATATAGCCATTTTAATATTAAAATTCATTCAAATTAAAATTCAACTTAATTAAGACTTGAGTAATGAGATTAACAAATATATTTAATAACAATGAGGTGATATTAGATCAATATTGAATTTGAATGAAAAAGGAATTTTATTAAATATAAATGATATAACCAACCACCAATGCCATCATTATGGTGACCCTCAATTCCTTTAAATGTTCATTAGGCTAATAAAGTGAATAACTTTACGTTACTAAGATGAGCCTTCTTTTACTTTTCTAAGTTTCAACGGTCACCTCATAGTGTTTTGCTGGTGAAACGGAAAGCAAAGCTGAGCTTTATTATTAATAGATGTCATCATATACGTTGCCGCGTTTCCACGGGCTAAATTGTTTTTTTAGGTTAAAATATCTTGCAACTTGTTAAATTATAAATTTAAATTTAATAAAAAAACTTAAATATTATTTAAATCACATTTAAATTGAAGAGCTGATACGATTTTTTGCATGACCAGCACACGATATGAGAAAAAAAAAGAAGAAAAAAAAACAATTCCGAGTCAAAACCATACCGAATCACCATACACACGTCACCAAAAAAGAAAAAGAATGTTGAAACGAATCAAATAATACGGCGTAACCATGGTTATAACCATCGGAACCAATCACACACGCCATCATAATACAGCTGAGTGGCTAACGCTTGCGAGACACACATCAACAATTTTTTTTATTTTTTTATATAAAACCAAAAATTTTCTTAAGATTAAATAATAATAACAAACAAATTATGATGAAATTATAATTAAACCCCTTAAATTAAGGTTAAAAAACTCAAATAGTAAGGATAATATAATAATTATATTATTCTATCAAACCATATCGCATTTTAAAACAACAACATTTAATAAATGTTATTATTATAAAATGTGGCAATTAACTTATTATGTTTAAAAATAATAATATTTAGTAAAGATCATATTGTAAATCGTGACATCACATTATTTACATATCTTTTTAAAACTATGTAAATTCATCAGTTTTTTTTTTTATTTACAGTGATAATTTTACAAAAAAGAAAATCTGAAAAAGAAAGGGAAGGGACCCCGCACGACATTCAAGAAAACCAGGTTCTTAGCTGCAATTATGTACTGCTTGAGTTGATTAAGGACATGTCTGGATTAAGTGATTATTTAATACTGTAATAATAATTATTTTTAAAATATTTTTAGTATAAAAATTAATTTAAATAAAAAAATTAATTTTTTTCAAAAACTCTTTTAATATACAAAACACATATTATATTTGCATGTGAATGTGGTTTTATAATTAATGATGTTATGGAGAAAAGAAATCACACAAAATTCTTACGTGGTGGTTGCTTGAAGACAAATGAATTGTTGTTTTTACTTTTTAGGACTTGTCTTTTATTGCTTCCCAATTTACATATCAAATTTATATAAAAACTTTAATACATGTATTTATTTATGTTTTCAAAGGGTTACTTTGAGTGTCAACAAGATATCTCGTTCAAGCTCATGGTGAACTTTTGTGGCATGCTTAATACTAGGAGTGAGCAAAAAAAATTAAAAAATTAATTAAATCAAGAAAATTTTAAAAAAATAACTAAAAAAATTGAACCGTAAAAAAAATCGATCGGTTAGGTTTGGTTTTTGTTTTATAAGCCTGAAACTAAAAAAACCAAATCGAACTCAAATCGAAAAAAAACTAGAAAAAAACCGAGTTAAACCAGAAAAAAAAAATCAAGCCATACCGAGCAAAACCGATTTGAATTAATTTTTATCCTAAAAACCAAACCGAATCAAAACCGGTCAGTTTGAATCGATTTTTTTAATTTAATTTGGTTATTTTTTTAATAAAAACCAAATCAAATAAAAAATAATTACCCTGCTTAATGTGATAGACGGATAAGTAGTGCCTAAGAACATGCTCTCGAGAAGAGAAAACGACAGCACAATTATAATAAAATTTATAAATCATTAAATTTGTCCAAATCGTCAATTTGATAAAATATATTTAGAATACCAATCTTTTCAAGCACAATTATAATTATGAAATAAATTAATCATAAAAATGACATGGATAATTTTAATAATGTGTACATTTTTTAGTGATTTAGCCTATGATGAACTCAATTCTTACCAGATTCAAATCTTATTTGTTAATTTTTGAAATAGATGATACATGTGTGTCCAATTGATCTAGTGGTCGGAAATATTAATTTTTGAATCCCGTGTAAAAATCTTAGGATATATATATATATTCTAGGCATGATATTCAATCAATAAGATAAATTGGCTCTAGCCCCGGGGGAGCTTAGCTTAGTGAAATGAATAACGATGCTAAACTTAAATGTGCTATGGTGGGACGAGCCATTCATTAATTTAAATAATAAGGTAGGTCAAAATTTGAATTCTACCAATACATGGGGAAGAAATTTGGGCAACTACAAACACCTAGAATTAACCGCAAGGGTTCTTCTTCGATTTAAAAATTCTTTAGTACCATTCTATAGCATTATTCTATATAGCGGGTCAAATAGAAAATAATAATTCAAATAACAAAAAATATTCAAGTTTTAAAAAATTATTTGGTATTTTTATTAAATTTAAATTAGTATATTAATCTTGAAATTTCATTTTCTGACTCCTTAAATAGTCTGACATTGAAGTTGTTTTTATATAATTTAGTTTACTTAACTAGTCTGAAAATAACTTGGATGACCAGTAAAAATATCTAGAATTAAAATTAAAAAAATAAAGAAAAAAAATGAAACTTTCTTAATTATTTACATAAACAATGATTTTTTTAGGATAAGAAATATTAGCTAATAATCGTTTTATTATCTTTTGTTGGATTAATAACATAAGAGTAATTAGATAAAAATAATAATATAATGCAAAGTGATTTGTTAGACATTTAAAAAGTTATGTTTCCTTCGTTAATTTTTTAGATTTAAAGCATTAATTTCGACACTTAAAAAATTATTAAGTTATGATTAATATTTAAAACCTTTTAGAAAAAAATTAGTCTCGACATACATCATTTTTATTTTTTTTTGAAATAGCCTTTATCGTGATAAATAAAAATATTTTTTAAAACCAAAATTTTAGCAGCTTTTTACTTGATGTAGAGCTAAATGAATATAATGCTAATTCATGGGATTTGGTGCTAATTAATCATACCACTTGATTAATTTTATAATCAACGTACACGAGTGTCTCCAGATTCTAAAGCCATTGATTATGATGATAGTTCAAGTTTCAAAGCCACAGAAATCCGTTGATATTGTAATGGGCCCACTATTTTCAAAATCAAGAACCGCCGCATCATAAAATTAAAACAAAACCAATAGCAGAAGAATATCCCTCCTCCCTTTCCCTGCACAACGAGGTAAAATACAGAAAAACCCCTTAGGCCTTTGTATTTTACAACATTTATGAGATGGTACGTTCGAAACATTTGAAAAACATAAAATAATAATATATTTAATAATTTTTTATTTAAAAATATTTTGGAAAAACACTTTCAATCACATTGTATTTTATAAAAAAATATTTCATTTCTCAACTTTTAAATTTATTCAAAGTTCACATATTTTTGAAAATATCAAACCATCCCCATTTGAAAAACATATACAATGTTTTTGAATAAGAGACTTGCTTTTTAGTTTTTAAATAATAAAAACATTTTTATCTATTTTTACTAACTTAAATGAACTTTCATCTTCATATATAATTATTAAGTAAATCGAACATATTTAGATTATTATATTATAAAAAAATATTTCTAACAATTTCTCTTCTTTGTATTCAAGTTTTTTATAATAATATAAAAGATAAATTCATTCGCCAATCAGTCTAAATTTTTAAAAATCAAGAAAAATATTTTTAAAGCAACTGTATTTGATGGATTGCTTCAAAAAAATTGTAGGAATTCTAACAAAAAATCAACATAAAAAAAATTAAATAGAAGCTTTTAGGATCATGAAAATTTCTAAAAATGCAGGAACTCAAATAAAAAAAACTTAAAATAGAAATTTTCAGGACCATGAAAATAAAAAAGGAAAGCTTGTTTTTAAAGTATTTTTTATTTGAAAATTTATCAAAATAATATATATATATATATTTAAAAAAAAATTATTTTTGACATCAACATATCAAATATAATAAAAAATATAAAAAAAATTTCAAATAAAAAAATTTAAATTATTAAAAAACATGATTTTAACTGCATTGTCAATTAATTATTAAAAAAATATTTGATATTATAATTGAATTTTTTTGTTAAAATTTAATTTTTTTAAAATTATTTTGACATTTTAATATTTAAAAAAATAAAAAATATTATTTTAATCTATCTTAAAAAATAAATATTTTAAAAAATAAACTCTATTATAATGACGATCACCCTATAAATAAACATGCTAAAACTGTTACTATTCTCAAGGGCTTTTTAAGTAAATTCAACACCAAAGAAACTCTAACGTATACCTTACCTATCTTTTTAGTTCCTTTCCCTCTCTCTGTGTCTCTCCCTCTCACTCTACTGTCTTAAAACTCTGTACATTTACTGTTCCTTTACAAACACCATCATTTTCTCCTAAGCTTCTGCCTGAATTTCAGAACTGAAAAACAAACAGTGAGCGATTTTTTGTGGGTTTTCGAAATTGAAGTAATGGAGACCGAAATGAGCGAATCGGGTTCGGGCTCGAGAATTCTGGGCCAAGAAAAATGGTCGGGTTCTGGGAGTATGAAGGCGGAGATTGATACATCAGCTCCGTTTGAGTCAGTTAAAGAAGCAGTGAGTCGATTTGGTGGAATCGGGTACTGGAAACCCTCTCAACAAAAACCAGAGGTTCCCTCTCTCTCTCTCTATGAAATTGGGGTTTTGTTTTTCTTGCTAAATTTGTGCGTCATTTCTTTTAAAAGTCTTCTTTTTTATGACTTTTTTTTTAAATGAAATGTGTTTTGGATGTTAAAAGTTTGAATTTTGATAATTTAGGCATTTATTTGTGTCATAGTTGTTAGGAAATCATGAGGTTATTTGAAAACTGTGGATGACTATGTTGGAGTTGCAAAATTTGTGGGACAAATTTAAATGTTGCTATTATGTTTTGTGTTGTTTAGAAGACTGTGTACTGGCAATTTTAGCTACAAAAGATGATCTGCTGGATTCTGAATTTTCGTCCGAAGGCTGTACATTTTTATATTTTAGTTTTATTAGAGACACTTTGTTGTTACAGTTACCATGAAATCTGCCAGGTCATGGATCAACTCATACTTAAGGGAGGTAGTTAGTAGTTGCGGGTGAGAAAATCTGAGGAGTGTTCATGTTCTGTAGCTTGTTATTGAGAAGTTCAGTAAAGGGGATTAAGTTCAGCATTGATGCATGATGGGGGATCTATCAATGGAGAAATGCATTCACGCATTTAGATTTTGTATATCTATGATACATTATTCAGCCTGGAACTGCTAGTTGTGTATGCGTGCACTAACACCGAACAAGAGACATTAGGTGTGCGTACTTTGTGTTTGGATGCTCTTCTTCTTCTTCTTTTTTTCTGTGGTGCTTGATTTCCTTCTAAGGAGATTCACGCTTCTTGTTTTTTTCCTGTTCAATATTGGCAGGACATGGAAAATATTGACATTGCAAAGGTGGAAGAACAAGCGGTGCTGCTGGAGAAAGACCTGTTTGTGAAAGAAAGGGAAACACTGGATATTTTAAAAGAACTAGAAACTACAAAAGGGATTGTCGAAGAGCTTAAGTTAAAGCTACAGAAACAAGCAGCTGAAGTTAATGCAACCCTGGAGTCAAGTGCAGATGCTAGAAATGAGACTTCTAATTTTGATGAAGAAGAGAAGGATAACCTTGAAAATCCCAAGGGGGAAGAGCTTCAGTTAAAGCTACAGCAACAAGCAGCTGAAGTTAAGGCGGCCCTGGAGTTAAGCGCAGATGCTAGAAATGAGACTTTTAATTTTGATGAAGAAAAGAAGGATAACCGTGAGGATCCCAATCATCCGAATTTGATGGGAGGTTTGAGCCCATTGCCCTCTTCAGCCCCTGGCTTAATTTTATTGGAACTCAAACAGGCCAAGTTGAACCTTTCTAGGACTACTAATGATCTTGCAGACACTCGAACTTCTGTTGAGTTACTTAACAAGAAATTAGAGAAGGAAAGAATTTCACTTGAAAAGACTCGTGAGAGGTTGACCACGAATTCCTCTAAGATATCATCTCTTGAGGAAGAGCTGAACCAGACAAAAGAAAAGCTTCAACGGGCAAAAGATGCTGACATGAATGGTGGTTCTGATAATCCTGTGGATATTTCAAGGGAGCTCCAGCGACTGAGTTCTGAAGCAGAGCAGTTCAAGAAAATGGGCGATGCAGCGAAATCTGAAGTTTTGAGAACATTATCTGAGATTGAACAAACAAAAAGTAGGATACAAACAGCAGAGATCAGGTTGATTGCTGCAAGAAAAATGAAGGAAGCAGCTAGAGCAGTGGAAGCTGTTGCTCTTGCAGAGATCAAGGCTTTGTCAAGCCATGAGAATTCATCTGCGAAGTCCACACAAAAACCTGAAGGAGTAACTCTTACATTTGAAGAGTACTCGTCTCTAACCTGCAAAGCGAGAGAAGCTGAGGATCTTTCCAAGACTAAGGTAATAGATGCCATGCTTCAAGTTGATGAAGCAAATGTTTCAAAGATGGAAGTCTTGAAGAAAGTGGAGGAAGCTACAGAAGAAATCAAAACCAGCAAAAAGGCCTTGGAAGAAGCGCTAAACAGAGTTGAAGCTGCAAATAAGGGAAAGCTGGCGGTTGAAGAGGCTCTGCGCAGGTGGAGATCTGAGCATGGGCAGAAAAGGCGTTCCATTCACAACTCTGCTAAGTTTAAAAACCCCCACCCATCTCACCATAGGAGGGACTCTCGCTTGCTTGATGTGAATGGGCTGAACCTAGTAAGCGATGGCTCGACACCTGTTTTGAAGCCAACCCTATCAATAGGGCAAATACTTAGCAGGAAACTACTTCTGCCTGAAGAGTTTGAGACAGGGACAATGGCAGAAAAGGGTACTGTGAAGCGAAAGGTGTCGTTGGGTCAAATGCTTGGTAAACAAAATGTTGATGTACTCCCAAGCTGGAAGGTTGATAAGGAGAACTGTCAGAAGCAGTTTTCTGGAAAGAGGAAGAAGTTTGGATTTGCTCGGTTCTCGCTTCTATTGACAAAGCAGAGTAAGAAAAAGAAGAAGCCAACTCCAAACTTGAGGTGATCCAGTGGTCAGTTTCTTTGGTTTGCTTCGGCACTAACTTCTAATTTCTTCGTTCTTATTGCTTTTACTCCCTCTTCCACTCTCCTGTTTCTTAGTGTTCCTGGTGTTCTCATGCAGTTGTTTATGTTAGGTATTTGTCCTTAATATGTTTGCTGTAAGATGTTATGATATGCATCTTTTCTTTAAAGCAGCCAGCCGGTTGCAATGCTTTAATGTTTCTGCCTGCTATTTGATGTCATCCCCTTAAAATGGCTATGTCTGGTGATTAAAATCCTCTCATATTATCTTCATACTCCAATCTGATGTTCTTGATCAAGGAATGCTGTCTGATTTCTGAGCAATGACTTCTCTGTTTCGAGATTAAAATGGAGCACCTAAGGCTAAGAGAGTTTATGCTGGAAAACAAATGGATTGGGACGAAAGGCACGTCATTTTTTAGACCTGCAATCACTATGGAACTACTTGCTACACATTGAACAGTTCTCCATCATGTTTAATTAGCAGCAAAGCAAAGCCTAGATGCTGCCAAGACTTTGTCGGTGCAAAAGTAAAACAAATGCACATGAAATTGACCTATAAATCACTAACCATTCCATGTGCTCCAACGTGTCTCGGATTTTACTATCCGCCATGATTGCCAAAATTTTTATTGCTGTTGTTGATGTTGGGATTAGAGTATGGTTGTTTTCGTGGTTGTTACTGTATTTGAAGCAAACAATGAAAAATACATATTTGACAACATATAAATAGTTGTTTATTATTTGTGAATCTTAGTTAATTTTACATTAAAAATATAGGTGAAGTAAAAGCAACTCCAAGCTAATTTTCAACTACTATGCTACAATAAAAAACCAGGAAATACAGAGTGAATAACTAAATTATAATTCACTCTGCAATTATTATGAACAGTCTTCATTGTTTATGATCAGACCGGATTTGACCAGGTCTGATCTAGAAAGAATAAATTTATTTTTTTTATTTTTAATTATGTTTTATTTAAAAAATTAGTGTTTAATATTATTTAATGATATTATATAAATTAAAAAAAGATCGCATGATGACGTAACATTTGCAGAATTTGATCGTAATTCCAATTTTGTTCCTGATGATATTTTATATAATTTTGTTGCACGCTTAAAAAATCAAGAAAACTGTAGTACTTGTCAGATGAATTTTGTACGTAATAAAATTGTAGATAGTTTAATGAAACAATAAAAAATATTTTATATAAAGTATTATTTATTTCAAGATGTAATAACAGTAGTTAAATTTACAATATTTAAATTAAAAATCATCAATATTAATATATATCTTTTTTAGTTATTTTATAACCTTAATTTGAAAATATTTTTAACCAAGCACATTAAATTATTTTTTGTTTAATTTCAATTTCAATCACAGTTTTAATCAAACATATATAAATATCAAATCAAACACAACTAAAAATATTTTTATAAAATATTTTTTTCAACCAACACAATAATAATTAAAGAAACACATTCTTACAAAAGAATTGAACCCTGGTTTACTGTAGGATGAGGTAAATTGCATGAGGATTCAACACGTCATATTGGCATCAGTACGAGGACTTGAATGTGTTTGGTTTTTAATGATAAAGAGTGTCCTCACAACTACTTTTACATTAAAACTATGTTCTTATAGATTAACTCGTCGTCTTAAATGAACTCTTGAGATTCAGAACGTTACTGACAATTTAATTTTGAAGACTAACATTCAATAACAACCTAGGCTAAGAATTCGCTAAGTCGGTAAACTATAATTATAAAACTCAACTCGGATAATGTTTCATTTTAAACTAAATTTATTTTTAATTAAAATATTTTTTTATTTCTTTTCAAAACTTAAAAAGAATTAGATTATGCCGATTAAAAGCTTGTATTGTGGTCGAGGTTATGTTTTTTCCTACCACAACTTGGTTGGTTAATTTTTAATATATTATCTGGTTTGTTTTTGCGGTTGAAAAATATTTTTGTAAAAGGTTAATATTTTTTGTATTTAAAATTAGTTTTTTATATTTTTTTTATTGTTTTGATGTGCCGATATCAAAAATAAATTTTAAAAAATAAAAAAATATTATTTTAATAAATTTTCAAGCAAAAAACATTTTAAAAAATAATTATTATCACAATACCAAATGAGATAAAAATTATGTTTTACATCGTGTTCCTGTGATACCAAATGAGATAAAAATTAAGTTTTACATCGTGTTTCTTGTATTTTGAAAAGTAACAAATTGTAGTTAACTCACAACCAGATTTTTAGACCAGATTAAGGAGGTGTTTAGCCCCACGTTTCAACCAGAGTTCTAAAATAATTTGATTTTTTCTTCAAATTAATGTTTTTGTGTGTTTTTTGATGTTTTGATGTGCTAATATAAAAAATAAAATTTAAAAAATAAAAAAGTTATTATTTTAATATATTTTTAAATAAAAATTATTAAAAAAAATCGTTATCACCGTCATGAATACCCTGGACCCCAAATCGCTATTATATTCATGCCTTAAATACTAAGTGTGCACACATTGCAAATAAACTAGTATTTATACACAATTATTTCCTTGACAAAGAAATGGATTGAAAATTTATTTATCCCGTTTTGTTTGCTAGTCAAGCTTATCTGAAAAAAAATAAAGAAGTAATAAAAATATCTTCCTCCTCCCTATTAGCACTAGCAATCCATCAGGTTGGAATATCCTTCCACGTTGCTTCCTTGCATCAACTACCCTTCCCAACCATAGACCAAAAGTCAAAACTTCACCATCCACTCACATTTCGCCACGTCATCTTCATTAACATTTAACCCTCCATTCCCATAGCAACACGTTTCCTGGTGAACATTGAATTTAAATAACCGTGCGGGCGGCTTGAGAAACCCAACAACAATTCTCCTCCTCCTCCTCTTTGGCTTACCTGACACACTCAAATCAAATCCCAAGAGGAGGAATCAGTTTCCTCTCTGCTTGTTAAGGTAAATAAACTCTCTCGATTTCTATTATATATCTTGTTTGGTTCCTGGTAGTCCGTATTTCTGTTTCCAAACAATCTTTTTGCGTTTAATTTTCGTCTATTTCTTTAATTTTTATTAGATATTTGTCGATTTCTTTTTCTTCAATTAATATTTATTTATTTATTTGATGAAAAATCGGAATGAATCCATTTTTGACTTAATTATGCTTATTTTTAGTTTTAATTTTCTTGTTTGAGTTCTGATTATCGGTTATTGTCAGGTTAAAACAAGCCAATTATTATTAAATTTCCAACCTAACCCTAGCTTTGAAGCATCTAATCTACAGTTAATTAGCCAGCAAAAGTTGCAAATTAATTAATTGTATTAATGAAGAAACAGATTTTTAGCTAATTGTTAATCGCATCAATGTGAGGGGCAAATGACTTTATTGATTAGGGCATTGCTATGTCGTGTTGTTGTTTACTCTGTCAAAGTGTTGTGTTTAGATGTCTGATGGTGACTTTAAATGCTCGAAGTTGTTGCGAAGGAGAATGCTTGGGGTTGTGAGGATTTTCGATAAGTTAATAGATTATGTGGAGCTGTGTTCATGTAATGCTTGATGTTGGGCTATGATAATAGAGATAGTTATGAGTTTTAATTGGATGGTTAGATTGTGGAAGAAGGAATGTCATTTTCCTGGGGAACTTGTAACTGCGAAAGCAACCGGATATTGTAAGACAGATGTAGTTCGGAATAGTAAATGTATATGGATAGGATGTATTTACTTGCCATGTAAAACTCACTTCTCAGCAATTGTCATGAATCCAGATTTTAAGTAATTGTGTTCTTCTGTTTTGTTGTCATCGATTTTGTTTGCATATTTGTTTGTAAATGGCTGGGAAGAATTTGTTTGGTTTTAACTTGATGTAAGTTCAGGGTATTATGGACTTGAGGATCGGGTTGTTGTTTCTTCTTGCTCTGGGTGCTGCTGGCTCCATTGCGGCTAGACAAATGGCAGCCACTGAGATTTTTAGTACAACCGCAGAAACCTATGAAATATCAGGTTATCTATTAACCCTTTTCGTATACTAATTATCAGTCTCTGCAATTTCAGGCCTATAGAGCCGTTGCAATTGCATGTTTTAAATTTATGCTGGTGCACGCGGCTTCTTGTATTGCTTGCCCAGGAAAATTGATTATAGTTATGTTTTGTTTAATCAGATGTTATATTATAGCCCAGTGATATCTGAACTTATTATGTAACAGTTTTATTGGTTAAGCCCTTTAGCAGCTTCATGTTAACACTCTGCAGAGCACGCCAATGGAACATATTTAATTTGGTGATGTCCTGTCACCGATCCTCTTGCATTTTCACTGCTTATGTTGTGTTTTTCTTCATCTTTTTTTTTTTCCTTTTTTTTTTGTCCATGTTTGGGTTAGTGGGGTGGGGTTTAGATTGTATATTGCGAGTTTTAGATTGTATATTGCACTGCCTCAGAAAGACATGATCAATGTTACTGTCTCACTGTCTCCAAAGTGGGGGAAAAACACTTTGGGTGATGGGTGCTGGCAGTAATTATAGCCATTTTTTGGCTGGAGGCTGACAGGTCCCTCGTGAAACATAAGCACAAAATCATCTGTTACTTTATCTAAATGTGATCACTTTTTGGGACCTTATTCTCAATCATATCTAGAGACAATCTTTGAAATCTGATATTTTCCAAAGCAGATCCTTGTATGATCTCTCCCATTTAAACATGCTTCAAATATGTGGCTTCCAATCAGCTGTCCTTTCTGAATGGAAAGGAAATTTGCTTTTTCTAGGATTGTTGATATGAAGTTTAATTCTGAAAAATGTTCGAAATAATGATGCTTTGCTTCTTTGTTCAGTTGAAATAATGGAAAACCAGGAGCAAGAAAAGGAAATTCAAACAACAAACAATGTTACCAGGAAAGATGAGGTGTGCACATTGTGTGAGGAGTTTGCTTCGCAGGCACTTCATTACCTGGCTGAAAACAAAACACAGACTGAAATTCTTGAAAAGCTTCACAGAAGCTGTTCACGGTTGACTACTTTCGAGCAAGAGGTAACCTTTAGTTTTTTGGCTGGTGATTATTGGTTGTTGAATTGGAAGAAAATTTCTTGGCCCTTCACCTCTTTCCAGCACAGCAATATTTTTTTTCTGGTCTGCCAATTGAATAATTCTTCCATGTTGATCTATATTATGCATCTGATAATATATAATTCTGAGCATCCACTTTGGTGGAATTGGTTGGCAGCGAGGAGCTGCATTCATTAACATCTGTTGCAAAATTTGTCAGGGAGATTTTTTGTTTGAAAAGTAGGCAGACCTGAGTGGATAGGTTGAGTGCTATTGTTATTCCCATTTGCTATAAATACAAATGAGCATGTTATCTCGGTCCATGGTAGTCAATTTCCAATTGTAGTTACATGAAGTGGATTCCTAAAATGGAAAACGTTATTGTCGACATAAGTTCAGAAAGTGTTATTGTACTACTGGATAGTTTGTTTAAATGGTCAATGAACTGCCACAAATGCTAATTGAATAGTTAATGATTGCAGGGAGTGTTTGTGTTATGCAATGTGAATAATTATAGTGTAAATGCATGCACTGCAAATTTCTATTTCTAGGTGTGTATGCATGATAGTGTCTAAATTGACCAAATCCACCCAATATGGTTGATTAGTGGTGGAACTCTGGCCTTGGAGAAGCTTGTTAACATTCCATGTATCTGAAAATTGTTCAATACTTAATCATGATACTTAACCAATTCTAATGCTTTATATTTTGTTTACACAGTGCATCACTTTGGTGGACTACTATTCTTCTATTTTCTTCTCGTACGTTTCCTCAGTTCAATCTGAAGATTTCTGTCGCAAATTCAATCTCTGTCAAGAAATGAAAATTTTCTCTGCAAAATGCAATGATGATAGCTGTAGCATTTGCCAACGTGCTGTTTCAGAAGTATTGGTCAAGTTGAAAGATCCTGACACACAGGTTTGCATTTGACTGTTGGCTAATCATAAGGAATGATGATTATAAAGGATGTTTTGTCATTACTGCTGCATTATGTGGATGCAGTTATTGATCCATCACTTGTGTTAGATTTGTTTTCTGGATCAGTGACCTACCATAGACCAGAAGGCACCCTTCTGGCAATCCATTTGTCTGACCGACTAGCAATAAATAGCTGATTAGTTGTTAATATCATACCCTATGAAACACCTGTCCAGTCCAGCAGAAAAATAGAAACTGGAAATGGAACTTTCTTCCTCATCCTCTTTATATTTTCTGGAAACTGTTTTGTGAGATTATTAAATTGTCACCTCATTGCAATATAGAGGTGTGATTAATTTATACAATGACAGATCGATGTTACGCCAGTCTTAGCCATAGATATAGCAAATCATGTCTAAATCAGTATTTTGAAATTCTCAAGAGTTATATGAGGATGGCTGTGATGCCATTAGGCATTATGGACTCAAAGACATCCATATACTGTTGTTGAACAGCATAAATTTAAAACTAGTTTATATCTTTATTGATTTAATATTTATCATGTACGATGCATGTTATTCCGCTCTTTACCGATTAGTCAACCTATTGCTTATTCTTGCTTTTTTTTCTTTCAGCTGGAAATAATTGAATTGCTTTTGAAGGCATGTAACTCCATGGAGAAATATGCTCATAAGGTGAGAAAAATTTTGGAATTTTTGTGCGTGTTTAGCATTATGGTATTAAAATCATAAAAAAGCACTAAAATAAAGCATCAATTTGATGCTTTTTGAAGGGAAATGCACTTTTGAAAGGCATCTAAAATTGGAAGCTACTGCACTTCCAAGCGGTTCGTACATTAAAGTATTACACTTTAGTTAAATTATATATTTCAGAAGATCACTCCACCTGCACCGCAATTTAATTAAGCTTTTCTATCTTGTTAACATGACTATTAACAGGTGGCCACCTATTTGATTTGTCACCGCTCTTAAGTACATGATTGTGGCAATCTTGGTTGATTGATCAAATTTCATTCTATACTCATGCTCAATTTTTTGCATTCTAGAATCACCATGTATAAGAAAACTACACAGTGAACTCTTTTAGGCAAATTAATGAAACACTAAATTGAGATTTTAGTGGCATTTTGCCTGGCTGTTAAAATTCTCGGTTAAGTTACATGAAAATTCAACATTCCATTTAATTTATTTCTCTAACATCTTGTTTGAAATATTGGCAGTGCAAAAGGATGGTTTTTGAGTATGGTCCCGTGATCCTTGCCAATGCAGAGCAATTCCTTGAAACAACAGATCTATGCACAGTGTTACATGCCTGCAAAGAGCCTGAAGACAGCATGGAGCAGGCTTCGGCGGTGCTAAAGGCTGATTCATAATCACGGCGCAAAAGATAAACTAGAAACAAAATGCTCATGTTCAAGGTGTGTGTGTATGATTATTATGCTTCTGTTGTAATTATAATGCACTGTAATTTCAATTTATGATTGAAATCATTTCATCCTGTAATATAAAAATCATAGATATGGAAACTCATTTATTTACTCAGCACGACTTCTGGATAATCGAATTGGTTTGGTTTGGGAACTTCGGACCTTTGCAATTTTAAAGTTCAGGTTGCTGATAGACGAAAAAGAAAACCCACAGTAGCTTTATCGTTGACATTGTGCTTCCTCCATTTAGTAATTTTATTTTTTTTCGTTGTCCTGTACTCACAATTTAGTTTTTGGTAACGCTTCTCCACCTCCGGTTAAATTTGTTGATTCCAATTCTGGAGATTTTCGTTCCCCAGTCTGGAATAAGAAGTGTAATCATAATTTAACTCTAACCATGGCAGCATAGACAG
>Ga0325410_1000164_pt1 | contig 64708 bp, 36 predicted proteins | sample PopdelMetagenome_16_FD_206182 | JGI IMG/M metagenome (GOLD analysis project Ga0325410, IMG submission 206182) | Populus deltoides microbial communities from Bellville, Georgia, United States - Xylem-PdIQD-R3 | ecosystem: Host-associated > Plants > Phyllosphere > Stem > Wood/Secondary xylem... | reverse complement strand
ATCATCTAGCATAAAAATCTGACTTGAACTTCCTCGTGGGATCGACCCCTTGCTTGCTCTATACTATCTTGTGTGTTGTGTTTGAAGCTAGGGTAATTAATTTGTGCGACCGCGACATCGCAACAGAAGCTATGGAATCGTTACATGGAGAACATGAGGGGCGGTCGCGCAAGACCAAAATAACATCTCAAAAAGGGCACTGCTTTTGTTCTGACCGTTAGATTGTGCTCAAATGTTTACAGGAGTTTTCGGAAGTTGTTTTTCGTATAGGAGCTATGGAATCACTACTTGGTGAAGATGAGGCGTGGACGCATCAGACCCTAAAAACGGCTGAAAAGGGCCATAACTTTTGATCCGACTGTTGAATCGTGCTAAAATGTTTGTAGGAGTTTTCGGAGGCTGTTTTCCTTGTAGTACCTATTTAATGGCTACTCGTTGAAGCATAGATCTGGTCACGCGAGACCTAAAAAACAGCTCAAAATGGCCACAACTTTTGATCCGAAAGTAGGATCGTTCTCAAATATTTACAAGTGTTTCCGAAGGCCGTTTTCCATGGAGAAGCTAAGGAATCGCCACATGGTGAACATGAGGGGCGGTCGCGCAAGACCGGAATAACAGCTCAAAAGGGGCACTGCTTTTGTTCCGACCGTTGGATTGTGCTCAAATGTTTACAGGAGTTTTCAGAAGCTGTTTTTCGTGTAGGAGCTATGGAATCACTACTTGGTGAAGATGAGGTGTGGACGCGTCAGACCTCAAAAACGACTGAAACGGGCCATAACTTTTGATCCGACTATTGAATCGTGCTAAAATTTATATAGTAGTTTTTAGAGGTTGTTTTCCTTGTAGTACCTATTTAATGGCTACTCTTTGAAGCAGAGGTCTAGTCGCGTGAGACCTAAAAAACGGCTCAAAATGGTCATAACATTTGATCCAACCATTAGATCTCGCTTAAATGTTTACAGGTGTTTTTAGAGTTAGTTTTGCTTGGTGGATCTAAGGAATCCCTCCTTGTTAAAGAGAGGGTCTGGTCCCGCCAGTCGAGAATAATGGCTCAAAAGGTCCATAACTTTTGATCCGACCATTGGATCATTCTCAAATTTCTACAGGAGTTTCTAGAAGCCGTTTTTCCTACAGTACCTATGGAATCGTTACTCGATGAAGTTAAGGTGTAGATGCGCCAGACCTAAATAACAGCTCAAAAAGGCCATAACTTTTGATCCGACCATTGGATCGTTCTCAAACGATTACAAGTGTGGTGGCGTAAGACTGGAAGAACAACTCAAAAGGGCCATAACTTTTGATTCGATCGTTGGATCGCGCTTAAAGTTTTGCAAGAGTTTTCGAAGGCTGTTTATCGTGGAGTACCTATGGAATCACTACTTAGTGAAGATGAGTGGTGGTCGCGCAATACTAGAACAACAACTCAAAATAGCCATAACTTTTGACCTGACCATTTTATCGCGTCATCTTTTACTAGAGTTTCTAGAGGCTGTTTTTAGTGAAGTACCTTTGGAATCGGTACTTAGTGAAGATGAGGGGTGGTCGTGCAAGATAAGAAAAAAAGCTCAAAAGGGCCATAACTTTTGATCAGACCGTTTGATCGCGCTCAAATTTTTATAACAGTTTCCAGAGGCCTGATCGTGCTCATATTTTTACTAGAGTTTCTAGAAGCTGTTTTTCATGGAGTACTTATGGAATCGCTACTTGATGAAGATAAGGGGTGGTCATGCAATACCAGAACAACAGCTCAAAAGGGCCATAACTTTTTATTTGACCGTTTGAACACGCTCAAATGTTTACAAGAGTTTTTGTTATTGTTTTTTGTGGAGTACCTACGGAATCACTACGTGGTGAAGATGAGGGGTGGTAGTGCAAGACCGGAACAACACCACAAAAAGGCCATAACTTTTGTTCCGACCGTTTGATCGCGCTTATATTTTTTCTACAGTTTTTAGAGGCCATTTTAAGTGGAATACCTATGGAATCGTTACTTGGTGAAGATGAGGGGTGGTAGTGCAAGACCGGAACAACACCACAAAAAGGCCATAACTTTTGTTCCGACCGTTTGATCGCGCTTATATTTTTTCTAAAGTTTTTAGAGGCCGTTTTAAGTGGAATACCTATGGAATCGTTACTTGGTGAAGATGAGGGGTGGTCGTTCAAGATCGGAAAAAAAGCTCAAAAGGGCCATAACTTTTGATCCAACCGTTTGATCACGCTCAAATTCTTACAACACTTTTCGAAGGCTGTTTTCTGTGGAGTACCTATTGAATCGCTACTTGGTGAAGATGAGGGGTGGTCGCGCAACACAGGAACAACATCTCAGAAAGGCCATACCTTTTGATCCGACCGCTGGATCACGCTCAAATTTTTACAAGAGTTTTTGGAGGCAGTTTTTCGTGGAGTACCTATGGAATCGCTACTTGGTGAAGATGAGAGGTGGTCAAGCATGACTGGAACAACAACTCAAAATGGCCATAACTTTTGATCCGACCATTTGACCACGCTCATATTTTTACTAGAGTTTCTAAAGGTCGTTTGTCGTGGAGTACTTATGGTATCGCTACTTGATGAAGATGAGGGGTGGTCATGCAATACCACAACAACAGCTCAAAAAGGCCATAACTATTTATGCGACCGTTTGATCACGCTCAAATTTTTACAAGAGTTTCTGGAGTCTGTTTTTGGTGGAGTACCTATGGAGTCACTACATGGTGAAGATAAGAGGTGATCGAGAAAGACCAGAACAACAGGTCAAAAGGGCTATAACTTTTGATCCGACCATTTGATTGCGCTCATAGTCTTACAAGAGTTTCTGGAGGCCATTTTCCATGGAGTTCCTATGGAATCGCTACTTGGTAGGGTGGTTGCGGAAGACCGGAACAACACCACAAAAGGGTCACAACTTTTGATCCGACCGCTGGATCGCGCTCATATTTTTACAAGAGTTTTTGGAGGTTGTTTTTCGTGGAGTACCTATGGAATCGCTACTTAGTGAAGATGAGGGGTGGTCGTGCAAAACCGGAACAACAATTCAAAAGGGCCTTAACTTTTTATCCGACCCTCTGATCGCGCTCAAATTTATATAAGTGTTCTCGGAGGTAGTTTTCCTTGTAGAACCTATGGAAGATTTACTCGTTGAAGGGGAAGTCTTGTCATGCCTCACCTGAATAACAACTGAAAAGAGCCATAACTTTTGATCCAACTATTTTATCATGCTCAAATTTTTACAAGAGTTTATTGTGGCCGTTTCCATAAAGTACCTATGGAATCGCTACTTGGTGAAGATTACAGGCAGTGGTGCAAGAGCGGAACAATAACTCAAAAGGGCCATAACTTTTTATGCGACCGTTTGATCGCGCTCAAATTTTTACAATAGTTTCCGGATGTCGTTTTCCATGGAATACCTATGGAATCGCTACTTGGTGAAGATGAGAGTAGTTGCATAAGACCAGAACAACAGCTCAAAATGGGCATAACTTTTGATTTGACCGTTTGATCGCGCTCAAATGTTTACAAGAGTTTCTGGAGGCCGTTTTCCATGGCGTACCTATTGAATCGCTACATGGTGAAGATGAGGGGTGGTCGCGCAAGACGGGAACAACATCTCTAAAGGGCCATAACTTTTGATCCGACCGTTTGATCACGCTTAAATTTTAACAAGAGTTTTTGGAGGTCGTTTTCCATGGAGTACCTATGGAATTGCTACTTGGTGAAGATGAGGGGTGGTCGCGCAAGACTAGAAAAAAAGCTTATAAAGGCCATAACTTTTGATCTGACCTATGTATTGAGCTTAAATTTTTACAGGACTTTTCGGAAGTCATTTTCCATAGAATGCCTATAGAAACGCTATTTGGTGAAAATGAGAGGTTGTCATGCAAGACCAAAACAACAGCTCAAAAGCGCCATAACTTTTCATCCGACCCTTTGATTGCGCTCAAATTTTTTTAAGTGTTGTCGAAGGTCGTTTTCCTTGGAGAACTTATGGAATACTTACTCGTTGAAGGGGAAGTCTTGTCGTGCCTCACCTAAATAACAGCTCAAAAGGGCTGTAACTTTTGATCCGACTGTTTGACCGCGCTCAAATTTTTACAAGAGTTCATGGAGGCCGTTTTTCGTGGAGTACCTATGGAATAGCTACCTGGTGAAGATGAGAGGTGGCCGTGAAACACAGCAACAACAATTCAAATAAGCCTTAACTTTTTTTCCAACCGTTTGATCGCGCTCAAATTTTTATAAGAGTTTCCAGAGGCCTTTTCTGTGGAGTACCTATGGAATTACTACTTGGAGAAGATGAATAGTCATCGATCAAAACCGGAAGAACATCTCAAAAGGGCCATAACTTTTGATCCGACCACTGGATCGTCCTCAAATTTTTACAGGAGTTTTCGAAGGCCATTTTCCTTGGAGTACCTATGGAATCACTACTTGGTAAAGATGAGGGATTGTTGCGCAATACCAGAAAAATAGCTTAAAAGGGTCAGAACTTTTGAACCAACCGTTTGATCCTGCTCAAATGTTTACAAGAGTTTAGGGAGACCGTTTTCCATGGAGTACCTTTGGAATCACTACTTGATGAAGATGAGAGGTGGTTACACAAGACCAGAACAACAGCTCAAAAGGGCCATGACTTTTTATCCGGCCGTTTGATCGCCCTCAAATTTTAACAAGTGTTTTCGAAGGCTGTTTTCCATGAAGTACCTATGGAATCGCTATTTGGTGAAGATGAGTGGTGGTCACACCAGACCGAAAAAAAAAGCTCAAAAGGGCAATAACTTTTGATCCGACCGTTTGATCGTGCTCAAATTCTTACAAGAGTTTCTGGAGGCTGTTTTCGGTGAAGTACCTATGGAATCGCTACTTGGTGAAGATGAGGGATGGTCGCGCAACACTGGAAGAACAGCTCAAAATGGCCATAAGTTTTGATATGACCATTAGATCACACTCAAATATATATAAGAGTTTCGGGAGGTCGTTTCCATGGAGTACCAATGGAATCGCTACCTGGTGAAAATGAGGGGTGTTCGAGCAAGACCGGAAAAAAAGTTCAAAAGGTCCATAACTTTTTATCCGACCGTTTGATGGCGCTCAAATTTTTTTAAGAGCTTCTGGATGCCGTTTTCCTTGGAGAACCTATAGAATACTTACTCGTTGAAGGGGAAGTCTTGTTGTGCCTAATCTGAATAACAGCTTAAAAGGGCCATAACTTTTGATCTGATCGTTTGATCACGCTCAAATTTTTGTAAGAGTTTCTGGATGCTGTTTTCATTGGAGTCCCTATTGAATTGCTACTTGGAGAAGAAGAGGGGTTGTCACGCAATACCAAAAGAACAGCTCAAAAGGGCCATAACTTTTAATCTCACCGCTGGATTGCGCTCAAATTTTCACAAGAGTTTCCGGAGGCTGTTTTCCATGGAGTGCCTATGGAATTGCTACTTGGTGAAGATGAAGAGTGGTCGCGTAACACCGGAACAATAGGTCAAAAGGGCCATAACTTTTGATCCCACCGTTTGATCAGGCTCAAATTTTTGTAAGAGTTTTCGAAGGGCGTTTTCATTGGAGTACCTATTAAATCGCTACTTGGAGAAGAAGAGGGGTCATCACGCAATACTGAAAGAACAGCTTAAAAGGGCCATAACTTTTGAACCCACCGCTGGATCGCGCTCAAATTTTCACAAGATTTTCTGGAGGTTGTTTTCCATGGAGTGCCTATGGAATCGCTATTTGGTGAAAATGAAGGGTGGTCGTGCAAGACCGGAACAACAGGTCAAAAGGGTCATAACTTTTTATCCAACCGTTTGATCGCGCTCAAATTTTAACAAGAGTTTTCGGAGGCTGTTTTCCATGGAGTACCTATGGAATCGCTACTTGGTGAAGATGAGGGGTGGTCACGCAAAATTGGAAAAAAACCTCAAAGGACCATAATTTTTAATCCGACCGTTTGATCGCGATCAAATTCTTACAAGAGTTTCTGAAGGCCGTTTTCGGTGAAGTACCTATGGAATCACTACTTGACACCCCCCATTAACTTAAGGCTGCCTCCTCCATACACTAAATGAATCTTTTTCTCAGCTAGTACCTAACCAAGATGATTTGCTGATTCTAAAAACTCTTTTTCTTTCCCAAGATTGGATCCACCGAAAACACAAATATTTCTTATGTGATGACTTGAGGAACCTGCCATCTCCACACACTTCTATTTTTGTTGAATGTATGGGTTGAGTAGAAATGAAGGGAAGGAAGAGAAGATTTTATAGATGAGAAATTGAAAATGCAATCATACCACCTATATGTAGGCTATCTGAAATCTCTCTCTCTCTCTCTATCTATTTATTTATTTTGAAAAAGCATGTGTATGTACAGGTAGTTGTGATTGTGGCTCACCTTATTGAATTGTATTTTATCTTTATGGTTTACAAATACCATTCCTAAAGAACGACATGTTGCATTACAAGTCCATCTGGCACATCTGTGATAGACTTTCAGCCGTTTTGCATGACGTTTCTTTGCAAAAGTGCTTTTACCTGTCCCAGGCATGTACGAAATGAAAGAATTAGAGGGCTCACCTGATAATCAGACCTTTGCTTCAATTAACCAGCGAATATCTTCAAGAATTCCATGATTCATTAACAACCTCAATCTTGCACACCTAGCACGGTAAATTTTTGCAATCGCATTTGGAGGCAAAGTGGGAAAATACTTTTTCAATTTTTCAAGAGTGGTGTCCATTTTCAAATGAGAATTGGAGAAGAGATTCAAAGAAGGGAGAAAGAGCACAGAATTGCACAAATATATATATATATATATATATATATATATATATATATATATATCAGTTATTATGGGAAACTGAAAGAACCGACTTAAGTCACGGAGTACCGTTATCCGTCATTTGACCGGGGTGAGAGAGACTAGAAAAACAAAATTCACACCAAAACAAAACACAAAACAATGTGAGAAAAAGAATCAATCTTTATATATAGGATCACTCAATTCAATAGAGTCATTTTCAACTGAAAAATTGTAAAAGTAAACTTTTAAACGATGTCCATTTACCTTGAAAACATTGTCATTCTTTGGACTCTCGATATCACAGGCTCCATATGGATACACATGTTTCACAATAAAAGGACCGCTCCATCTTGATCTTAGTTTTCCAGAAAATAAATGGAGTCGAGAATTATAAAGTAAGACTTTTTGGCCAACATTGAATACTTTTTTCAGTATTTTCTTGTCATGAAACTCTTTGATTCTTGCTTTATGAATTCTTGAATTTTCATATGCATCATTTCTTATTTCCTCAAGCTTATTTATTTGTAATTTTCGCAACTGACTAGCATCATCAAGATTTGAATTGAAAGTTTTAATAGCCCGATAAGGTTTATGTTCAAGTTCTACAGGCATGTGACAAGGTTTTCCATAGACTAGTCTATAAGGTGACATATCTAATGATGTTTTATAAGCACTTCGATAAGCCCAAAGTGCATCATTAAGTCTTAAAGACCAGTCTTTCCGATTAAGGTTCACTGTTTTCTCTAAGATCTGTTTGATCTCCCTATTAGCAAGTTCTACTTGTCAACTTGTCTGAGGGTGATAAAGGGTGGCAACTTTGTGTGTGATTCCATATTTCTTAATTAAAGACTCAAATGGCTTGTTGTAGAAATGTGTTCCACCATCACTTATCATGGCTCGAAGGATTCCAAATCAACTCAAAATATTTTCTTTTAAAAACTTTATCACTATTTTGTGGTCATTGTTTCGACTTGAAATTGCCTCTATCTATTTTGAAACATAATCTACTGCGACTAACATGTACAAGAAACCAAATGATGGAGGAATTGGACCCATGAAATCTATACCCCAACAGTCAAAGATTTCAATGACAAGAATAGGATTTAAAGCCATCATGTGACGTTTTGAAATAGATCCCAACTTTTGACAATTTTCACAAGTCTTGTAGAATGCATGTGAGTCCTTGAACATGGTGGGCCAGTAAAATCCATTTTGTAAGATTTTTGCAGTTGTCTTTCTTGATGAGAAATGACCCCCACATGCCTCAGAATGACAAAATTTAATGACACTACTTACCTCATTATCAGGAATGCATCTTTGAAATATTTGATCAGGACAATATTTGAATAAATAAGGGTCATCCCAAGAAAAGTTCTTCACTTCGTTCAAGAACTTTCTTCTGTCTTGGGTACTCCAATGAGCTGGAAATTGTCCTGAAATAAGAAAATTAACAATATTAGCAAACCAAGGCATTGTAGAGACAAAAAATAAAGATTCATCAGGAAAGTAGTCATCGATTGGTGTGATGTCAGATCTTGAATCTGTTGTCAATCTTGTCAAATGATCTGTGACAATATTTTTGGTGCCTTTCTTGTCTTTGATTGTGATATCCAATTCTTGAAGTAACAAAATCCACCGCACCATTCTAGCTTTAGAATCTTTCTTAGAAAGAAGATATTTCAATGTTGCATGATCACTAAAAACAACAACAGGTGAGCTAACAAGATAAGATCTGAATTTTTCACATGCAAATACTACTGCAAGTAATTCTTTTTCAATGGTGGTGTAATTCATTTGAGCATTATTTAAAGTTTTACTTGCATAGTAAATTACATAAGGTTTCTTATCTTTTCTTTGTCCCAAGATAGCACCCATGACATAATTACTAGCGTTATACATTATTTCAAAAGGTAATGACCAATCAGGAGGTTAAATGATAGAAGCAGAAGTAAGCAAGCTTTTAAGTTTAACAAAGGCTTTTTCACATTGTTCAGTCCATTCAAAAACATTTTCCTTTGTTATAAGGTTACATAATGGTTTAGATATTACACTGAAATCTTTGATGAACCTTTTGTAAAAAACAGCATGTCCTAAGAATAATCTAACATCTTTAATAGATTTTGGTGTTGGCAAGTTAGCAATTAACTCAATTTTAGATTTGTCAACCTCAATTCCTTTTGATGAAACAATGTGACCAAGTACAATGCCGTTTGTTACCATAAAATGACATTTTTCCCAATTCAGTACAAGATTCTTCTCTTCACACCTGTTCAAAACCTTTTCCAAGTTAGTTAAATAATCATCAAATGAATCACCAAAAACAGAAAAATTATCCATAAAATCTCAAGAAAACGTTCAACCATAACACTGAATATGCTAAGCATGCATCTTTGAAATGTGGCTGGTGCATTACATAATCCAAAAGGCATTCTTTGATATGCAAAAGTACCAAATGGACATGTGAAAGTAGTCTTCTCTTGATCTTCCAATGCAATTTCAATTTGGTTGTAACCTGAATAGCCATCTAGGAAACAATAAAATTCATGACCTGCAACTCTTTCTAAGATTTGATCCATGAAAGGTAAAGGGAAATGATCTTTTATAGTCATTGAATTAAGTTTCCTATAGTCAATGCATATGCACCAACTAGTAATAGTCCTAGTTGGAATTAACTCATTTTTCTCATTTGTTATCATAGTGACTCTAGACTTCTTGGGTACAACTTGGGTAAGACTTACCCATTTGCTGTCAGAAATAGGATAAATGATTCTATTATCTAGAAGTTTAATGACTTTATTTTTCACTACTTCTTTCATATTAGGATTAAGCCTTCATTGCATTTCTCTAGAGGGTTTAGCATCTTCCTCCAAATAAATTCTGTGTGTGCAAATCAAAAGACTAATTCCTTTTATGTTGGCTATGGTCCATCCTAATGCATTTTTATGCATTTTCAGAGTTTGTAATAACTTACCTTCTTGATGTGCATTAAGTTTTGAAGAGATTATTACCAGAAAAGTTTCATTTTCTCCCAAAAATAAGTATTTGAGATTGAATGGTAACGGCTTCAAATCATGTTTTGGTGGTTGAACACTTGAAGGTATGGAATCAATTGATTGTGGTGGCAATTCTTCAATTTGTGGTCTCCAATTACATGCCTTTGATTCTTCCTGAAAATAGACCATTTGCAAATCGTCAGATTCATTAATCTCAATTTCACTGGAAGTGGTTTGAAATTGAACATGAACTAATTTTTCAATAAAGTTCACTTCCTGTAAATCGTTATTATCTCCAGGTTGCTTGCAAATGTTGAAAATATTCATCTCCAATGTCATGTTTTCAAATGATAGCTTCATCAGTCCATTCCTACAATTAATCAATGCATTAGAAGTTGCAAGAAATGGACGTCCTAAAATGACAGGAATTGAATTACATGTTTCAATAGGTTATGTATCCAAGACAATAAAATCTACAGGGTATATGAATTTATCAACTTGTACTAACACATCCTCAATTATTCCTCTAGGCACTTTTACAGATCTATCAGCAAGTAAAAGAGTTACAGAAGTTGGTTTTAACTCACCTAGATTGAGACTTTGAAAAACCGAATAAGTAAATTCACACTAGCTTCAAGATCAAGTAAAGCTCTTTCAATTTTATGTTCTCCAATAAAGCAAGAAATTGTAGGACAACTAGGGTCTTTATATTTCAAAGCATTATTGTTCTGAAGAATAACATGTACTTGTTCGGCTAAAAATGCTTTCTTTTTCACATTTAGTTTTCTCTTCACAGTGCACAGATCTTTCAAAAATTTAGCATAGGAAGGTACCTGTTCAATAGCATCCAATAAAGGTATATTGATCCTTACCTATTTGAAAGTTTCAAAGATTTCAGAGTTGTGATTGACTTTCCTTTGTTTGGTCATGGCATGAGGAAATGGAAGTACAGGTGAGAAATCAGTCTTTTCTTTGCAATGTTCAGATTCAACCCCTTCTTTACCCTCAAAGATTAACTCATTATCTTTCTCACAAGGTTCAAGAGTGGGTTTTTCAATAACCTTACCACTACGAAGAGTAGTAACTGCTTTGACGTGATCCATATGTTGGCTTCCAGAACTACTTGCATTTGCATTATATTGCCCCCTGGGATTTTGCTGTGGTTGAGATGGAAACTTACCTTTCTCTCGAAAACTAAGAGCAGATGTGAACTTTGCAAGAGTATCTTTAAGATCTGCCATGGTTTGAGCATTTTGAGTATTGATTGTCTCCTGCTTTTCAATGAATGCATGCAATGTTTCCTCAAGATTTCTTCTAAGAGGTGGAGCATAAGGATGTGCATATCTATAAGAATTTTAAAAAGTGTGGTGTGCCTGAAACGGTGGTTGTGAAGTTTGTGCATTATTGTTACCACTCTTCCAACTGAAATTTAGGTGATTTCTCCAACCAGGGTTGTATGTTTGCGAGTATGGGTTATGATTGGGCCTTTAAAAACTGTTTAAAGCATGGGCTTGTTCATAGAGGCATTCCTTGAAAGAAGGCAAAGTTGGACAGTCATTGGTTGCATGTTTATTTGTTTCACAGATTTGACACATAATGTCTTGAACAGATTTTAATTGACCACTCTTTTTACATTCAAATGCCTCGACTTTTCTAGCTAAAGATTCAAATTTGGCTTGGAGGTCATGATCTTTCCTAAGATTGTACATACCTCCACTAGATGTATGAGGTTGAGTTTTACCTGGTGCCTCATAAGTACCCGTAGTGTCCTAATTTTGAGCCTTTTCAGCTAGCAAATCTAGGTACTCCATTGCTTTATCAGGGTCTTTATTTTCAAAAGTTCTATTGCACATCAATTCCATTATTTGTTTATCTTTAGGTGTTAACCCTTCATAAAATTGTGAAACTAATTTCCATGTTTCAAAACCACGATGAGGGCAAGTATTAAACAAGTCTCGATACCTATCCCAACATTGGTAAAATGTTTCACCTGGTTTTTAAGTGAAAGTGGTGATTTTTTTTTTTAAAAGAATTTGTCTGAAATAGGTGCTAAAATTAAAATTAAAATGAGATGCATCAGGAGAAAAAACCATGCATGAGGGTGCACTTGTTCTTGTGGGATTCATGTGGTCTCTAAGTGTTCTAACAAGGTTATTCTCATTATGAAGTGACTGGTTATCTTCTTCGACCATATTTTCTGAAAATGATGAGGATACCCTACAAAGTATACCACTTAATGTACGTGACCAAACTCTCATACACGTGTAGGAAGAGAATAAAAGGAAGAAGAAAGCAAAAGAAAAGGAAACAAAACAAAAGAAACAAAGTTAGATACACGAAAAGTGAAAAGAGAAAATAAAATAAATATTATAATTTATATAAGAATTTACCTCCCCGGCAATGACACCAAAAACTTGACACGACCAAAAGATTGATGTCTTCTCCCAAGTGTAGGAGTGTCGAAGTAATAAATAACCCGACAAGACCGGGGTCGAACCACAGGGAGGTTAACTATATCAATTATAAACAACAACAACAACAAGAAGTTAAAGAGGACTTTGAGATGTAAGATTAATGTGAGGATTAAACACTGATAAAAAAAAATGTCAAGGTTAGAGGATCCACTAATGGTATTTCAAACAAGTATAGTATAAACTCCTTTTATTACTCAACTGGAAACCACACATAAAGGAGGTTCCAATCGGATGATTTGTCATTAATAGCTCATTATAAATTGTTAACATGATCATATTAATTATCTTATTTAAGTAACACCAAACTTTTAAATATTATCAGGAATTCATGATGCTAACTTATGTTAACAACAAATCAAGTTCCTTTCATAGCACAAGTGTAGGTTATACTATACGGTTGGGCTATGAAAGTGTCAAGCATTTGTTGTACCAAGTGTTATACAACACAAATCTAGATTAACCATTTAACAAGCAAGGTATTAAGAATTAATAAGATAAAAATGATAAGACATGTTAATAGCAAGTTGTTTAGGATATAAGCATTGAAGTCCATATTGAGTTTATATTATACTTATTCTTACACCTTTAGTGTAACCTTTTCACTTTGACATAATAAACGTAGCTAAACATAATGAAGAAGAGAAACATAAATAAATAAGATAAGAACATAAATAAGATATAAGTTAATTAAGTAAAGGAAAGAAAATGAAAAGCATAAACATGATATTAATGAAAGCAAAACTTAAGCATTACAAAGATATAAAGAGAGAGAGAGAGAGAGAGAGAGAGAGAGAGAGCAAGATCCTGATCTGAACAACCAAGCTCTTAAATGCATCGCAAATACCTCCTTTTATAGGTCAAAATTTGGAACTATTGATTTAATGACTAATTGTTGAGTGAGTGGCCAACTCTTGACTTGGTGACAATCCTTATCTTCTTGTCTAAACAAAACGTCATTGCTAACGTCATAATTCGAACAGACTTGAATCATGAAAATTCTAGGAAATTGTCTCAGCTTTCCCACAAAAACAATTGAGGTCATTTGGACTTCTAGAACTCAAGATATGGGCTAAACACTGAATAGTGTCTAGGCTGCAGGACAGATTCTGACTTCTTCATTGTTGCTACAGTTGGGACTTGAAAATGACCTTTTTAAATCTTGGACCCCCATGAAAGTTTTAGGCCTATGTATTAGCTTTCCATCCATATAAAGCAGATCTAAATCCAAGATCTACACTCCCAGATATGACTCGACGACCGAACAGTGTTCCAGTTTGGACTGAATCAATATCTCTTTTCTATGTTTGGCCCTCTCTTTGTCCTTTCAATTTCAGTACTTAAACTCATCAATCAATCCTTTCATTTATGTGATAAACCTGCATTTAAGATGAACATTTACCATAAATTAAAGGTATCTTATTGTATCAGACTTGTTATTATAAAACATGCTTTAGTTAAGGAGTTATTGACACTTCAAGTGCAAAATGTTGTTATAAAACCTTGATAAAAATACACTTTTAAGTACTAATCACTTATCTAAACATAATGAAAGATAGAAACATAAATAAACAAGAGGAGAACATGATTATATAAGTATAGTAAAGGAAATGAAAGACATAAACAAGAGATTAATGAAAGCAAAACTTAAGCATTACAAAAATATAAAGAAATAAAGCAAGAATATAATCTTGATCTGAAAACCAAGATGTCTAAATGCATGGCAAATGCCTTTTTTTTGTGGGCCAAAATTCAAAAACATTGATTTGATGACTAATTGTTGAATGGGTGGCCACATCTTGACTTGGTGACATTCTTTATTTTCTTGTCTGAACAAAACATCATTGCTAACATCAGAATTTGAACAGATAGTCTTCATGAAAGTTCTGGGAAATTCTCTCAGCTTTCCAACAAAACAAGAATCGGTGTATTTGAACTTCTAGAACTCGAGATATGGACTGAACAGTGTCTAAGCTGCAGGACAGATTCTGACTTCTCTGTTGTTGCTACCTTTTAAACTTGAAAACTGCACTTTTAAATCTTGGACTCTTCATAAAAGTTTTAGGCCTATGTCTTAGCTTTCCATATATATAAACCAGACCTAAATCCAAGTTCTACAGCTCCAGTTATGATTCAAAAACCAAATGTTGTTCCAATTTGGACTGAACCAGCATCTCTTTTCTATGTTTGACCCTCTCTTTGTCCTTTAAATTTCAGTGCTTAAACTCATCAATCAATCCTTTCATTTATGTGATAGACCTGAATTCAAGATGAACATTTACCATAAATTAAAGGTATCTTATATTATCAAAATTGTTATTATAAAACATGCTCTAGTTAAGGAGTTATTGATACTTCAAGTGCAAAATGATGATATAAAACCTTGAAACAAATGCATTTTTAAGTACTAATCACACCCCCTAACCAGCTTATTACTAGTCCCTAGTAATCAAAGCATTAAAATAGAACACTAATAAAAAAAATAACAATCTCAACTCAAAGGAGTTAACCTATCCCAACATTGGTAAAATATTTCTCCTGATTTTTGAGTGAATATGGTGATTTGTCTTTTGAAAGATTTTGTTCTATGAGAAGGGAAAAACTTCTTTAAACATTGTTGTTGCATTTCATCTCAAACACGAATAGATCCTGACCTAAGATTTTATAGCCATCTTTTAGCTTTATCTTTTAAGGAAAAAGGAAAAAGCTTTTAATCTAATGGTGTTCATGCTATAATTTAAGTCATTATAAGTGTTACAAACTTCTTCAAATTCCCTTAAATGCAAGCATGGATTTTCTAGATCTAAGCCATGAAAAGTAGGTAAAAGTTGAATAATGCCTGGCTTAAAATTAAAATGAGATGCATCAGGAAGAAAAATTATACATGATCGTGCACTTGTTCTTGTTGGATTCATGTAGTCTCTAAGTGTTCTAACACGATTATTTTCATTATAAAGCGACTGGTTATCCTCTTCGGCCATGTTTTCTGAAAATGATGAGGATTTCCTAGAAAGTCTTATGGAATCGTTACTCGTTAAAGTGGGTGTCTGGTCACTCCAAACCTGAATGACGGCTCAAAAGGGTCATCACATTTGATCCGATCGTTGGATCACGCTCAAAGTTTTACAAGAGTTTCCGGAGGCTGTTTTGCTTGTAGTACCTATGGAATCCCTACTCGTTGAAGCGGAAGTTTAGTCGTACTAGACCTGAATAACAGCTCAAAAGGGCCATAACTTTTTTATTCGACCATGGATCCCACTTAAAATTTTACAAGAGTTTCTGGGGCCATTTCAGTGGAGTAGCATGGAATTGCTACTTGGTGAAGTTGATATGTGGTTGCCCCACACCGGAATAACAGCTTAAAATAGCAATAAGTTTTAATCCAACTGTTGGATCGCGCTCAAATGTTTACAGGAGTTTTCGGAGGCCGTTTTCCTTGTAGTACTTATGCAATCCCTACTCGTTGAAGAGGAGGTCTTAACGCGCCAAACTTGAATAATGGCTCAAAAGGGATATAACTTTTGACCTGATAGTTGGATTGCGCTTAAACTTTAACAGGAGTTTCTGGAGGCCGTTTCTGTGTAGTAGCTATGGAATCGCTACTTGGTGAAGTTGATGTGTGGTTGCCCCACACCGGAATAACAATTTAAAAGGGTCATAACTTTTAATCCGACCGTTGGATCGCGCTCAAAGTTTTACAGGAGTTTTCGGAGGCCATTTTGCTTGTAGTGGTTATGGAATCCCTATTCGTTGAAGCGAAGGTCTAGTCGCTCCAGACCTAAATAACAGCTCAAAAGGGTTATAAATTTTGATCCGATCATTGGATCGCGCTCTTAGTTTTATAGGAGTTTCCAGATGCCTTTTTGCTATAATACCTATGGAATCGCTAATCATTGAAGTGGAGGTCTGGTCGTGCCAGACTTGAATAACAGCTCAAAAGGTCATAACTTTTGATCTGACTATTGGACCACGCTCAACATTTTACAGGAGTTTTCGGAGGCTGTTTTCCATAGAGTAGCTATGGAATCGTTACTTGGTGATGTTGATGTTTGGTTGCCCCACACCGGAATAACATTTTAAAATGGCCATAACATTTAATCCGACCATTGGATCGCACTTAAATTCTTACTGTTATAACCCAATTTTTGACCATTTTTATTTTAATTATTATTATTATTATTTTATTTACTGAAAAGGATAAAAAATGATGATGATGATAAAAAAAACAATAATGATAAAAAAAAATAATAATAGTAAAATGAGATAAATGAAGAATGAATTAAAATTTGGGTTAAGGGCAACATGATTAGAAGTTTTGGGGTTTAATTAAACTTTGAAATTAATCTAATTAAGTTTGGAATTAATTAATCCAATTAAAGGTTTAATTGGAGAATTGATAAGTTTTAAGACTTAATTGAGCTTGGAATTAATTTAATTAATCCAATCAAGGGTTTAATTGGAGAATTGATTGATAAGTTTTGAGACTTAATTGAGCTTGGAATTAATTTAATTAATCCAATCAAGGGTTTAATTGGAGAATTGATAAGTTTTTAGACTTAATTAAGCTTGAAATTAATTTAATTCATCCAATCAAGGGTTTAATTGGAGAATTGATAAGTTTTGACACTTAATTAAGCTTGGAATTAATTTAATTAATCCAATCAGGGGCTTAATTGGAGAATTGATAAGTTTTGAAACTTAATTGAGCTTGAAACTAGTTTAATTTATCAAATCATGGGCTTAATTGGAGAATTGATAAGTTTTAGACTTAATTAGACTTTGATTTAATTAAATCAGGGACTTAATTGAAGAAATATTAAAGTTTGGGGTCAAAATTACAAAATTAAAATCCAAGGATTAACTTGTAAAAGGCGCCGAAATGCAGGGGCCAACTACAGTTTAAACCAGGGACTTAATTACAAGACTTTTGAAATTGCAGGGGTCGAAATGTAAAAGGGCCACTTTTTTTATCTCCAAATGGCGTCGTTTTGAAAGGGACATTGTTCATCTTCTTCTCCTTTAAGTTAGTGACCGTTTCTGTAGTAATGGAGGGAGGAACGTTGCAGCAGTAAATCATCGTCCGTTGGGCGCCTTAATGGTGGCCGACCGTTGGCCTACCGCCCGTTATCAACCCGCCGATGCCCTATATAAACCGAGTAGCACCGAAGAGGAGGAGGTTGGAGAGAGTGAGATAAAAACAGAGGAGAGAGACAGAGAAAAAAAAACCCGAAACAAGACAGACACAAATAAACCAGAAGGATTCTTAAGTTTTCTGGTTAAACCCAAGACCAGAAGTGAGCCTTTCCCTCACCAATATCAGCCTAAAACAACAATAAACGAAACTGACCGAGAGAGAGTATAAGTTCGTTCTGAAAACAGAGCAAAAGAAACGAAGAAAAATAAACAGAAACAGAGACGTAGGAAAGGAATACAACGTGAAAAGCAGAAGGTGTAAGAAGAAAGTCAAAGGCAGAAGCGTCGTCCTCAGCAATCACGCGCAAATTCCCTGCAAACGAACCAGGTAAGTCTCCTGCTCTGTTTTCCCCGCTTTGCCTTATTTCATTTTCGTCGTCTGTGCTTAATTCAATAGCAGGGCCATGCACGTGTGATTTAGATCACCCGTGCCTAGTGTGGCCCAGCTGGGTCACTGGTTTGGGCCAGTGACTGGGCTGGGCTGGCTGGGTCTAGCCCAGCCCATGAGGGCTACGCTGTGCCCAACCCCAAAAACATAAAAAAATATAAAAAAATAAAAAAATAAAAAAATAGAAAAATATGTGTATGCATGAATAAAAATAATATAAATCTACTGGTTTATTCACCAACGCCAGAGTCGGGAATAAAGTACTGGTTTAAATTTATATTATTTTTAATTCGTTATATTTTATTTTATTTAGCAAAAAAAAATAATAAAAAATATATGTGCATGTATAAAAATTTTTATTGGTTTATTCACTGACGCCAGAGTCAGGAATAAAAACACTGATTTAATTTGTTTGTTTTGTTTATTTGTTTTTCTATTGTACTACATAAGAAATAAAAAATATGTAGACGTGTAATCAAATGAATTTAGCTTGTTTGTTTATTCGCTAGCGTTAGAGTCAGGAACAAAAAAATATTAATCTGAATTTATAGCTACGCAATAGTTACCAACGCCAGAGTTGGAATTATTCGTACTTGAATATTCACTGACGCCAGAGTCAGGAATATTGTGAATAAATCATCAGAACGTAAACCAATAAAGATTTAGCAATTTAAGACAAAAAACAGCAATGCAGTTTGCCTTAGGCAAAACGTTTAAGGGGTGATAATATCTTCCCTTTTACGTAACCAGTCCCGAACCATAGAATCTCTGTTGACCAGTTAGGGTTCCTAGTGACCATAATACTAGGTGGCGACTCCCCAAACAAGATTGTTTTTTTTCTCTCTCTAAAAGAACAAGATGCCAGAAATCTATTATTTTCTTCCATAATTCTAGAGGATTATTTTGTGGGCCGCCGCGATGTCGGGTGCGACCCTTACAAGAGTTTCAGGAGGCTGGTTTGCTTGTAGTACCTATAAAATCCCTATTCATTGAAGCGGAGGTCTCGTCGCGCCAGACCTGAATAACGGCTCAAAAGGGTCATAACTTTTGATTCGACCGTTGAATCGTTCTCAAATGTTTACAAAAGTTTCTGGAGGGCGACTTCGGTCGAGTAGCTATGCAATCGCTACTTGATGAAGTTGATGTGTGGTTGCCCCACACCGGAATAACAACTTAAAAGCATCATAACTTTTAATCTGACTGTTGGATAACGCTCAAAGTTTTACAAGAATTATGATTATCGACTCCTACGGGTGATGATGATAATAGTGAAATTGGTATCGGTAATGTGTTAAGCGAAAATAATCATGGTGATCGTATGAGATTTTAAATGGAGGTTGATAATGGAAGAGGAAAAGGCTTTTAGTAGTTGAAGGAGAAAGAGTTTCCAATGAAAACCAAAAGGGAGAAATGAATAAAATATGAATGCATGTTTGCCTTTTTAAATTGCAGGATATTTGTATTGTTATATTATTGTGATATTCATATTTCAATAATATGTATTTTGTTTTCAAGGCCATCGCATGCACGATAGGAGTAGATTCTAGCTTGGGTTCACTTTTTGTAATTTAGATTCTAAGGAGTATACCCTTGTATTTGGTAATATTACAACTTTTATATAACCCAATTTGTATAATTGATGTTTAAAATTGAATAGATGAATTTAATTCTGTAGTTTGTATAACCATGTTCCATATATGCATGTTTATATCTTTATCCATCCATAATCATAATTGTTGTACATTGTATATCATAAACATTGTGGTTGATATAAATGATGATGTTTGTGGGATTGAGACCCAGGATGATTGGGTTGAATTGAGTTAGGAGATGTGGTATATTAGAAGTATAAACAAGTCGTATGTCGATAACTTAGGACCTCCCGGTATAGGAGAGACTCCGTCAAAATTCCGATACACTTTAATACAAACACCATGAATATATATATATATATATATATATATATATATATATATAACTAATCACTCTATTTATCAGTTAACATGAGATCGTTGCTTTATCTCGGATATGGAGATGTTACATTTTGGTATCAGAGCCCAGGTTGATATTCCGAGGATAGGAATAAGTATAAGGTTATGACATGTGGTTCAGAATGGTGAGAACAAGGCAAGGAGCCAGGACTGATCCATTCCCAATCCGGGGAAGTGATCAGAGTTTTCATTATGAAAGTGATCCAGATTGGGATCCCTTGATAGACACTTCCTCCCATGTACATACAACATCAATATACTCTGCAAGGGGTGAGACAGTGAGACGTCAAGGTGATTCGTTTCCCATCAAGTTAGGGTAATAATGCCCGGTGTATCAGACATATGGGGGGAGATAATATACCCTTATCAGTGGCACTAGTAGTCGAGTCAAACCCATTTTTTGATTCCACTTCTATGGATCATATAGTGAGAGTTGTAGCATAGGAATGGAAGCAAGAGCCTCTAGTACAGCTCTTAGATTACGGGGAGTAGTCACCATAGTGTAGTGGGTGAGGTGTATGAGAGGGATGGGTTGTATGACTTACTGTGGTGAAGAAGATGTTGAGGTTGCTGGGCTTTGGCTGAAAGAAACAAAAAAAAAGGAAAGAAGGATAACACACTTCGTTTATGCATTGATTATTGTCAATTGAATAAAGTGCGGTGAAGAACAAGTACCCATTCCCACGAATAGATAATTTCTAGGGTCGTATTGGGTATTATAGGAGGTTTATTGAGGGGTTCTCCACCATAGCATAACCTTTGACTAAGCTAACCCACAAGGAAGTCATGTTTATTTGGTCGAAAGGTTGTGAAGCGAACTTTCGAGAATTGAAGGAGAGACTCACTTCTGCTCCTACGTTTTGTTTTTGCCTATGAAAATGACTGATTCGGTGGATAAGCTAGCAAAATTATATGTAAATGAAGTAATCAGACTTTATGGAGTGCCAGAGTTGATTATATCGAATCGGGATCCAAGGTTCACAATGTCGAGATTATGGCCTAGCTTACAACGAGCATTGAGGACAAGATTGAATCTAAGCACAACATTTCATCCTCAGACGGATGGTCAATCTGGAAGGACCATTCAAACTCTTGAGGATCTCCTGGGGTCCTGTGTGCTGGAGTTCGGAGGGAACTAGGAAGATCTCCTGTCATTCGTGGAGTTTACTTATAATAGCCATCAAGTTACTATTGGTATGGCTCCATATGAAGCATTGTATGGGAGGAAATGTTATACCCTAATTTGTTGGGAGGAAGTAGGGAAAAAAAATGGAAGCTTTTGGGACCTGAAATGGTGCAACTGACAACTAACAAGGTGAGGGTGATCAACAAGAGGATGAAGGAAGCCCAGGATAGATAAAAAAAAAAGTTATGTAGATAACCAAAGAACTTTAGAATTCCAAGTGAGGGATAAGGTATTTTTGAAGATAGCGCCTTGGAAAAGCATCATTCGATTTGGAGTAAAAGGGAAATTAGCTCCGAGATATATTGGCCCTTTCGAGATTAAGGAAAGAATCAGACCAATTGCCTATCGTTTAGAGATGCCTGCATATTTAGATAAGATTCACAATGTGTTCCATGTGTCGTTGCTGCAAAAGGCCAAGATAGGCCCCTTACGGGTATTGCCATACGATCCTATGAAGATTAAAGGGGATCTAACCATGGAAGCTAAGCCTGTCAAGATCTTGGATTGAGATGTAAGGGTGTTAAGGAATAAGAGAGTTTCCCTGGTGAGAGTATTGTGGAGAAACTCCCGAATAGAAAAAGAAACATGGGAAAGAGAATCCGAGATGAAGCAAAAATTCATGCATTTATTCTTCGACATAGGTACATAACTTAAATTTCAAGGATGAAATTTCTATTAGAAGGGGAGAATGTAAACCCCGGGGAAAACTAAAGGTTGCTTAGATTGCAAACTAACTACAAGAGAAATAAAAGTGAAGAAATTAATACATATAGTTAAATAAAAAACAGGAATTCAAAAATTTTTGAATATAAGTTTCTGGACGAAATGTTTCGAGACATTATCAATCAACCCGAAAATGTTGAGGGTTGGATTAAATTAATGAAAATAAAATAAACTAAAAGTTGTGGGGTGAAATTATAAGAAATTAAAAGAGGTATAACTTAATTCTAAGAAGAAAAAAAGATGTGGGGGCATAAATGCAAATAAGAAAAATTATAGAGCATAAATACTCTTATTCTCACCAAAAATCTGCAACAATCGTAAGGAAAGAAAAGAGGGAGTTTTTGTATCCATTCTTGCAAAATCAATAGAGAAACACTAAAATTTCAAGAACCTATCCAAGATTAAGGGTTTATAGATGGAATAAACACTTGTGGGCAAGGGATTAACAAGAAAATTGAACAAGAAGAGAAGATGGAGGGCTGGCTGTCATTAGATAAGAAAGGAGGGAGTTGAAAATCTTCAACTGGATTGAAGATCAAAACCTTAATTCGTACCGGGTAAGATGTTTTAAACATAATCTTATAAATCATTTCAAATTCGATAATGAATTGATGCCTTGATGTGAGATATAGATTAGGGTTCTTAGACTTGAATTGGGGGAAAAGTATTTGTTGTTAAAATTAAGTTAATTCATGTGCGGTATGTGATTGGGGATGTGAAACCATGATATTTTACCTAGAAAATGTTTGTTGATGAGCGATTTTGACTATATTAGAGGCAGAACTGGGTTCTCCTTTATTCAGAGAACTTGTAGCCTCATGTCTTAACTTTCCAACGAGACTAATCTCGTTTGAATAGAAGTTCTATAACTCCAGATATGGTTAAAAATCTGAGGAGAGGTCAGATAGTAACAGTTCAAAAAACGAGACAATAACAATTGGACAGTAACAGTCCAAATGTTTGTTGATGAGCAATTTTGACTATCTTAGAGGAAGAATTGGGTTCTCCTTTCTTCAGAGAACTTGTAGCCTCATGTCTTAGCTTTCCAACGAGACTAATCTCACTTGAATCGGAGATCTATAACTCCAGATATGGTTAAAAATTCAAGGAAATGTCAGACAGTATTAGTTCAAAAACGAGACAATAACAATCTAAATGTTTGTTGATTAGCGATTTTGACTGTCTTAGAGGCAGAACTGGGTTCTCCTTCTTCAAATAACTTGTAGCCTTATGTCTTAGCTTTCTAACGAGACTAATCTTGCTTGAATCGGAGGTCTATAACTCCAGATATATTATGATTATAAGATTCAGGAGTCGCCACCTTGTATTATGGTTACTAGAAAACATATGGTCTGTGAGAGTCTGAGTAAGGGACTGATTGTGCGGGGGAAAGATGCATCACCCCCAGTACACCCTATCTAAGGTAAGCTGCATTATTGTTTGATTGTTTTTATATGTCAAGTTTCTATTCATTGGTCTCATCAAAGATTCAAGACAGATCTCTTTTCGTGAGAGAATCTCTACCTTATTGAGTGAAATCCTAGTCATTCTAAAGTCCAAATTATAGCATTGCATTTTTTTTTTTTTTGTATCTTTAATACTTTAAGGTATACTCTACTACAGTTTTACACCCTCAAATATTAAAATCTACATCTAAACCCCAATATAAAATGAGCAAAATGATTGGTGGAGGGTTTTTGATATTTTGGTCAAATCCTAATGGATAATCATAAATTAGTTATGATATCTATTTTTTTCATTTCAAAACATGAGAAAGATGCATTTTTGTTTTTTTTATAAAAGGGTATGCTTAAACCTATGGTCGGCTGGTCTTGTTGTTGATTGGTGGTGGAGCTGTGGGTGGAGACACCGGCGACTAGTGCTGGCGTTGGCTTTTGGGTGAAAACTTGTGGCAAAAGGGAAGAAGTTCACAACAATTGCCTTTGTCGCAGGTGAAAGGATGGGTTAGTGAAGGAAGTTAACTGCACCTGGTCACAGCGATGCTGAGGTGGTGGCGTTTGGGAACATGATAGGGAGAGAAGGGGGGAAACGATAATGGCAAAAAAAACATGGGGGAAAGGCTGTTTTTTTTTTCTATTTTTTCTCCCAATTTTCTTCCTCATCAGGCCATGAAATCCACTCGTATTTATAGAGGGTGGAAAAGGGGCTTTTTGCTTTAATGGTGTTAAATTTTTCCATGAAATCCACCCCAAAGGATCCCAACCGTTGGCTCAAAGTGGTCATCATGAATTGTCAAAGTTGCTGCAGAAGGGTTGGTTAGGTTGGCCACTTTAAGGCGGTGCTACAATAGCTATGGCGTCAATCAGCCAGAAAGGACTACACTAATGTGTAATCAAATGTATCGTCACCGTTTGTGTGCAAGTTTTGTCAAAATTGGTGGAGAGATGAGGCATTAAATATCTTATGAAGGAGGCCACTCGAGCAGCTTTTTCTGACGAAATGAAGAAGATGAACAATCATCAGACAGCGCATCGTCTGGTCCTTTTTTTATTGTTCAAAACAACTTCATTTTAGGGATTTAGGGTTTTAATTTAGGAATTTGGCCAAAGTTCAATTTGGTCCTCCATCTTTTAATTTTTTCAATTAAGCCCCTAATTAACCTTAAACTTCTAATTTTATGCAATTTTACCCCTGTTGAACTTCAATGTCAGCCCTAGATTTCAACACCCTTTTTATTTTGGTCCTAATTCTTGAATTTATGCAATTTGACTCTCAATTAACCATTAAACTTTCAATTTTCTTCAATTTCACCCTTGATTGCAATCAATTGAGTCCCCATAGGTCTTGCAAAATTGTCCTTGACTGCAAATTTCTTAAATTTAACCCTTAATTGACCCCAAAACTTTGATTTTCTTGTGATTATACCCTTGATTTGAATAAATTAACTTGGTAAAAATTAAATTTGGTTTCATAGAAATTTTAATTTTCTCAAATTAAGCCCAAATTGGGCTCCCAAACTTAATTTTTCACCAATTAATCACTTAATAAAATTAATTTGACTCATTTAGAGTATAATTAAGTCCTTACGCCTAATTAAATCATTCAATTGGACCCAAATTAATTCTTAAACATAATTAAACTTTAATTTGGCTCATGATTAAATCAAAGTGGTCTATTAAAATCTAATTATAGAATTAGGCTTAATTTTTATGCATATTTGTTCAATAATCATGTAACTTGATCTTGAATTTGCATAGTCTTCAGTTTTGGATATAATAGGGTACAATTATGCTCTCGATTTCATCCAATATTGTAGCTTGATTTTTTTCTATATTTGAAATTCTCTTAGCTTGCTTTTGCCAAAATATCAATCTTCTTGTTATTATTTTTTTTTATTTTGGAGAGAAAAAAAAGGTGAATTTAGAGAATGACCCAGAAATGAGTTATGATAGTTGCCCTCTTATTTACAATACTTACGACAGGAAGTCTCGTAAGAGACTTTAGGTAGTAAGTTTTGTACAGAAGAAAAAAGGAATGAGAGACAATGGATTCACTAGATCACGAAATGGTTAATCTTTCTAAATATGTTTGAAATGAAGGCTCAAAAGCGCACTTAGAGGAACAAGAGATGGGGTTAGAAAGTGCACTATCCGAATGACAAGGGCTAGAAAGCATACTTAAAGGAAAAAAAAAAAGATAGGGTTCGTAAAGAAAAAGATGATCTTTGTGAAAAACCTGAAAGACTTTTTTTTGAAGTGGTATGGTTGTACCAGGCAACTTGCCAATTGGTAAAATTCAAAGATTTTGAAATGGTTAAATTATCATGGGTAACCCTCCAAGATAAAAAAAAAAAAATACAAAGGTTTTTCCAAAGTGGTCTCATTGTAATGGGTGACCTATCTAGGTAGAAGAAAAATACAAAGTTTTTTTTTCGAGTGATCTCATTGTAATGGGTGACCTGATCAGGTGAAAAATACAAAGATTTTCAATGTGGTCTTATTGTAATGGGCGACCTACCTAGGAGAAAAAATACAAATATTTTCCAAGGTGGTAGTGGTCTTATTGCAATGGACAACCTGCTTAGGAGGAAAAAACGAAGATTTTTCAAAGTGGCATAGGAGGAAAAATACAGAGATTTTTTAAAGATGGATGACCTGGCAAAGTGGGAAAATACAAAGATTTTCTAAGTGGTCTAATTATAATAAGCGACCTGCCCATGTGAAAAATACAATGATTTTTAGCGTGGTCTCATTGTAATAGGTGATCTACCCAAATGAAGAAATACAAAGATTTTTTAAAGTGTTCTTATTATAATGAGTGACCTGACCAGGCGGAAAAATTATATGATTTTTCAGAGTGGCCTCATTGTAATGGGCGACTTACCCAAGTGAAAAATACAAAGATTTTTCAAAGTAGCCTTATTGTAATGGACAACCTACCCAAGTGAAAAGGGCAAAGATTTTTCAAAGTAGTATTATTGTAATGGGCAATATGTCCAGATGGAAAAAAATAAATATTTTTCAAAGTGGTCTCATTGTAATGGGTGACCTACCCAGGTGAAAATGCGAAGATTTTTCAAAGTGGTATCATTGTAATAGGTAACTTGCCTAGATAAAAAATGCAAAGATTTTTCAAAGTGGTTTGATTGTAATGGGCGACCTGCCTAGGTGAAAAATACAACTTACTTGGCAAAAGGATTTGGCCTGAGGTGTCTTGATGGGACGACATGATAGAGCTCAAAAGTGCATTATTTAGGAGATGAAAGCTCAAATGAGCACTCAAAGGGAAAAGAGGTAGAGGGGGGACGAGGGCTCAAAGGTACACTCGTAAGAAAGTATGGTTAGAAAATGCACTACCTGAGAGATCAAAGCTCAGATGAGCCACTCGAAAGGAGTAGGGTTAGAAAACGCACTACCCAAAAGATGAAGGTTCAAAGGTGCACTCAATAAAAGATGAGATGTAGAGATAGAGATAAGGCTAGAAAGCGTACCATCTAAGAAGCGAGGCCTAGAAAGCGCACTCGGAAGGGAAAGATGAGATAGGGCTAGAAAACACAATATCTGATAAGTGAGGGCTCAAAGGCGCACTCAAAAGAGATTTGCTAGTAAGACACTAGTTTGTCAAAGATCAATGCATTATGATTAATATGCATGTATACTTACCTAGAAAATATAGGTCCCCTTTCTTCGTTAACTTTCCTCTTTAAAAGTTTGAGTCTCTATAGTAAGCTTCAATGGATTTTTTGCTCTTACTTACTCAAACACAACTTGTGATCTTGACCTCTAGGAGATCACTTGAATTTCCAGAACTCGTATGTTAGAACAAACACCAATTTGATTTCTGTTTTTGTACTAAAACCTTGATTTCCCAAAAATCATTATGAAAACATGGGATCATGCATAGTGTCTAAAGAAAAGGGAAACACACCAAATAATTCTTGGTGCAGTGGTTATTAGTAAAGGGTGTGCTCGTGTAGGTGTGTTATTTGCATGAAACAACAACAAAAATGAACGCACATCATGAACACAAGAAAACACATGATCTTACTAAAAAGAAATGCTCATTTGACAGAAAACAACTTATGGCATTATAAGCCAAGTTGCTGACAAAACTGAAACAGATCAAAACAGACAAGATCAAACAAAACGCAATAATATGAGTATGCTTCATCTTCCTATTCTGGTACACTTCCCCTCCAGCTAGCCTCTTCATGAAAGCTTTTGCAAGGATCTCATCAACGGTGTGGACATAAAACTGTAGTAGAACTTCATCCTCTTTAAATTCGAGTCCCTCAGGAATTCATGCTACCTTTTTCGCACCTTGCTCTTACCATTAGTTTTTTTAAATCTCCCAGGGATTCCACCCCTAATGCATTTACTTATCCACTACTTAAAGCATGATTAGGTGGATGGTTTGTACTCATATTTGAAGTTTCTTTTAATGTTATCCACTTAGCTTTAATCAACTGCATGAGCCTCTTCTTGAAGGCATGAATGAATGATATACCTTGCAGCACCAGCATTGTACTTGTAGGTAAGGTCTAGCTTGTGCTAGTTAGGGTAAGGCGGCTGTAGGGATGCCAAGGGTTCGAGAGCTACATGCTTGATGCTTAGTAGCTTCTGGTACATCTCATTTAGGGGCAACAGTAATAGAGCTGGACCCTTTGGTAATTTTTCTTCGAGAAATTTTCAATTTGGTTTTTGGCTTAGAGCTTTAGAGGCTTAGGTTTTCTAATAGGAAATAAGGAGTTGATGTTGGCAATTTGGTATGGAATGTGGTAGTTTTGAAGTTGGTTTTTCCTACCCCTATAGCCACCTTTAACATGGTCAACCTCATTCCTTTTCCCTTTGAAGCCCCTTTTCTCGGTAAGCATTGAAATTCTACCACTCCTGACTCTTTGCTTTATACGCTCAGCTACCTCCACAATGTCAGTGAATTGTGTCAAACTACCCATCACATGCTCATAGTATGACACCTTGAACATGTTGGCAAATAGAGTGACCATTTCTTATCCGAGAGTGGGGGATGCACTTGGGAAGCTAGATCTCTCAATCTCTAGGCATATTCCCTTATGCTTTCTATGTCTTTTTTTTCATATTAGACAAGTTGGTTTCGTCAAGAGTGATATCTATGTTGTACTTGTATTGCTTGACAAAATATCCTCCAGATCTTTCCATCTTTTGGATCTTTGTGTTGTTCAATTTCATGTACCAACTTAATGTTACCCCACTAAAACTATCATTGAAAAAATGAATTAGTAGTTTCTCATCGTGTACTACTTCTGTCATTTTATTGCAGTAAGACTTGAGATGAGTCATAGGGCATTAAGTTCTAATGTATTTGATAAACTCGAGAACACGGAACTTCTTTGTTACAACTACATTCGGGACCAGACACATTTATACGGCATGTACTGATACAAGTCTACCCCTTCAATAGCCTTAATTCTAGCTTCTAGTGTTACCATCTTATCTTGATCAATGTCATCAAATGACTTTCTCTTGTGGGACTCGTTAGTGAAAGCATCTACAACTGCAAGGGCTGACGTTGGTGCTGCGGACTGCATAAATGCTAGATTATATTGGGGCTCATGATCATGTTCGCTGTAAACCCCTGGTTATAATTTTTCTAGGTTATTAAAATATGAGAAATTTAGCGATAGTAAAATGGGTTAAATTAAATTAAAAAAACCTAAATCGAGATAAAAATGGTGAAATTAATGAAATGAAAAATAAATATATTGCTAAATTGTTAGAAAGAAAAATTTGTGGGGACAAAATAAATACGTAAGCCCAAGAGAGGTCAATGTTCAAATAACAGAAGGTTAGGGGTTTATGTACAAATGATTAAATGACCCCTAGGGTTTAGAGGATTAATGTATATGTTTTATAAAAGGGTTAAATAAGAAAATTTGGATTTTTTTGCGTAAAAATCACCTACTGACCACTTTAGCGTTATTAAGCATAATACTCAATCCAACTGTTGGATTGAACTGAAATTTTACGAGGACCTCCTTTACATAAAGTTTCATATGTAGTTAAAATTTTAGAGTGATCAGAGTTCGGTAAGTTGTCAAATAATGTCGATAATTAGATTGAAAAATAGCATGAAAATCATTAATGATAGTTTTGTAAATATGCTTGATCAGTTGGAAAATTCAAGCAGCTCACTTCTTCATTAAACCATGGCTGGACAGAAAAATATAGGAGGAAAAAAAGAGAGAAAAGAGAGCTTGGGAGAGAAATAGAGAAAAAGGAACCTAAAAATTGTGTTAGGAAAAGTGTTTTTAGCTACAAATCAACAAGAAACAAGAGAGAAAAGAAGGAACAAGGGAACTTAGGAGACAAAGAGAAGATATATTGATAGCAGAAATTCTAACAGCTATAACTCCACCTTTAACCGTTGGATCAGAATGAAATTTGGATATGTTGTTCGCATCTATATCTTGTACATTGTAACCAAAGGGATCTTCTATAGCAATCCCTGTTTGAGAGATATCGCAGGAGGAAAACTTCTGGGAAAATACATTTCTAGACAGTCTCAATCGCCAACCATTTTGTCCACCTTCCACTGTTGGATCTAGCTATAATTTAGATATGTTGTTCATCCAGATTTTATCCAGATTCTGAACGGTGGAGATCAAAATCAACCACTCTAAACAGACATTATGCTTCTTGCATAATAAGTCTAAAAGTTTTAGGTCAGTTTGGTTAGACCAATGTTTCTGAAAATTTCACCGTTGGATGGCGTTTATATTTGGATATGTTATACTTATAATAATGAATTATAACTTGACCATATGGATTGCTTGCAATATTATTCGTTTGTTATTTATGGTTGATTGAAACTGTTGCTAAAATTAGTTTTATAGGCTGAAACAGCCCCAAAATTAAAAGGAAATGGAGCAATTGAGAGACTTAATTTTTAGGAGACTTTGGGGCTGTTGTGATAGCCCTGAAAGTCTGTTTAGGGGGGCCTAAATACCTCTCCAAATTTTTTTTTTAGGGCTGGAGTGACAGCTTTAAGTATAGAATTGTTAGGGATCAAAAATGTCTCCAAGAAACTAAAGCAAAGCTGCTGTGACAGCCCTACTAATGGGTGTTAAGAGGCTAATTTGGACAGTTCCAAGAACAAAAACTTATGAGAAATTAGAGTCTCATATAAAGTGATTAAGGTGAGGTAAATTTGTGTTAAGAAATTAGCTTGGACAAGTCTGCACGGTTCGGGATAATGGATGGCTATGTGAACGTGAAATAATGATCTAATTTAGATATGAAAATCTTGCATGAAATCATTTAATGATACTTGCTAGTTGATAAGAAAACATTAAAAAGGGGAATGAATGATATTAAATGTTGATCTTGTGTGGAGCAGGAGAGACATCGACTGCGGGACCTCAAGCTAGCAGAACGAGACCACTAAGAGGAACAAGTACGTGTTTCCCACCTCATCTCTTCATATTTTGAAGAGTTTAATACATTCTAAAATTTTATTTGTTTATGTTGCATGTTGATTTACGATAGTAAAGGATGATAAATTTGATATTGGAAACAAGATTAAACAAGACGGCTGGTGTCATGAGTGTTGCCGTGGGAAAAAATTGTATAAGGTTATTGTGCTTGTTATCCTCATTTCTAAGGGCAACTCGGATTGATATAAAGAGCCGACCACATGAGTGGGGGCAATGAAAGTTAGCCGACCATATGAATAGCAAAGAGGAAAAGGGGGAAATTATGGTTTTCCTTAATGAATTATTATAATAGGTTGTTTTCTTTACGTGAATATGTGTGTGAATTGAATGAAATTAGCATGAAAAGAATGAGAGAACTCTTGGTTCCTTAAGGCCATGCTTTCAATCAATTATGCATCAAAGGGGAAGGGTATTTAATTTCATATATTTAGCTTGATGACGTGTGTTTAATTATGTCAAAATAAGGGGAAAAAAAAGCATGTTGAAATATCAAGGATTGTGTTTAGAAGAATATTGTTCGGAAAGTTTATAAAATTCGATAAGAATATTCTATTTTGATGTTAAGAGGGAAGATTGAAATAAATATGATAAATTGACTCTTAAAAAGATATTTTTTAACACTCTTATATGATATGTGATATGGTTAGGGGTTGAGATAAAAAAAAAAAAAATTGAATTGTGGATGTCGGATATAAATGGAAAGGTTAATGAATTTGGACAGATTCATCTCCTGATTTTTAAAAAGAATTCGAGTAGAAAAATGAAGGAATTAGGATCGCATGGCTTTGGATTTGGATCTTTCCATTAAGTAACTTCTAGCAAAGCTGCAAGAATGATGTTTAATTTGGCCGTGAAGATTAAATATTAAACTAGTACTGAAATTTCTTAAAATAATAATAATAATAATTAAAAAAAAAAGAAAAAGAATGAGGCTTGGCGATCATAAGCTTAGCGGATCTCGTATTAAGATTATTCCAGTATCCATATAAAACAATGGAACAATTTAGTCCTCAGAGTCAGCAAGATTTACTGCCTTCCCTTTTTCAATTATATTTGTGACCCAATGAAATGACAATGACAAGTAGAACGGGAAAATACCAAATAAAATGACTCAAGTGAGTTGATGCTAATTTACAAGATTGAAACTCACTAAGTAACAAATGAACAGTAAGCAGTTCATTCTGTTATGGCTTCACTGTCTGGCATAGACTGAGTTAGAATGCTTGAGAATGAATATAATATTTTCGGGACCATGCATGGAAGCACAAGATAAATCACGCTTACAGATTCAACATTACCCGCTATATTTTACCAAACCACAGGCAACGGGCAAATAATAAATAGTAAGCATGGTCATTTTTCCTTCTACTAAAGTTGCTAAGTTCAAAACGAAAAAGTTAACACCAACCAATCTTTTCTTGACCTTTAGCAGTCTTGCTAAAATTATTGAACAGTGAACAATTAGATGAACTTGATTTTTGAAAGACTTTCCAGAGAGAGAGAATAAGTCTAGCTTCAAATTAAATTCCAGTACATGAAAGCACTTCTTTTACGTGTGCACCACCTGTTTGAATCTGACGGAATGAGCAATATGGCCAATCCTCTAGAAATGAAAATTAAAACTCAAGATCAGGTCTAACGATGCGATATGTTCTTCCACAACAACAATGTGCGCTTTTGGCCATTCAACAAGTCTAAACTATAAAGACTTTATATTCCTATTCTCATAGGTCAATCAGAAAAAAAGCCTCGTCCATCATTCCATTGTCAAACATTTGAAAAATTCAAGGATTTTATTAGTGGAGTTGGTTCTTAAATATATATATATCAAAAACATTGGCAACAACTGACCAAATTACTGATTGTTCAGACAAGTAATTGTTTTCAAATCCAATCTAATAATCACACATATTTAACAGATGTACAACAGTTACTGTTACCAAAGTTAATTTGACAGGTTTAAGTTAGGAAAAAGGCAGGAAAATGCAATTTAAAAGAGCAAGTACCGAACATTATAGCATGAGGCAGCTGCTCAGTAGAGCATCGTTTCCAGGTAAAAACGGTGGTCTCATCAAGTGAACCTCACATATGAGAACAAATTATAGGTCAACAATGCACCTCCAGGAACCAGCTTCCATAGTTTCTTGTGACTTTGGCCAGAAATAATGAATTATCTGTAGCCAACTATGAGCAAATATGAGGCAAGTTAACCAACTCATCTTGCATATTTCATATTAGAGTCTAAGCAAGGGATTTTCCAGCCCATTCTCGTTCTCGTCTCTTTTGCTTGGCTTGCATCCGGTTAAATTTCTCTTTCCCTTTCTCCAAAAGAGGGTCATGCACAACATAGTCATTTGGATCCTCTTTGCGAGACATACCATCCTGTTACAATTGCAGAGGAGTGAATACATTGATTAAGATATTTAAAACAAAGAGTGATACTATTTCTATAATTACTGTCATGACCAAGGTTTTTACCTTCGAATATATAAACCTATATGTTGCATATGCTGGGAAATTCAGGGTTCTTGTTTAAGAAGATCCAATATCAACTATTTAATGTTTTTAGCAGGATTTGCACTGTCCAATGTAACTCAATGAAATGACAATGACAAGTAGAAAGGGAAAATACCAAATAACATGACTCAAGTAAGTTGATGCTAATGTACAAAATTGAAACTCAGCAAGCAATAAATGAACAGTAAGCAGTTCATTCTGTAATGGCTTCACTGTCTAGCATAGACTGAGTCAGAATGCTTGAGAATGAATATAATATTTTCAGCACCACACATGTAAGCACAAGATAAAACACTCTTACAAATTCAAAATTACTGTTCATGTGAAGTTAGTCACCTTTAATTTCACTCTGGGCATTTTTTACCAATTTCAACCTTATGTTTATGTGGCAACACTATAAATTAACTATAACATTAAAGTGCAAAAAATGATGAAAACATATAATAATGTCATGATATGTGGTTATCAAAACCATAAGAAGAAATTAATAAAATTCATACTGAAGCTTACCTTGCCACGTTCATGTGCAAATGTTAGGGGGACAGTTCTCCAGTCAGACAAATCTTCATTATCAGCATCTCCAGATTCGCTCTTTGAGGCATCAGCCTTTGTAGAGAGGGCCTTTTTAAACATTTCAAGTTTTGCTAAAACCTAATTAGCCAGAAGAAAAGGATTAAAATAAGCAGCTAAGTATTACATGTGGAAAAAAAACAGGTCAGCTTATATAAGCACACAAAGAGAAGATAAATAAGAAACAAATAATTGCATAAAGTTTTTGTTCCATCATCTATAATTCATCCTTGTTTAGACTAATTATTGTTCATCGTGTCTGTGATGTAGGGGAAAAATGGTACCAATTATTGTCCTAAAATTTTGATTCCGTAAAGGAATATGATAAGAAAAATGATCTTAGAGAAAATTAACATAAACATATTAAGTCATCTATAATATTAAAAACATGTTCACACAATCCTCATCAATTTCCAAGTTTCACCAATATTTTCATCCACTTCTCCCATCTGTGTTCTTATATTCACCAGTGCTAACATGCATCAGTCCTCACTCATGTGTCTTCGCACTACATTCCTGACCTTCAAAATTCCCTAGCAACTAAAATTTCAATGGCCAAACAAAGATCAATCACTTCAAAATTCTTCTAGCTAAAAACAGGATATAAAGAGAACAAATCAGACAAGGGAGTTACGCCACAGATAAACTGTAATCATATAACATACATCATCCTCACGCCCTTGAAGTCGGCGCTTCTTTTGTTTCTGCAATAGTCTTCCTCGTTCAGTTTCACCCAACAACTGTAAGTCTGCATCTGCATTAGCCATACGTGCAGCCCTGGCCTCTGATCCTACTCCCTTTTTCTTCATTGACAATTTTTCCACCTTTGGGTGGTCATCATTGAAGCTTTCACTATTGGATCTGGCAGGAACAAAATTATAATTCAATTTTACAATTTAACCTTGGTTTCAGAATTCTGCAAATACAAGAAACAATTTCACCAACTAACCAGGTAAAAATACTCCAACAACAAAACCTATTGATCATAATGACAGAGAAACAAAAATATATGACAAACATTTATGCTGGAGACATGTACCACACCAACCCAATTCATGCAGAAGTTATTTTGAACATTGATGACTCAGCACTGATCCTCATACCACATAATTTTTTGTGGCACACATCGCCACCTTTCTATTGGTAGGCATGGGTACTTGGCAGTTTAACTAAACTCTAAATCATACATCTTAGCCACTTCCTCTCATGAAACTAAAAGTTTTCCCATACACCGTCACAACCTCTAGTAAGATTTCATGGTCAATCATGATAAATAGTATAGCATCACTGATGGAGAGGGCCAGGGAAAGTCTAGCCACAATATGTCTGATATAGTTTCTAAGCAAATTTGAAATGCCAAGTGAAGAAAGAGCATTCACAATAATCTTTTAAGGATGCGATCTCAAAAAAAAATAGTGAAAAAAGAAAATCATTCATATTTAACCTTGCAGAGACTTGACGATCCTTTGAGCTAGAGCTCCCTGCACACCCAAAAAAAAATACAGGCATTTGATGTAGTATTAGGATGTGATGACTCTAATTTAGACATGCAAAAAATGATGAATAAAAAAATTATTTTGATAACTTTTTAATGAATAAGATGTTAGCATAGTGATCTTCTTTGGGATATCAACTAAACTGTAATTTTCCTCTCTTGCAATGGCTTCCATCGAGTAAAGTTGAAATAATAATAAAATAAGTAAAACCCATTATGAGATAAACCAAGCGTCAAAGTCATTCGCAGATTCCATTTTATGTTTCATTTTCCATCAAGAAGTTGCATATTAGCATTTGGTTTACTAATTGCTTATTGACAACTTCTAATAATTGCCTGTATCAATCAGCTAAGTGAGCTTCTTGCGTATATGTTTGCATGTCTCTGTGTGTGCCTGTACACTTCTTTGTTTTTGAGGTAACGTAAGACTAGTGTTACTTAAGGAGAAATCACTTTTGAAATGGCGATAACCTATACAGTTAGCAAGGCTTTCTCTGCCACTGTTTTCAGCTTTGCCATTGCGATATTAAGTCAGCTGAAAATAAAGAATAAAAATCACGATAGAAAGGGACATTGTTTTGAAACAAAGAAAATAGACATGCTCAATGTTGTTAACAAAATTCACCAAATGAAAATGTACAGGAAAGTGTCATGGTACCATTTTGCTTTGGCTTTGGTGGAACATCCCCAAGCTCCTTTCTTTTTTGAAGTATTTGCTGGCGCATTCGTGCATCAAACATGCCCTCATCTTCTTCATTATCATCACTGTTGGAAAATTCAGCAGCTGAATCTCTCCATGATGCTTCTTTCTTCGAGCTTGGACCTTCTTTAACAGATAAAGTGCCTTTCTTTGAGCTTAGAGCTTCTTTAACAGATAACTGAATATCCCTAGTTGTTTTACCTTCAGAAGAGTTCTGCATTGATTCAAACACATCTCAAGAAAAAAAAAATAGACCTCTTTCACATGAATAGTGGATAAATTTACCTGCTAACTCAAGAGGATATCATTCTAAAGTAGATCTATTGAAATCATAGAATTGCTTTTACTAAGCAATAATGGTGGGACGAACTCAGCACCTACAGATTTTACAGTATGTGTGACTCAAAGGAGAGTTTTCCTCCTGAATACTTGGAATGTTTGACACTTGAGGACATGGCAAGACCTTAATCCAACAAAAACCAGCACATAAATAATAGTTTGAACCCCAAAACATGCAGTATTGCCAATGCACCTCATATTTTTGTCAGAAACTTGAACATAGATATTATTTCTGCAAAAGTTGCTGTTTTAAAGATATCTGAACACTAAATCACTGTTATAACACTAAATCACTGCAATATCTACGTGTTCAATAACAGAATTTCACAAGCATGCGCTTCTTCTCTATGCACTTTGTCTAGATTTTTAGTTGCTGTTTGTCTGCCCCTTAATCATGGGTATACCCTATTTTTATTTATCATAAGAAGCATCATAGTAAGTATGGCATCATTACCGTTTCTTTACTCGGATTTTCTTCTTTTAGGAGACGAGGATCATTCAATACATCATGACTGCTCTTGATCTTTTGCTTCACAGCTGCCAATTCCTTCTCCTCTTCTTCAGCTTCTTCTCCAAACGAAAGCAAGTTCAGCTTTCTGCATTAAGCAAAGCCTTAATATAGTAACAGGGACAGAAATAAATGTCTTTGGATTCTCAAATTATGACATTATGCTAGGTTGGGGGAACCTACTTCACAGCTTTCTTCTTTGAATCTTTATTTTCAGTATCAGTTGCAGGTTTGTTTGAGGGCTTGGGAGTTACCCTTGGAATGATATCTTCAAAAGGGTTCCACAGTACCTAAAAAGGAATTTCAATAATATAGCTACGCATTAAAACTTCCTTTAAAATTTGTGCCACAGACTATCATGAGAATGAAGAATCAAAGTTGATGCAAAATGCAAAAGCATATTACATTGACATATCATGTAGCAGATGAAGGTTTTTTTTTAAGAAAAAAAGATGAATAACCATAATATCGGCAATATATCATACATCTAAACATCCATACTACATGCATGTCATTGCATGATCATCAATCACAAATTCCTAAAAGATAGAAGTTTGAACAGCTCACAAGTTGTTATGCATTTATAATCTGAGGTAAGCATTTCAGAGCACTAACAAGCCTACCTCAACTGATATTATTCTTGGAGGTGGATCTAATGGCCAATCATTGTCCTTATTAGTTTCAACCTCACCAAGTGACAGAAGATTATATACCGAGTCCCCAGTAACCTGATAACCAGGAAACATAGCTCCAAACAGCACTCAGAATACACCAAAGAATTTCAAACCCAAAAACCAAAACCGACATTACCTTTCCGAAAATAGTATTCTTCTTATCAAGCCAATCACACTTTTCCAACGAGATAAAAAACTGACTCCCATTTGTATGCGGCCGACCTGCATTTGCGCATGCAACTAGCCCTCTATGGTTAAACCTCAGACGCGAATGATACTCATCGGCGAACACACTTCCATATATACTTTCACCACCTACGAATATTGACAAGCATCAATATTCTAATTAACAATATCACCCAAAAAAATTAAAAAATCACTTAAAAGACAAAAGTAATTCCTTCCAAAATTACTAATAACTACAAAATTGAACAAGGAAAAAAAACCCACTTCAATTGTTAAACAAAGGAACAAACTTTAAACAAATTTTTAATTCCTTATCCACAAATTAACCCCCCAAAAAAAATTCACTAACATGTAAATAAATCCCAATTTGACCAAATTCAAACACAAGGTGCTATGGCAATACAAAATTCAATCACTAGTAATTAATAATTATATTAACAAACACTACAAATCACCAATCTATAGTCTATATAAACTACAAGAAACTTTAAAACCCTAAGGCAAATCCAATATTAATACAAAAATAAAAAATGCAGCCCTTCAAATGAAACACAGAGAAATTACAGAGTTACCTACCTGTGCCAGTGCCAGTAGGGTCGCCGCCTTGAACAAGAAAGCCCTTAATAATACGGTGAAAGATGGTTTTATCATAGTAACCTTCGAGGCAGAGTTGGACGAAGTTTCTAACAGCTTTCGGTGCTTCTTTAGGCCAGAGCTCGATGTCTAAAGGTCCGTACGTTGTGTTTAGTATTACTTTGCCTTTCGTTGGTGGCTCTGACACGTAAATCGATGACATTATTCAGCAGGGCCAGTGAGCAGGATGAGGGGCAGTGAGTGGGAGGTTGCGGAGTTTTTAATGAACAAAAGGTGTTTGTGTTTTTGTTTCTGTGAAATGGTTGCCTTCGAGCTTTTTTCGCTTAATTTTATATATATATATATATATATATATACATGTGGGAAATTTTTATTTTATTTTATTATTGATTATTATAGTATATTTTTTTGTATGTTTTTGGTTTTTTTTAGTGTTTTTTTAAATAGTCTTTGTTGATTTTATTTTTTTAATATTCACCTAGTTAAAAATTTAATTTTGTAATTTTTTAAAAAACATCATGAATTGCTATAGTGTTTCTCCACATGATTTTTTTGTTATGATTTTTTTCAAAATTATTTTTCAATTTTATTTTCTAATATTGATCTGATTGAGAATTACAGGTATGACTTTTTTCACAAAATACTGTGGATTGTTACAGTGTTTCTCCATATGGTTTTTTTCTTTTTTTAAAAAATTATATTTGTCAATTTTATTTTTTTAATATTGAGTTGATTGAGAATTTAGCTTTGTAATTTTTTTTCTTTAAAATATTGTGGATTGCTATAGTGTCAATTTTATATATTTTAAGATTTTTTGCTTCCCCACATGGTTTCTTTTATTAATATTTTTTCTAAAATTATCTTTGTCAATTTTATTTTTTTAATATTGAGTTGGTTGAGAATTGCAATTACAATAAAGCTAAATCAAGTGGAGAAAGCACTATAGCTTTCCTCACAAAACATTGTGGATTGCTATAGTGTCTTACCCTATAGTTTTTTTTCTTATGATTTTTTCAAAATTATTTTTTAATATTGATCTAGTTAAGAATTACAATTACAAGTAAAGTTAAATCATGTGGGGAAGCACTGTAGCTTTCCTCACAAAACACTGTGGATTGCTACAGTGTTTCCTCCTTTCATGGGTTTTTTTTTAAAATTATCTTTTTCGATTTTTTTTTATATTGAGCTAATAGAGAATTTAGCTTTGTAATTTTTTTTATTAACAGATAAGGTAAATCATATGGGGAAAGTACTGTATCTTTCCTCACAAAACACTGTGGATTGTTACAAATCATTCTATTCAGTCTCTTAATTTTTTATCACCAACACAACTTTTTTTCTGTTATGGAATATTGGCTTCATCACATATTTAGTTTCTATTACTTATCTAGCACTGGTTCGCAATTATAAAACTATCAAGCACATTTGTTTCATAGCTCGTGGCAGCGCGTAGACATATCATCTCGTATATATTAACACATATCCTTGTTAATAGAAAATAAAAAAATTATTTATAGTAAAAAAAATGAAAAAATAAAAATAAAAAATTCCCATTCAAATTCATCCCATCTAAACAAATATTTTGTTTGAAAATTACAACACATACTTTGCATTAATACACATTAATTTTAAAAACCACGTTACAATGTGGATATATTTTTAAGCTAATTTTTAATATAATAAAAGAATATACTAATATTATTAATATATTTTACTATGTCATTTTTTTAATTGATAAATGTGAAGATATATTTATATTTAATAAAATAAATTTAAAAAATAGTTAAATCGATCAATTATAAAAGAGTTATAAATATTAATTGAATAATAAATTATTAAACTAATATTTATTCAAAATGCAAAAGAAATATGAGTAAACATTTAACATTTAGTTTTTTAAATTTATGCTTTTTTATTATTATTTTAGAGGTTATCTTTTCTCACCAAGAACTAATAATTTTAAAAAAATACATCATACAAATACAGTTTATTTATATCAAATATAAAAATACAAATTATAATAATCTCTTTAAAAATTAAAAAAAAAATTATTAACAAAAAATTAACAAAACAGTTTAAAAAGAGAGAGAGAGTATTATTTAAATTGAAATAAAAAAATTAATGTAAACTAAAAAACATAAAAAAAAAAAGAGTGTATTAATTAAAAATTTATATAAAAAAAAACAAAGAGAAAGGCTAGGTTGTGTTGGGTCGGCCAACTACCTAGGCCCAGACATACTTAGGCCTATGAACCCAAGCTTGTAAACCTAGGCCCACGTGCTTGGGCAATACATTTTATTTTTAAAAAATAAAACAAACAATATGTTGTTTATTACCTAGTTCTAGCCATCTTATGTGGCTGGAAAATTGTTAGAAAATCGAGTGTCTTACTTTTAGACTAAAAAAACCATTTTAACCAAATTTTTACATGAAAACAATACACTATAAACCTTAACAAATTTATTTATAACCTTAAAATAATAAAAAAAAACAATTGCAAAGATAATTTGAAACCAAAAAACTTCTCAAGCTTCGATCTACCTTTTTAGTAAAATAAAGACAAAAAACACTCTTGTCAAATTCCTCTCATTAAATGGAATCATTTGACACCAAGTTTTGTCATTTTGGTTGTTAAAATCATGCTCTTCCACCATTTTTTTATGACTTTCTCTTATGCGAACCTATGAATATAAAGATCCAAAAATCTAGAATCAAATTAACCATATCCAAAAAAGCTAAATTCAAGCTTGTAACTGAGCTTAAGACAATAATAACTTGTACCGAGACACAAAGACTATAAGACAACCAACCCTCACCCAACGCCTATAATCGAGATGTGAATGAGAAGTATAGAAGACGCCATGAAACTTGGTTAGTTATTCAATAAGTTAGAGTAGTTCTATAAGGAACCAAGAATAAGAGCAAACTCTCACACATAAGTTTTATTTCTGAGTAATCAATCCATCTCTTATTAATATTTTTAAAAAAACTAAATACAAGCTAAATAACCATATTTATACTAAGTAAAAAAATATCTTAAACTATATTGGAAAACACAACAAAAGAGTTCTGTATAAAAAATAATAATCTTAAATCAAGTAGGAAACTAATACAAATATTGTATAATAGTTTCTAGACCTTATCACAAGGATTTTCATGTGTCCAATTAACCTGGAATTTTAACTAGATATAAAACAAGAACTCCAGAAATTTGTAGTAAAATAGTCTGATCCAAATATTAGATCGAATATTCTATATGCATGTTAGCGTAAATTATGAATTATAAAAAATAAGCCAAAACCCTCTATAATATCCTTGAATGATAAAAAAAAAAACCTTGTCAATGAAGAAATCCACAAAACAAAAGGAAACATAAGTTGTTAACATAGAAACTCTTGCCAAAATAATCCCGATTTATACTATCAATTCTTTCATTATAGAAAATGAATCATTGCTAAATAAAAATTCCACAAGTCATAAAAAATAAATAGCAAATCATGTACACCAATTTCTATCCTGACTTCAAACGTATTTTTCTTCTCTTATATGGATGAATTATTAGACCTACCATATATAGATGAAAAGTTTGAGATGTCTAGTTTTTCACCTAACTGAAATCGCAATAAAACTCCTCTTGTAGTTTTAAATATGGCCAAAAAGCACATAAAGGTCTTTTCTTGCAGATTTACAACTTGTTAGCCCAAATATTCAAAATCAACCTAATCAATTTCTCTTGAATCCTCTTAGTTTCAAATCTTGTAATAAACCTAATTGATACATCTAATGGATCTTTTAGTGATGCTCGCTGACTCATATTCTATTTGCTACCTTTTTTGATGAGTTTCTCTCTCATTCCTCTAAATATGGACTAAAAATGAACAAAATAACTTTTAGACCATAATAAAAATGATAAAAAAAAATTAGAATTAGCCATGTATTTTCTTAGTGTTTTACATTTTAGTCCTTCTTTCTTTTAATTTGGTCTTTCTACTATAATTGTAAACTTAATCTCATCTAAATAGGCCATAAAAGGATCAATCGAAAGACAAAATTGTTTGAGGACAAAAATAAAAATAGATGAAAATTGTAAACCTTGCGATAAAATATACACAAATTGTAAGAAACCTAATATGTTAAATGAATAGAAGAAAATTTATTGTGCGGAGAAGATAATAACTGATGCGAAACTCGTGATCAAGTTATCACGCAAAGACATCAATTCCCGGAAAGCCAAGTAAATCAGGTTTAATAGGAGTGTGACACAAAGATAACTTGTACCTAGGCATCAACACTATTGGAAACAGAAAACCTCCACCCAACGAATATTGATTCATGAACAAAAAGTATAAGGATGACACCACGAAGTTAGTTGTTCTTCGATAAGTCGTTTTCAATTCTTTAGAGAACCAAGAAAAGGAGATTATCTCACCAACACACACACAAAGTGCAGCAAACAAGAAGTTTTATTAATCTAAATATTGCGTAACCTTACATGTTTGGTTATGCTTTTATTTATACTGACTCTAGACTTAAAGAAACCCTAATGAACCCCCCTTAGATGGACTTATATGAAGCCCACTTATAATTGACCCAAATAAGTAATAATAACTCAAAGACTAAGAAGAAAATAATAAAAATCCAAAAATTATCATCCTAAATATGCGAGAATCAGATTTATCACCCTTAAGAAGTCCCAAATAAATTAGGAGAAATTTGATTTGAAAATTTTATGTTGCCGCCCCCTTTGATGTCCTTGATTAGCTTGGATTTCCTTATTTAACTTGGACAAATAAGAAAACAAATTTACTCTTTTGTTCCTGATTTAATTACTTTTCTTCCTCAGTTAGGAAAAAGCATTAAATAATTCTCCCCTTTTTAGGAATAAGATTTGTCCAACTTCTTTACTTAATTAGGAGAATAAATTACTGACTTTCTATCATTGTAGCATTAGGAAAAAAAAAAGCCTAACAAGTTTGGTATTGGGTCGGACACATCAGCCCCTTGTTCCACACAAATTGGGCTCTTCTTGGGCCTGAATTAGATGAATTAAAGGTTGTTCTTCATGCTTTTTAAATGTCTCAAGCCCCCCTAGATCCATTTTGCTCCATATGTTCTTAACAAGCTCATTCAATGCTTCTTTAAGCTTTTTTGCCCTATCTCTTGTAATTGGCCCAATTGACACCTCCAATGGGTCGTTGGCATGATTACACTTGGTTTTGGGATGATCCTCATTAATAGCTTTGGGAATTTAAAATAAAATGTTTATTTGAGAAAACAAAACTAGAATATATTCAATGAAAATTTGCAATAACTCAGCTTAAATTTAGAATAAATTGATGGTGGATTTATGGGCAATTTAACCTAGAAATAAATGAGTAAATAAAAAAAATCTAATTAAAAGAAAAGAATGAGAAAAGAGATGGTGTAGTATTAAATTACTAGAGATGAAGAATTTAGTGGGCAAATGTAAAAATAAAAAAAAATATTGGGGCCAATGTATGAATAAAGAAAATATTTGGTGTCAATGTGAAAATGAAGGGAAAACATGGGGTTAATGTGTAAATAACAAAAAGATATAGGGCTAATGTGCAAATAAAAAACTATAAGGACCTAATATGCAAATAAAAGATTTATGGGGGTATAAATAGGATACTTGGCTTCCAAAGGATGCCAAGTTCCACCCAACCATTTATGAGAGGGACAGAGGAGGAATCCTTGAAAATTTCTTGAAAATTTCTTGGTAAACACTAAGAGAAACATGGCTTTAAAAGATTTGGGAGATCAAAAACACCAAAAAAAAAATCAAGGGATTGAAAAGAGTATAGGTTGTAAGTGAGGGGTTTTAAAAGAAGTGATGAGAGAAAAGAGAAGTAATGACAACTTAGTTTATCCTTACATTTATCTCTTGATTCATCATACATCAAGGGTATGAACTTCATCCAAGTTGCTGAGATTGAATAAAGATATGCTATGAGATCTATTGAAATTGTTAATATATGTGAAATTTAGATTATGAACTTTAGTTGTGTGTTTTGATGTTATTATGGTTGAATGATGTATACTATGTGTAGTCATTGACTAATGGTTTGATTGAAAGAGTTTTTGTTTATGAAGGGTAGATTTGATTAATTTGATTTATGTAAGATTCATGTTTAATGGTATTATAAATGATACTGAAATGAAATGGTGCCTTAAATGATGAATAGATACATTAAAACACTTTGTTGTAAAGTTAGAAACATGACAGTTTCATTATTAAACTTTCAGTAGAAAATTAGCTTGAAAATTATAGAATTTGAAATATATTTCTTCATGAAAGTTGTGGGTGTGAATGATACATTTCAAATGCAATTTTTCTTACTTAAATTAGAGTTATAAAACTTCAAATATGTAGTTAAAACTTAAAAATAAAAAAATCCTACTGGTTCCTAGACAATTTCCATGTGCTTCAATTGTTTCAAGTATAAATGGCACGTTTCACCTTCTATAAAAATCATAATTTTATATTTTATCTTTAAGGAAAAAAACCATGCTTACAATTGTTTTTTAAAACTTCAATTGTGATTGACATACGGAGTTGTAATATATTATTTTGCATCAATTAGCGAAAAGGTTAAGTGGCTTATTGGGTTAATGCGTAACATTAATTAATGAAGATTTGTTTATTTTTATATTTTAAAGGTGTTTTTAAAAAAGTATTTTATTTTTATTTTTATTTTTTTATATTTTTAGATTATTTTAATATGTTGATATCAAAAAATAATTTTTATAAAATAAAAATATATTATTATTATTGTTTACAGATTTGTCATAGGTTTAAAACAAAATCTCAGTTGTCCATGTAGAACTAAAAGATCCTGGTTGTGTATTCTAGGTATATAACAAAAATGTTCACAGCCGACCAGTTCATTTTCCTCTCTTCTTTTCTCTCTCCAAACCTAACAGTCTGTTAAGGGAAAAATACGTATGGTGCCAATCTGTATTTGGTCTAGAGGTGGAGGGGCATGAACAGAGTAGGGAAGGTTGAGACTGGTACGGTATGGTTCAATGTTTAACCATGATGGCTGTGAGGTATAGTTAGCAGAGAGTGATAAGAAGTTGGTATTCCTGACTTCAAGGAATGTCATTCATTTTTCATTTCATTTCGTGTGTACTTCCATGTAGTATGTTACACCATTTATAATTGAATAACAATTCTAGACTATTATTCCTAACACTTACAGACGTGTGGAATATTCTTATAAAAACGATGCGTCTTAAGGAAATAACTAAAACGGTGCGTTTTAAGGAAATTAGCAGAGAGTGATAAGAAGTTGGTATTCCTGACTTCAAGGAATGTCATTCATTTTTCATTTCATTTCGTGTGTACTTCCATGTAGTATGTTACACCATTTATAATTGAATAACAATTCTAGACTATTATTCCTAACACCTACAGACGTGTGGAATATTCTTATAAAAACGATGCGTTTTAAGGAAATAAGTAAAACGGTGCGTTTTAAGGAAATAAGCAAAACGATGCGTAAGGTAAGTAACTAATTTGAATTTGAACAACAATCTTCTTCTTCTCCCTCCTTTGCTGATAATAGTTGCCCCCTTCGAACCCAACCTTGTCCTCAAGTTTGAATGTTGGAAACTGTAACTTCAACTCATTAGTGAATTCTCAAGTCGCATCTGCTGGTGGTAACCCATCCCAAGTCATTCATCTTTCTAGTATGGCTCTAGGTTGCAGGGAAGGTCCTTGATGCGGAATAGGAAGGGATCTCTGCACGACTTGATCTCCAACATGTTTCTTGAGTTGGGAGACGTGAAACACGGGATGAATCATGGAATAGGGTGGCAGATCGAGTTTATTAATTAGTACTTAAAAGTGTATTTTTATTAAGGTTTTATATCATCATTTTACACTTGAAGTATCAATAACTCTTTAACTAAAGCATGTTTTATAATATCATATCTAATACTATAAGATATCTTTAATTTATGGTAAATGTTCATCTTAAATACAGGACTATCACATAAATAAAAGTATTGATTGATAAGTTTAACTACTGAAATTGAGAAGACAAAGAGAGGGCTAAACTTAGAAAAGAGATGCTGGTTCAGTCCAAACTGGAACACTGTTCAGTCATTAGGTCATATTTGGAGCTGTAGATCTTGGATTTCAGTTTGGTTTATATGGCTAGAAAGCTAAGACATAAGACTAAAACATTCATGGGAGTCCAAGACTCAATTCTGTCTTTTGGAAGTCCAAATCTTAACATCAAAAGAGAAGTCTGAATCTATCCTACAGCCCAAACACTGTTCAGTCCATATCTTGAGTTCTAGAAGTCCAAATGCATCGATTCTTTTTTTTTTTAGAAAAATGAGACAATTTCCTAAAACTTTCATGAGATAATTTGTTCAAATTCTGATGTTAGCAATGATGTTTTGTTCAGACAAGAAGATAAGGATTATCACCAAGTCAAGATGTGGCCACCCACTTAACAATTAGTCATCAAATCAATAGTTCCAAATTTTGGCCTATAAAAGGAGGTATTTACCATGCATTTAGGCATCTTGGTTTTAATATCAAGATCATGTTCTTCTCTCTCTCTTTATATTTTTGTAATGCTTAAGTTTTGTTTATATTAATCTCTTGTTTATACTTTTCATTTCCTTTCCTTTACTTAGTTAACTCATATCTTATTTATGTTCTTATCTTATTTATTTATGTTTCTCTCTTTCATTATGTTTAGCTAAATTTATTATGTCAAGGTGAAAAGGTTACACTAATGGTGTAAGAATAAGTATAGTATAAACTCAACATGGACTTTAATGTTTGATACTAACATGTTTTGTATTTGTTAGTCACTCTTAATACTTAGCTTGTTAAATGGTTAATCTAGATTTATGTTTTATAACTCTTGGTGCAACAAATACTTGATCCTTTCATAACCAACTGTATGGTATAACCGACACCTATGTTATGAAAGGAACTTGATTTGTTATTAACATAAATTAACATCATGAATACCTGACAACATTTACAAGTATTAGCATTATTCGAATAAGATAACTAATGTAATCATGTTAACAATTTATAATCCTATTGGAACCTTCTTTGTGTGTGGTTTCCAATTGAGTAATAAAAAGAGTTTATACTATACTTGTTTGAAATACCATTAGTGGATCATTGACAATTATTTTATCCTTGTTTAATCCTTATATCAATATCACATCTCAAAACTCTCTTTAACTCCTTTTTTTGTTATTATCTATTTCTTTATTTGTAGTTTATACAGTTAACCTCCTTGTGGTTCGACCTCGGTCTTGCCGGGTTATTTATTACTTCGACACTCCTACACTTGGGAGAAGACATCAATCTTTTGGTCGTGTCACTTACAGGCTACAGTACTAACCTTCGCGACCACCTGGTAAGGACCATAATATTTCACAGCTAACTTTTGTGATGATCTACTTAAAATAGATTGTAGTCTGTATGGCTGTAGCTTTAGATAGACATAGGCCTTGACCTCAAACTTCTATCACTCCGTTTCTTGTTTGCACTTGTGATCATTCTGTTCTAAGCGATTTGGAGGTGCCTCCTAACTCTGTTAATCACCTCCTCTTTAGTGTTTAGATATTCATCTATTGATGCCACTGCTGAATCCTTAGGAAAGTAGGAAACGTGTATGGGGGGACTCGTACACTACTTTGTAAGGCGTCATCTTAGTGGCTGAATGGTAGTTGGTACTGTACCACCATTTAGCTAGAGGTAGCCACCTTACCCATTGATTGGGACAATCTCTTGTCATGCATCTCAAGTAGTGCTCTATGCATTTGTTAACAATCTCAGTTTGACCGTTCGTTTGCTGGTGATAAGCTGAAGAATAGTGTAGGTTAACTCCTTGAATGCTAAACATCTCCTTCCAAAATCTACTGAGGAACATTGGGTCCCTGTCGCTGGTGATAGAAGTCGGTAATTCATTAAGTTTGTATATGTTTTCCATAAATACCTTAGCCACCTTGGGAGCAGAATACGGGTGGCTTAGTGCCATGCAGTGAGCATACTTACTAAATCGGTCCACCACTACCATGATGACATCCTTTCCCTCCAATTTAGGTAGACCCTCTATGAAGTCGATATTGATGTCGATGAATGGTGCAAATGGAATTGACAGTGACTGTAGAAATCCTAGGCTAGCCACATTTTCATGCTTGTTTCTTTGGCAGACACTGTATTCCCTAACATATTGTATAATATGCTTCTATTATCCCTTCCAATAGAATAAGCTTTCTACAGTTTTAGTAGTAACCGTCATCCTTGAGTGCCCACCTATGACTGAGTTATGGAACATGGAGATAAGCTTACTTCGCAGTTCATCGTTGTTACCTACCACCACCTTTCCCTTTCTATTAAGATGGTTATTCACCCAAGTATAGTGTGGATGAGAGGGGGATGATTGTTGCAGATCCTTAATGATATTTTGTATAGCGGGGTCAATGGCATAAGACTATCTGATCTCCTCCATTAAACTAGTAGAAATGGTGGAAGTTGTCAAAGCATAGAGTTCCTTGCTTGGAATCCTAGAGAGGGCATCGACAGGGACATTCTCCTTTTCCTGCTTGTATTCAATGTCATAATCATAACCCTAAAAGTTTTACTAACCATAAATGTTGAGCTGGAGTTGTCAACTTCTAGTGTAGGAGGTATTTGAGGCTGATGTGATCTGTCCGAATGTGGAAATGCCTTCTCCACAAATAATGTTTCCATTTAGTGACTGCATGTAGAATCGCAAACATCTCTCTCTTATAGACAGACATGTTTTGTTGTTTTGGTCCTAAGGATTTGCTTATGAAAGCAATGGGATGCCCCTCTTGCATTAGGACTACCCCTACCCCTGCCTTGGACGTGTCTGTTTCCACTACAAATAGTTTGATACGATCCAGGAAAGGTCAAATTCGGATTTTGACGTAAAATATACAGCAATCTAGTTTTACGACAACAATCATAATTCTCAATCCGACCGTTAGATCAGGCTGAAATTTTATGTGGAGTCTCCTGACATATTTTCCTACATTGGGTTAAAATGTCAGGTCAATCAGAGTTCGAGAAGGCATCACGATACTGGTCAACAGAGGCTGTATGAATTTTGTTATCTGCTTCTTTTTGACTTGTGGACTTCCTATTTGGCTAGGATTCTTTTCCAAAAAGGATGTGGCAGCTTATTTTGGGAATCTCCTAATTCTTCAAAGATCTTTAATGGGCTGCAACATAGTTTTCATGTGTGTCAAGGATTCATAAATGTTTCAGAATCCTTTTCTTACAAAGATTCCTTATTCATCCTAGCTACAAAAAGGAAAGAAGACTTTAGAATAAATTCTACCTTCATATTAGATTTTCTAGTCTATTTGGGACTTTTTAATGGTGAAAAATCTGATTCTATCATATTTAGGATGATAATTTTTGGATTTGTATTATTTGTATTATTTTCTTCTTAGTCTTTGGGTTATTATTACTTATTTGGATCAATTGTAAGTGGGCTTCATATAAGTCCACTTAAGGGGGCTCCATTAGGGTTTATTTAAGTCTAAAGTGAGTATAAATAAAGGCATAACCAAACATATAAGTTACGTAATTTTCAGATCAATAAACTTCTTTGCTGCACTTATTGTGTGTTGGTGGGATAATCTCCCTTTCTTGGTTCTCAAAAGGACTAAAAACGACTTATCAAAGAGCAACTGTCTTCGTGACGTCATCTTTAAACTTCTCGTTCGTGAATCAATATTCGTTGGGTGGGGGTCTCTGTTTCCAATAGTGTTGGTGCCTAGGTACAAGTTATCTTTGTGTCACACTCCTATCAAACCTGATTTACTTGGCTTTCCGGGAATTGGTTTCTTTGTGTGTGGGATGCGTGACCATGTGATTACGAGGTTCGCATCATAGTTTGTTGAAATCTGGTAAGGCCAAGACTGGAGCACTTGTCATCAATTTCTTCAAGAGAGTGAATGCCTGTGCAACCTCTTTATTCCACCCTATGGCTCCCTTTTTTAGTAGAGAGGTTAATGGCTTAGAAATGCTGCCATAACCTTTAACAAATCTTCGGTAATATCTCGTTAGTCTCAAGAATCCTCTTAGCTGTTTTAAACTTAGAGGGATTAGCCAATCTAAAATTGTATGTATCTTGAGAGAGTTAGTTGCAACACCCTGTGCTGAAATAATGTGACCCAAGTATTCCACCTGTCTTTGGCTGAAAAAACATTTGTTAGCCTTGGCAACTAACTAATGCCCTCTTAATATCTCAAGGACTATCTCGAGGTGCTTATAATGATCAGATAAGGACCGACTATAAACTAAAATGTCATTGAAAAATACCAAAATGAACTTCTTTAAATGATCTCTGAAAACTTCATTCATGAGGCTCTGGAAAGTGGTTGGGGCATTGGTTAGGCCAAATGGCATGATAAGGAATTCATAATGACAGCTGTGAGTCTCGAAGGCTGTCTTAAATTCTTCCCCTACAGTCATTCTGATTTGGTGGTACCTTGACTTAAGATCGATCTTGGAAAAGGTTGTTACTCCCACAAATTCCTCTAAGAATTCTTCGATCATTGGAATGGGGTATTTGTCTTTGATGGTGAGCTTGTTCAATGCTCTATAGTCCACGCAATATGTCCATATAGAATCCTTCTTCTTAACCAGAATCACTGGGGATGCGAAAGGACTGGTGCTGGTTCTGATGATTCCAGTTTTGAGCATTTCCTTTACCATCCTTTCTAGGATGTCCTTCTGTAGCCCCGAGTACTGATAGGGTCTTAAATTTATCGCTTCACTCCCAGTTTTTAGAGGAATTCTATGGTCGTGAGCTCTAGGTGGTGGTAGTCCATTATGCTCCTAAAATAAATCCTAGTAAGATTTAAGTAGGCTATGCAGATAAGCATCCTTGACGTCCTGAAACTAAGAAGCCAATGCCACTGAGCCTATTGTCTCCCTTCCCCTCCTTTGCTGTTCTCAGACTATATAAAAGTAACCAGCCACTTGCTTGTGATTCCCAACTAAAGAACTCAACTGTTTTAATTCAATAGTTTAGAACTTGGGTGGATTCTCCCCCTTGAGTAAAACCCTCTGCCCTTGCCAATCAAATGACATCCATAAGTGTTTGTAGTTGCACAATATGTCTCCTAACAAGGAAAGCCATTGTATTCCAAACACCATCTCATAGTTGTTGAGCTTGATGATATACACATCTGCCTAGAAGCTTATCCACTGCATCTTCAATCTTAGCCCTTTGCACATGGACTGACATACCATCTTCTCGCCATTGGTTGCTTGCATTATCATTGGTTTAATGGCTATCAACTGATACTGCAATTTAAAGGCTATAATTGTATTTAAGAAATTGTGAGTGTTGTCTGAGTCTATCAGAATGCAAACTTTGGTCTTATCTATTTTTCCATTGACCTTCAGAGTGTTGAGCCTCACGGTTCCTTTCAAAACATCCAAGGAAATGTGGGGGGTGAGCTCTCTTCCATTGACTTCTTCTTTTAGCATCTCTTCCTCTAGTATCCCCTCTTCCTCCTCCACAACACTAAGTGAATACACCTTTTTATTCCTACACCTATGACCAAGAACAAACTTGTTGTCACACCAAAAACACAATCCCTTCAGCCTCCTATCCTTGAATTCTTGGCTTCTAATGGATTTTGTGGGCTTCATGTGGTTTTTACTGAAACTGTTGCTGAGGTTATTGGTCCATGGGGCTGGAATGGGTTTTATGGGATGGGATGGCAGTTTATAATGTTATTTATGGTGTTTTGTGGAAGGTTAGCTATGGTCTGGGTAGGACGGTTTGCGAAAACACCCAAAGATCTCCTAACATAGCTTGGAGACTTCCTATATGCTAGAGTATTGGCCTATAATCTAGCTAGATTATAAGCATGTTTAAGGGTTTTGGGCTCAAACATCTTGACTGTGTTCTTTATTTCCAATTCTAATCCACCCAAGAATATAACCAAAGCTTGTTTCTCGCTCATTTTTGCCTTATTCCACAAGATATCGAATTCCTGAATGTATTCTTCCAATTCTCCCTGTTGCTTTAACTCCATCAATTCTTCTAGAGGATCTTATTGTCCTCCAAATCGGTAGGAAATAACGTCCATGTAGTCCTCCCAAGATGCTTTTTGGTTTGCCAAACTTCTTAGAAAGATTTGATGCCAATAAAGAGCAACTCTATCTAGATAATAAGATGTTATTTGCAGTTTTCTGAATCAACCATGTTTTCCATCTCAAAATACTATGTGCATTTGAAGAGCCATTTATGCACATCTTCCCCATTGAAAGTAGGGAAAAATATTTGGGTTTATGTACCTTGTAGGTAGGTATCATGCCCTCATGTAACTCCTTATTTCTGAACTCTGCTCCTTCGGGGCTTGAGGTATGTCTCTCCATGTTGTGGCTAGAGCTACCTGGAGCTTGAGATAGTTTAACAAGGTAAACTTTATCTGTTGTGCCATGGTTCCCATCATGTTCCTGATATCATTAATCTAAACCCTTTGGTTTACAATGGTTTGATCGAGTTTTAAACTCTATCCTTTCAGCGTATCCATCAACATTTCATACTTCTAGCCACTGTCTTGCTTGACTGCTGTGATGGAGTCTTCAATGCGTTTGAACTTTGATGCTCTTATGTCTGGTGGCATGGTGGTAGTCCGGGGATTGCTTGCTCTGATACCACTTGTTAAGGGGAAAATACTATAATGCCAATCTGTATTTGGTCCAGAGGTGGAGGGGAATGAATGGAGTGGGGAAGGTTGAGACTGGTACGGTGTCGTTCAATGTTTAGCCATGGTGGCTGTGAGGTATAGTTAGTAGAGAGTGATAAGAAGTTGGTATTCCTGACTTCAAAGAATGTCATTCATTTTTCATTTCATTTTGTGTGTCCTTCTGATGTGATCCAACCATCAAAGGATCTATGAGAGGTTCCAGTTGGTCCAGTTACTAGGCTTAGGGCTAAGAAGTTCAAAGAAGCTTTCAATGCACTTCTTCAAGATACATGGGCTAAGGTGCACTTCAAGATGATTTGTAATAATAAAGAGTAAACCTTGATTAATCTAATTCATGTTCAAGAGGGGCTTGTTGGTGGAACCAAGACCATTACACAAGGATTGGGAGAAGAAGATTAGATTCGGACAGTTTGACCTTTTGTTACTCTTTTAGTCATAACTGCAGCTACAGATCGAATTTTGATGTGATTCTAGTTGTGCTGAAAACTAGACTTCGATACCTTTCCAACGGTATATGGTACGCCTTCCAATTCATTAATACGAGAGAGAACCATCTATTTTAAGTTAGGCTTTACTATTGCCAGACAGAATGCGGAAACAACGAACTTGTTTTATTTAATTAGTTGGGCTATCAAATTTTATTTATTTTGAGAGGAGACGATTTTTTTGGGTTTTAGACTTGTTTATTTTGTTTATTTTAATTTGTTTGGGTTAGTTTTAGCTTGGGTTGATTATTATTTAAATTGGGTTTATGTGAGACCTATTAGGGAAACTAAAATTTTGACTTGGAGTTTAAATACTCTTTAGGAATAATTTTAGGTCAGACTTTTAATGATATTTTAAGCATTGTGGCCGATTTTTGGTTGCTCAATCTTGATTCTTGATTGAACTTTCAACTCTGCAAAGAATTGACCATTCTTTGTTGTGAATTTATACTTCATTTGCTCATCTCTAGGTGTAGGCGTTGTGATCGAGTTGGTTTATAGTCTTATTACCTTGGAGCAAGTCTTCCATTATAATAAGTTCATTCAAATCTCAACAAACTTGAGTTAGATTGAATTTGAAGTCGCGAATAACATTAAATTCCGATAGGTTCGCATCATAGTGTGTTACACCATTTATAACTTGAATAACAATTGTAGACTATTCCCTATATACGTGTGGAATGTGCTTATAAAAACGGTGCATCTTAAGGAAATAAGCAAAACGGTGCGTAAGGTAAGTTACTAATTTGAATTTGAACAACAATCTTCTTCTTCTCCCTCCTTTGCTGATAACAGAGTTGTCTGTTCATCCATGGTTTGATAACTGAAGGTCGGCCACTGTTCATATAAATCGACAAAAATGTATGATTTTTTTCCGATAATGGGCTGGAGAGAGATCTCATGATCACAAATCATTTACCTCCCTGAGGCGTGAGGACATCATTTACCTCCCTGAGGCGTGAGGACATGGAAAGATCATATGATTCGAGGTAGGAGAGAGAAGAGAGTAGAGAGAGCAAGCGTGAGAGGGGGCAGAGAGAAACTGAGGAGGATTATTGGGTGAAAAAACGGTGGTGTTTCGACTACAAGTGTAAGATTTCTCTCTTACTATGTTTCGATTTTTAGTGCCTGCCTTTTTCGTTGTGTTTGTTTGCTTTTTTGTGATATATTAGGTGTTACTTGGAGTTCTCAAAGTCTCTGATAGTCAACAATGGCAGAATCAATGTGCAAAACCCTCCAAGATGGATCGTTAGAAGGAGAGCAAGCATCAGTTCTTACTATCGAAGACATGATAGCTGGTCCTTTCTGTTCCACGTCTTCTCTCACGTGCTCCCCCAACTCTCCTCCTCCATCTTAGCCTCCAAATCCCATTCCACTTCAAAACCTTGGAGTTTTTGGTCTTTTTGTTATTATTAATTTGTTCGATTGATTTTGCAGTGGTATTGTGATTGTTACACATTCTATATGGCCCTCTATATCCTAATTGCACTTTGTAGAGCGTGGTGTTTATTAAGCTAGAGAGTTCTTTTTTGTTAACCAATTAAGAGCTGACTCTGGCAACGTAGTAAGCTTTGCTTAGGTAGTCTTCCGAAATGCTATTGAGATGGGATACGGGCAATTTTGAATTTCCAAGAAAAACTGAACTTTGCCTTAGATTTTATCACTTGTTGCATTAGATTGACCATGTGATATAAAAAGGTGAGGAGATAAGAATATAATTGTGAATCTCCCTTTCATATCTGCTTTAAAATCGTTGTGTAGTTGTGTGTGGTGGAGTATTTCACTTTTGTTTCTGTCGATTTGGTATGGCTACTGATTTCTGTGGGTACCGCACAGCAACATAACTCTCCTTCGTTTCTGTTATCCTTCTTCCCAGGAACTCTGAGGTGGATATTCAAGCCCAACAGAATAATCCCTGCCTCGAACAGGAGTCACTCCTTTTTGCTTGCAGCACCCTCTTTTCTTTTTCTTTTTGCTTTTTAATGAAAACTGAGCACAGTGCATGCGATGAGCCAAACTTTTAGATCATCCATTGATGGTTTGTACAGAACACTACAGCTCTTTTGAACACAACTAGACTTGAATGCTGCATCTTATTTTCCTTCTCGCCACATTTTTCATTTACCACACGACACATAATCTAACAATTATTGAGCAGCTGGCTCCATTAAGCAATTACTTGCATAGCTATTAAACCCAGTCTGAGGGTGACCCGGTCAAGTAGCTGGGTTTCGGGTTTTATGGGTCAACTCAGATCAACCCAGACAAATTAAAAAAAATTAAATTTTTCATATTTTATATAAAAAAATTAAAAAAATCTATGTAAATATAGGCTATACATATTGTAAATAATAAAGTTTAAAAGAATATTTTTTAAAAAAATTTATCCCACATTAAAAAAAATATCATGTTAAACTTTTAAGTTGAAATATTTAAACCAAAAAAGTTTTTTATCTCACATTGAAAAAATATAACTTTTTTCTTGTGAACATAGAGTATATATATTAATAAGTTTCAAATACCACGTTGAAAAAAGATACATTTTTTCTTGTGAACATAGAATATATATACTAATAAGTTTCAAATCCCATATTAAAAAAAGATAACTTTTTTTTTAACATAAAATATATATACTAATGGATTTCAAATCCCACATTGAAAAAATATAGTTTTTTCTTGGAAACATAAAGTATATATATTAATGGGTTTCAAATCCCATATTAAAAAAATATTATGTTATCCTTTTAAGTTGAAGAATTTAAACCAAAAGGTTTTTTTATCTTACATTTAAAAAACATAACTTTTTTTTAGGAACATAAAATATATATACTGATGAGTTTCAAATCCCATATTAAAAAAAAACCGGGTCTTGCCAGGGTCTCACCCTGGTCGCCTAGGTCACAGGTTGACCTGCCGGGTCTACCGGGTTTGGCTGGATCATTACACCGGCTGATTTTTTAATAAATCTAAACTGGTCCAACTTCTAGATTGACCTGCCAGTCCAGTCCAAGTTTAATAACTATGATTACTTGCACTTCATCCGATATTTTTTTTTGTAGGCTATTCACCGCGGAACATACGTCTGCCTATACTATATACCTTCCTACTGCAGAGAAGTATACAGATTTGTAATGGTTGCTGTCAATAAAATACAGAGCAGCTGGTGCTAACACTCCTGCTTTGAAGCTGCATGTATACTGAACTATCAGACAGTTAAAAAAGAGATTCCGTAGCCTTCCTACAATGCGGTAAATTAGCCTGTTTATTTGTTCGAAAATAATTTTTTTTAAAGTAAATTTTAAAAAAATAAATTATTTTATGATATTTGATAGTATAATAAAAAATAAATTAGAAAACACTTTCCAGTGCTTGGTTATGTCATGGAAAATGAGCTGAAAAATAACTTATTAATGTTTTATTTTTCTCAAATTTATTAAAATAATGAGGAATAAATATTACAAATTAAAAAGTTGAATAAGAATAAAATTGAAAAAAATATAATTTCATAAATTATCTCAAATAAAATAAATAATAATCAAAATAATAGAAATCAAATCTAAAAAATAAAAAAAATAAAAGATGAAGAAATTAAAATAATAATAATAATTAACATTTCATAAATTATTTCAAATAAAATAAGTAACAATCAAAAGAATGAGGATCAAATTTCATAGATAAAAAATTTCAATAAAAAAATTATAAGAGAAAAACAAATAAGAATTATAAAAATAAGGACCAAAGTCAGTATAAAAATTAAATTTTAAGAGATGAAATTGAAAAAATAAATATTCAAAATAAAATATATATAGTAATCAAAAGTTTGAGGATCAAATTTGATATAATCAGCAAATAATATGACATTTCTAAATTTTTCACAACTTCCGGAAAGTGTTTCACAACTTCCGGAAAGTGTTTTCCGTCCAAATTTTTCTAGAAACCAAGTTAAATTTTTCTTTGACTGAAAAGTGTTTTTTGTTCACTAACTTTTCTAATAATAAACAAACACAAAAAAATTTATAAAATAATTTTTCAAAAATAATTTTTCAGAAACAAATATACCCTTAGATTGAAAATGATGCAAATACCAAGTTTTATCCTCCAACAAAAATTTCCTGCGGCGAAGCGGGGTGCAAAAACCAGTCATTCTCTATTCAAATTTATTTATCTTTGTGAGAAGCTTAACCTTCATTCATCTTGTCTTTATTCCAAAGAAAATCTCATATCTTGGTTTTATTCTCTACGCAATGAATTCCAAGAAATTTAAAACTTTTCCTCATATCTTTTCTTTTCTAAAAGGAAATATTTTGTTAGCTTAAAAATTAATTTCTTTAACAGCAAAAAAAAATTAAAAAAATAATAAATGATTGGTGGTAACAATTTTATATACATGTGATTTTTTTAAAAATTCAAATTATTAATGTTTGAAAAAAAAATAAGATGACAACAAGAAATACAGTAGGATTAAAAAATAGTGAAAAAATAAATATACAGAATCTTAATGAATAAATCCAAATTGTTAACCAATAGTTTGAAAATGCACTTTACCATGCAAAAAGCATAGTAATTTTGAAAGTAAATAGTGGACGCAAGATGACGTTAAGAAATTTGTATCACTTTTATAATGAATCGATAAATTAAATAGGTTTGGATAAAATTGAGTTTTGTGGTTTTCATTAAATTTGTTTTTACAAACATTTCTTCTCTAGTATATATTGCAGCAACATCTCATCACCAGAAATTAAAAAGTCCGGCTTTCAAACATTACTAGTTTATTGGTGCACCGCACGCCAAACTATTTTATTTTTAGATAAAAAAAAACACCAAGAACATGTAGATTTTTTTTAATATTATTAAACCCGAGCAATAAGTTAAATCTTGAAATGTATTAACTTGGATCTTTCCATAACATGAATTTCTAATCAAACAGTATAGCTAGCTAACTCGATATGAATTAGCTTATTAGATTCAAAGAAAACTCAGTTAAATGAAAAAATCATGAATCAAATTAAAAATTAAAATTTTTTTTTTAAAAAATTATTGAAACGATGACATATTGGATGACTTAGATCACATGCATCTTGATTCATGAACTTAGCTGAGTTTAAAAAAATTTTTGAAAAAGAAATTTTACTTAATTATATGATAAAAATTAAATGCTCTCAATTTCAAGTAGTAGTCTTTAAATAGATGTTTGTTAAAGACCATGATAACTCTAAATAAAACAGAAAACATCATTCACAAAGTTTATTTCCCAACCAATTCAACATCGATGCATGAAATAGGGGGAAAATAAAATAGTTTTTCTTTTAATTATTATCAACATCAAGTGAAAGATCTAATGCCTCAAAGTTGACAATTAAGCCCTTGAAGTCAAGCTTTAAAAGTGAATTTTAAAAAAAGACCTTAGACCCAAGTTTTTTAGTTGGGTTTAATAACTTCTTTTTAAAAGAGAACTCTTACTTAATTAAATGATAAAAATTATATTCTTATAATTTATAGCATCAACTCTAAAATAGATGTTTGTTAGAAACCATTATAATCCTAAACAAAGTAGAAAAAACCATTCACAAAGTCTATTTCTTAACCAATTCAACATCAATGCATGAAATGGGGACAAAATAATTTTTTTAATTATCAACATTAAGTAAAAGACTAAAGCCCTAAAGGCAACGATTAAGCCCTGAAGTCAAGCTTTAAAAATGATTTGTTTTTTTTTAAAAAAAGACCTTAGACCCAGGTTAAGTGTTGTTTTGCATTTATGGGCATTATAGTAACTTAACTTTGCAAAAAAGATTAAAAAAGACAACAGTAACCTCGATCAATTAAAAAAATAGCTAATTTACAATAATTGAAGGAGTGCGAGTATGAAAGACATTGTAGGAAAAATCGGTAAATTGATTTGTTTCAACCCATACTAATTGATCTGGATGAATCTTATAAACCTTAGTTAATATTCTAAATTTGCAACCTGTGAAATTGAAAACCCAGGTTCAATAAGAATTTCAACTGTCAACAAATTTAACGCTAAATGATGAAACTAAGAAAAAAAAATTCTCAAATAAAAAAATTAACCAAAGCCATAAAACAAAAAATGAGCATCAAATATGTCAAGAGAAAAAAATAAAGGGGTGAATTGAAAAAGAAGAAGAATTAAAAAAGCTACCATAATTAGAAAAAGAAATGAAAAGAATAATGATTAAATCTGATAGATAAAAAAAACTAAATGAGGATGCATTTGATAACAAAAAAAGAGAGAATTGAATAAAAATAAAATAAATAGAAAAAAAAGGGCACAAAATCAAAAGAAAAATAGCTTGAAGCGCTGGTATTAAAATTATGGAGGGCTAGACACAGATTTCTAGGTGGGAAGAGAAAAAAAAGGATGTCGAGGACGCATTGGAGGTTCGACGACTAAGGAGAAACAGTAGGTCAAAAGCAATCGAGTGACATGAAAGAACCAATTTTCTGACCATCGAAGTTAGCTGCACACACTGCCTGAAGGCGGTGGAGTGGCTGATGCATTCAATGCACACATCAACCTTTTGTTTTTGTTTTCCTCGAAAATACATCTCTACTCTTATGACCCAAATATTATTACAAAAAAAAAATCATGTAATCAGGAATTAGCTATGCCAAGCATTTGAAAAATCAAATCCAAAGGTAATAGAGTAATTATATTGTAGCAAAAACAGTGAAATGCTCAAAAAGACCCTTAACTAGAGTTAAATGATGTTTTGCTTTTAAGGGTAGCAAGGTCATTTTACTGTACAAAAGCATAATAAAAAGGAAAAGACACCCTTAAACACTTCTCAAATGACAAGTGAACCAAAGAAAAATACCATTTTACCTATAAAAGACAACAATCTAGGAGTTTTCTCAAAGGCAAAATTATTATTTTACTATTACAATCCACAATAAATAAAGGCATATATACAATTATTTTCCCACATGTTTTAGCTTTTCTCTTTAATCAATTGCTTAGGCTAAAAAGGAGACTACTTTGTCTCAATGGCTTATAATATCCCTGACTGTAGTAGTTAGGTTGTCATACCCACCGAAATTGGCTATTTTGGGCTATTAGCATATAAAGTTAAATGTTTTGGTAAAATAACATAGTTTGTGTTTATCGTGATTTTGAAACGCGATATTTAATTGATCTTGTGGTTTTGAAATGTGACATATAAAGAAGTCACAATTGGAAAACAAGATATCAATTAAATATCATATTTTAGAAGCATGACTTCATTACTTGTTGTGTTTCTGACTGTGGCATCCAATGAAATGTCTAAAAGTTTTACTAACCAAATCCCTACAGCCTAACCAAAATCCAGTACTCGAATCTCCCCCAACATCTTACATATTTGAAGTGTTCTTATGAGATTTATGATGAATTACATCTTGTTTTCATGTCGTATGAATTTAGGTTGAATTGCACAACAACTCGAATTCCAATAATTATTTAGTTTGTTAATCTTACAATTAATTTGGTTCATGACAATGGTATTTCCTATAACCTAAAAATCATAACAAAGTTTTAATGAAATTTTGGCAGAGTTATCCTGCATAGGAACTCTATCCAAAATTTTATCCATGTTTAAAAACATATAGAAATAACCATAATAACCAAACACAATAGTTCTTAAAGTGCATAATAACAGATAGCCTCAGGCTTACCACTCAAAACACAAACCTCAATTATATATGAACTATTATATATGAAATACTATTATATGAGAATGTTTTCATGAGATGAATTCAAATAAATAAGCATATATACATAAAAACATAAAAAATCTAAAATACTTAAACAATGGAACATTTTACTAATTAAAATCTAAAATATATCAATATAACCTATTTATTATCTATGCCTATGCTGTTTATTGGATGATCCAGGTTCATCAATATATAGTATGACTACCTCCTGCTCTTGCTTGAGTGGCCTCGTCCTCGACTATGACATCATCAAGAGTTAACGTCTCTCCAAAGTTTGCAAGTGCATTGTGGTAAATAGTGAACCGCCAAGATGCATAAGTGTATCCTTCATTTTCTTCATCAATATTACAAAGTACAGAGACAATGTAAACACCCAAAAGAAATATATATATATATATATATATATATATATATATATATATATATATATATATATCTCTGTTTTCGCTGTCGATTTTTGCATATGCAGCGAAGCAGTTTTGGCTGTCGATTTCTTAATCGGCAGCGACGCAGTTTTGGCTGCCGATTTCTGGATCGACAGTGACGCAGTTTTCACTGTCAATTTCTGCATCAGCAGCGATGCAGTTTTCGCTACTGATTTCTGCATCGGCAACGAAGCAGTTTTCGTTGTCGATTTCTTGATCGGCAGCGACGCAGTTTTCGCTGCCGATTTCTGCATTGGCAACGACGTAGTTTTTGTTTTAAAAAAAATTAATCAACTTAAGGAGCTGAGAGGGAGGGGTAAAATCGGTTTTAGATAAACCAAAACAAGGATAAGAACACATCTAAACCAACCCCCAAATAACCCACCTCATTTGATGGGGAGTATAAATACAAGGAGGAGAGAGAGGATGATCCATCCTCTTCCCAAACAGCAGCTGCATGTCGTTCTTCCCTTCCTCTTTCATACAGAAACCTAAACCAAACCAGTAGAGAGTGCTTTGTCAACGTGTGAGGGAAAGATGAGACCTTGAGAGAAGATTGGACAGTTGCCTAGAGGGAAAGGAAAAAGAGGGCTGGAAAACGTGAGAGGAAGAAGAAGGAAGAGAACCAGCAGGAGAAGAGAAAGAATAGTGTCAAACCTTTCTCAAACTTAGTTAGATTCGAAAGGTATGGGTCATGAAACTCCCTTCCTTTTCTCCTTAAGACCAGAAATGGAAATGAAGAAGAAAACTGTAAGAAAATTGACCTAAGACCTAAGCTAGCTGTGAAGGAAACTGAAATTTACTATGAGGACAAGGAAACAGAAATGAAATGAAGCTAATTTCAGAACATCTAACAAAGAAAAATGAATAAAATGGAAATAACAAATCATGGTAGAGGGCTGGCTTTAACTATGGGGTTGGCCAGCATGCATGTGTGTGTTCTGCTAGGATTTGTTGAAGGATTATGTGCTGAAATTGATGGTTTCAATGTGTGTGTTCTGTTGGGATTTATTGAAAGATTATGTGCTGTAATTGATGGATTTTGTTGAAGGATTATGTGCTGAAATAGATGGTTTCAATGTGTGTGTTCTGTTGGAATTTATTGAAAGATTATATGTTGTAATTGATGGTTTTCAATGTGTGTGTTCTGCTGGGATTTTGTTGAAGGATTATGTGCTGAAATTGATGGTTTCAATGTGTGTGTTATGTTGGAACTTAGCGACAATGTATATGCTGGTGTTGTTACATCATGTGTGGTGTGTGTTCATGCCAAAATGTGTGTTGTGCAGCGAATTTGTGATTCGCTGCCGAAATTGCGTCGGCTACAGCGAATTAGCATTCGCTGCCAAAACTGAGTCTTTTGCAACGAATTAGCATTCACTGCTGAATTGTGTGTTGTGCAGTGAAATTGTGATTCGCTGCCGAAACTGCGTCGGCTGCAACGAATTAGCATTCGCTGCCGAAATTGAGTTGTCTGCAGCGAATTTGTGATTCACTGCCGAAACTGCGTTTTCTGCAGCGAATTAGCATTCGCTGCTAAATTGTATGTTGTGCAGCGAAATTGTGATTCGCTGCCGAAACTAAGTCTTCTGCAGCGAATTAGCATTCGCTGCCGAATTGTGTGTTGTGCAGCGATATGTGATTCGCTGCCGAAACTGAGTCTTCTGCAGCGAATTAGCATTCGCTGCCCAATTATTTGTTGTGCAGCGAATTGTGATTCACTGCCGAAACTGTGTTAGCTGCAGCGAATTAGCATTCGCTGTCGAAACTAAGTTGTCTGCAGCGAACTTGTGATTCGCTGCCAAAGTGGAGTTGTCTGCAACAAATCGCTGTCAAAGTTGAGTTGGCTGCAACGAACTTGTGATTCGCTGCCGAAACTGAGTTGTCTGCTATGAGTTAGCATTTGCTGCCGAAATTGTGGCGCCAGCAGCGAAATAGTTGTCGCTGCTGAATTGGCTGCCTGCAGTGAAACAATTCTCGCTGCCGAATTGGGCAGCCTGCAGCGAACTAGTTTTTGCTGCCGATTTCTACAATAAGCCTCCTAGGCAGAAATGACTTAAATGCTAGTAACAATTTCATGGTATGATGGTGTAAAATGTGGAACACTTGAATTTGAACATATGAACTCTTGAAATAAGTGTGGTGACGAATATGATTCAAAAATACAAATGTACTGATTTGTGACCATTGATGTCTTAGGTGGCTCGGTTGGGATTGGACCATCGTCAAGACAAGAACAACCCACAGGTGGAGCAGGTAGGTGACTTGCACCTTCCTTTTTTATACATTGAATAATGAAATACTTTGTCATGAATATTACCATATTGTGTTAGAACAAATATTAGATTGTTGAACGCTTAAATGTTGACAAATGGTTAATTAGCTTTGGCTAATGGCATCTGAATGGATGACCAGGACGAATGATTGATTAGCTTTGGCTAATGGCATCCGAACGGATGACCGGGACGAACGAGTGATTAGCTTCGGTAATGGCATCTGAATGGATGGCCGGGACGAATGACTGATTAGCTTCAGCTAATGGCTGGGATGAACGACTGGTTAACCTCGGCAAATGATGCCTTAAGAGGATAGTCAGGTTTAAGATTATGGTTGATTGCAACAATTGGTGCATCTACATGTATTACAAGTTGTTTATACCAAGTACATGAAGAAATTATAAATGTTAATGCTTCATTTAACTGCCAGACCGTTTAGTTACCATTATTATTATTATTAAGTAATTGCATTCTCTTAAATGTGTTGTACTGCAGCAGGGACGTCACACCAACGAGATGTCTAGGAAACCCAATACACGAGAACCTATTTTTGCAAGGAATCATGTAGATGCATTCTAAATCATAATGTATTTTGTATGAATCAATGTACTAAATGTATAACTTCTATTAGATCCTTTTGTTTAAATTCGTAATGACTATTAGTAGGATAGGAATGCAAACTCATGTCTATGTATGTATATTTTTAATATGAACTTCTAATCATGCAACCATAATATTATGTGTTTATGTAAGATTCACTTTTAAATGAAATGTTGATTGTATGGATT